>Ga0316198_10001960_pt1 | contig 12366 bp, 12 predicted proteins | sample OudBieAanoxic_MG_FD_204935 | JGI IMG/M metagenome (GOLD analysis project Ga0316198, IMG submission 204935) | Coastal sediment microbial communities from Oude Bieten Haven, Netherlands - site A anoxic | ecosystem: Environmental > Aquatic > Marine > Coastal > Sediment | place: Netherlands... | reverse complement strand
AAGTAAAGCGCGTGGATCGATGTCTCGTGAGATGCGAGATAGTCGAAGAGGCAGCCCGGGTCGTCGAAGTTCAAGATGTCTCCCTCGACTGTTTGCAACTGCGCGGCGAACCGCGGGTCACCGACGTGCATTTTGCAGTGACTACAAACCTCGCTATCCCAAACGACCGAAACGGGGCCCTCGGGTGGTGCCACCTGATTGAAGCGCACGAAGGTGATGACGACCGCGACGAGCGCAACCACCAACAGCAAGCCCTTAACTACGTTGGTGGACATCGTCCCCGTCTCCCTGTTCATCGAGTTGCACGGCATCCGCGTCGCGCACGAGCAGATTCAGCACCCGCTCCTCCATCTCATGCGACAAGGTCGCGACGAGCTCGAGCTTCTCCGCCCTGGTGGCCGTGCGGCTCCACCAACCTGCAACCCCCGGCTCAAATCCCATGCGCTGCAGCCTCTCGTTGTCCACTCCGTTCTTCATCTGCACGTCGATCGTGCTCAGGGTCATTCGATCGAGGTAGTCCTCTGTGGGGCCGAAGTATGCTAGCCGACCTTCGTCGAGCACCATCACCTGATCGACCAACGTGCGGATCTCTTCGAGTCGGTGCGAACACAAGACGAGCGTCGCATCCTTGGTTCGCTCCGAGAGCAAGTGGAACAGGTCGCCGCGCGACTGCGTGTCGAGGCTGGCCGTAGGCTCATCGAGCACGTAGAGCGAAGCCTGACTCGCTAGCGCGAGCGAAATCAGTGTCTTTTGCTTGGCGCCTCCCGACAGATTGCAGAACGCCTGTCGCTCGACAGCGCGGAGGTCGATCCCGACGTCCCGGCCACACGCGACGACGTCTTCCGGCGACAGCTCTCGAACACGTGTGATCGCTTTGATGACCTCGCCCACTGACGCGCCGAACTTCGGTGCGATCTGCGGGACGTACGCAATCCGGTCGGCCTGCTCGATGCCCTGCCTCTCTTCACCGTCGAGCAGAAGCTCTCCCTCGCAGCGCAGTAAACCGAGCACGATTCGAATGAGCGTCGACTTGCCCGAAGCATTGGGGCCGATGAGCCCCACTTTCCCACCGTTCGGGATCGTGAAATCGATGCCCCGGAGCGCTTCGATCTTGCCGAACCGCTTTCGAACCAACTTGCCGTCAACGCGCATCAGCGGCCTTCCATTCGAGCGCCCCGAGCCTCGGCCGCGGATCGATCAACGTCGTTTCCGGTTGCATCATGGGGAACAAGGAGCTGATCGCGTCGAGAAGCTTGAGGGTGATCGCCCCGCGAAAAAACTGAAGTTGTGGGTACGTGCTCTCCAGTTGGCTGCTCAGACGGCGAAGCTCGTAGGGAATGTCGCCAAAGCCGTCGCGGTCCATGTCGTAGCCCGTGTAGTCATCGAACGAATTGCCGTTCCAATCGACCGCCAAGGCATTCCCTCCGCCTTCGACCTGAAGTTGCGAGTGATTGCTGACGAACGTGTTGCCGATGAACGCGTTTCGCTTTTCGCTCGAATGCATCAACACTGCCACTTCCGAGTGGAAGAACGCGTTGTTCTCAAATGTGTTGTAGTCGTCGGGCTCGAGCGGCGCGGTGTCCATGTAGACGCCTTTCGTGTTGGCGATGAAGGCGTTGTCGGCGACGGTCAAATTCCCCGATTCCTTGAGACCGAGCCCCATGCCACCCGGGCCGGACGAACGTGCCAGCAGGTTCTCACGCAAGGTGACGTTGCGGCTGTACATGATGAAAATGCCGACGACGTTGTCGATGTATTGATTGCCCTCCACCAGGTTGTCGTGGCTGTACATGAAGTGCGTCCCGTATCGGCTACGAACGACACTGTTGCCCACCAAGCGATTGTTGCTCGAATACCAGATGACCATGTCGCGGCAACCGATGACCTGGTTGCCTCGAACCTCGGAATGGCGCGTCTCCCAAAGGCGGATTCCGTCGCCCCGCAGGCCAAGCGGACCCTCGTCCGGGCCCCGCACGACGTTGTTGACGATGCTCGCGCGGTTCGCCTTCTCGACGAGGAATCCGAACGCCGCGTTGCGGACGAGGACGCGCTCCACGCGCACGTCATCGGCGACGACGTGCACGGCAGCGTCGAGGGTGTCGAACCGACCGCCACTGCCATCGACGGTCAAGCCCAAGAGCGCAGCGCCGTTGGCCTGGACCTCGATGGTCGTGCCCTCCCCAGTCGAGCGAATGACCGCGTCTCGCGGCCCCCAAAGCGTCACCCGCTTCTCAATCGTGAGCGGGCCCCGGTACGACCCAGGTGCGAGACACAGCGTTGCGCCTTCGTCCGCGCCACCGAGGACCGTCTGAAGGTCGGCACCGGCTTCGACGTCTACGCACCCGAGCGGCCGCGCCAACGACGCAAGCGCCGCCTCTTCGGAAAGAGACGGCGCCGCATCACGCGCGCACGAGGTCGCGACCAGAAGGAACAAGACGCAGAAGCGCGCTCGGCCGTGAACCCTAAGGTCACGGCCGGCGCGCCCAGCGCTCGGCGCTAGCTGGGTTCCACCAGGAGGTAGCCCGCCATCTCGAGATGGAGAGCCGAGCAGAACTCTGTGCAGTAGAACGGGAATGTGCCCTCTTTGTCAGCCACGAAGGTAATGTCGACGTGCTTGCCGGGCTCGAGGCTGCTGTGCACGTTGTACGAGCCGACGGTGAACCCGTGGGTCGCATCGTGCGCCTGCTCGACGTTGGTGATGTGCAGGTGCACCGTGTCGCCCTTCTTCACGCGGACGATATCTGGCGTGAAGTGGCTTCGCACAGACGTCATGTAAACGTGAACGTCCTTGCCCTTGCGTTCGATGCGCTCTTCCTTGGCCTTGACGGCGTTCGGGCTGGGCGCGTCGGTCACGACATCGTAGCCGGCCGGCTTGTAGACGTCGACCGGCGACATCTTGTCGGCCTTGATCATCTGCGCGTAGTGCGGCTCACCAAGCGGGAGTGGCATGTCGTAGATGAGCTGCATCGGCTCGCTGTCGATGTTGATCAGCTGGAAGTTCTGCGGAAGCAGAGGCCCGACCTTGCTGAAGCGGTCGAGTGCCCACTTGTTCATCGCGATCAGGTACTTGCCGTCCGGGCTCACCGTGTCGCCCTCGGCGGCCACGATGTGGCCGACGTTGTAGTGGACCTTGACCTTCTCGAGGACCTTGAGGTCCTTGAGCGACCACTTGGCCACCGTCGACTCGATGAAGACGGAGGTGTAGGCGTTGCCCTTGTCGTCATACTGCGTGTGGAGAGGACCGAGACCGATCTCGACCTGGCCGCGAATCACGTCATTGAACGACAAGATCGGGACGCCGTAGCGGTCCTTGCCTTCATAGTTCTCCGCTCCGATGGCTTCCATGAGCTTGTCGAAACTGTAGACGGTTGCGTGGGTGTCGAGCTTGCCCGAGACGACGAGCTCCTTGCCATCTGGCGTGACGTCCACACCGTGCGGGCTCTTCGGCTCGCCGACGAGATGAAGCAAGCCCTCCTCGTTGATCGTGTCGAGCATGATGACCGGCATGCCGGCGATCGTCTTCGTCTTGCCAGACTTCGCGACCTCGATGGCCTTCTTCAGGTTGATGATGTGGAGGTAGTCCATGTCGTTCTGAGACGCACCGGACTCCATGGGGGGGTTGCCCTCCATGGTGCCGCCCCAGGACATCTCGGTGTTGAACGAGTTGATGAAGACCCAACCCTCGCTGCCGAGCTTTCCGGCATCCGCGAGGTCCTGCATGTAGGGCGGAAGCTCCATCGCGAAGGACTTGGTCTTGTCGATCTTGCCCGCTTCACGGTCGAACTTCCAGAAGATGACCGCGCCGCGGTACTTGTCCTGGAACTGCTCGATTGGCGCGTAGCCACCACCAAGCGGCGCCGGGTACTGGCTCGACTCGACCACGTACTCGGTGTTCGGGGTGACGAAGGTCGCACCGTGGTCGCTCTGGATGAGCTCCGAGGTGACGATCTGCTTCGTGACGAAGTCGTGCAGGTCGACGACCGCGATTCGAGCGTTCGCCTTGTCATTAACGAAGATGTACCTGCCGTCGTACTCGCCCTTCGTCTCGGAAAGCGCCGGGTGGTGCATGTCACCCCAGGTCATGTCTTTGCCAAAACGACTGCCCTGGTCGAGGACCTGCTGCGACTGGTCACCGTAGCCGTAGCCCTGCCAGGGTTCCGGGGTGAATACGCCGACGTACTTCAAGATACGCATCGACGGCACGCCGATGACGATCATATTGCCGCCATGTCCACCGGAAGCGAAGGTGATGTAGTCGTCCTTCTTGCCGGTCGGCATGTACGTTTGCAGTGCGGCACTCACGTCGGCTTCGGAGAGCCCACGCTGCTTCATCAAATCCGCAGTCGAGCGCGCCGGTGCCTGTGACACCTCAGCGGCTTGCTGCGGACCGCAGCCCACGATCACCATCGCAGACAACAGAACCCCGATACTTGATGCGCCGAACGCACCAACCCTGTTGAACCTCATCACAACTCCTCGCTTCCCTCAGCGAAAGGGAACACAACCCTCGAGCGGGCCCCTCAGCGTAAGGAGCGCCGATTTCCGGCCAATCGCGTGCAATAAGTAAGCCAGGCTACAGTCGCACGCAAGCGCGTTGTGACCGATCCGAAACGTTTATCGTGGCGGCTACTGAGCGAGGCCGCGAATGTACTTCACAAGCTCGGCGACCACCTCGGGCTTCGCGTCGAGATCCGGATTGGCGGGCATGGTCGGCGCCTTCCCAACGGCCGTGCCACCGTACACGATGATCTTCTTCAGGTGATCGTCGGTAACCTCTCCCTGCCATTGCGCGGAGGTGAAGTCGCGAGGCTTCGGATCGAGCGCGGCCGAGCCGGCGCCGTCGCCTTTGCCACCCTCGCCGTGACAGACGGTGCAGCGGTTTTTGTAGATCTCTTCGGCCTCGGCGACCGGATCGGCCGCAGGCTCCGCGGCCGGTTCAGGCGTGGGCGCGGGCTCGGCGGCTTTGGGCTCGGCGGGCGCAGCCTCCTTCGAGGTGCACCCCGAGATTCCAATGACCAGTCCGAGCAACAATCCAATGAGTTTCACGCGCATAAAGCCTCCTCGTTCGGCGGGAGTCTAGGCGCACCGGCTCCTTGGGCAAGGCACTGGCGAGAGAAAAATCTGCGCCAAAAACCAGACGAACGCAGGATTTGCGCGAGTCGCCGAAACGGGCTTTTTCGAATTCCTAGCCCGAAACGCTGTGTCTATACTCCGCACGCGCTTGGAGGCGCTTCCTAGATGGGGAGGACGTGATGAGAGGTTTTTTGAGAGTGATGGTCATTGGAGCCCTGGGTTGCGGGCTGCTCGCACTCGGCTGCAAGAAGCAGGAAGCGACACCCGCTGAGCCGGCACCCGCTGAGCCGGCACCCGCTGAGGAGGTATCCAACGTTCCTCCGCTGAACGAGAACAACATCGTGAGCATCGCGATCCGCTCCGAGGATCACACGACGCTGGTCGCCGCGATCAAGGCCGCCGACTACGTGACGTCGGTCGCGGCTTCTGGGCCGCTGACTGTCTTCGCGCCGACGAACGAAGCGTTCGCGAAGTTGCCGGAAGGTACCGTCGAGAACCTGGTGAAGCCCGAGAATGTGGCCACGCTTCGCCAGATCTTGCAGTACCACGTCACGACGTCGGCGCTCGAGAAGAGCTGGCTCAAGGATGGTCAGACCCTCGGCATGGCCAACGGCAAGAAGACGACGGTGCATGTCGATGGCGACGTCATCAAGATCAACGACGCAACGATCATCGCCTCGATCCCAGCATCGAACGGAATCGTGTACGTCGTCGACACCGTGTTGCTTCCTCCCGAGGGGTAGGGGCACGCGATGAGCCGCGCGTCGACTTGGTTTCCTTGCCGGTCAGCGTGGCTCATCGGGCTACTCGCGGCGACAACGCCGCTCTCCGCTTACACGGATGGCGGCGTTTCCAATTCTCCGGACGGCGGCTGGGGCTTCGCTCCCGAATGGCCCGGTGCCGATCAGCTTCGGCGCGAGTTGCTCGACTTGGGCCACCGCATGATGCTCGGTTGAACCGACTGGTCATATGACCCCGGGGGTTGGTCGCTCTCGGGGTGCGAGGAGCCCGCCGGCTGCACCTCGAGCTGGGACACGGAGACGGAGACGGAAACAGTGGAAATCCTCACGCCCAATCAAACCGCACGCGTCGAGCTCCAGATCGCCCCGGACGCCGAGACTCCTGCTACCATCCGCTCACCATGAGCAAGTTGGACGGCAAGCGGGTACTGATCACAGGCGGCGCCCAGGGCATTGGTTTCGAAATGGCGATCAAATTCGCCCAGCGCGGCGCAGATGTCGTGATCGCGGACATCAACGAAGAGAAGCTCGCGGAGGCCAAGGCCAGCCTCGAAGAGCGCGCCATCGTCGCCGCAGGTTTTCAGGTCGACGTCACCAACCCCGCAAGCATCGCCGCCATGCGCGCGCAGGTCGCCGCGGAAGTGGGACCCATCGACGTGTTGGTCAACAACGCCGGCGTCGTCTTCGGCGGCCCCTTCACGAAGGTCTCGCTGGACGATCACCTCAAGACCTACGAGGTCAACGTCCTCGGCTTGGTTGCGATGACCCACGCGTTTCTCGACGACCTCGTCGCGCGCCCGGAGGCGCACTTGGTACACATCGCAAGCGCGTCGGGCTTCATTGGCCTTCCCTACGGTTCGACCTATGCTTCGAGCAAGTGGGCGGTCATCGGTTTCGGTGAGTCGATTCGCGCCGAGCTACATGTGCAAGGGCACGACCACGTGCACCACACGATCGTCTGCCCAAGCTACATCGGCACGGGCATGTTCGAAGGTGCCGAAGCGCCAAAGGCGACCAGTATTCTCGAACCCGCGTACCTTGCCGAGAAGGTCGTCCAGGCCGTGGAGCGCAACAAGGTCCACGTGCTCGAGCCGTTCATGGTGAAGCTCACTCCGCTACTGCGCGACCTGTTGCCGACGGGGCTCTACGACAAGATGTCCCACCTCTTTGGCGCCGACACCTCGATGGCGAATTGGATGGGACGCGATCCCGGACAACCAAGCGAAGAAGAAGCGCACAGGGAGAATGCGGATCAGCCAGAAGCGGAGCGGTAGCGCGCCAGGAACATCTGCACGACCTCGCCCATGATGACCTCGCGCTCTGCGGGGTCGATCGGACCTTCCAAGAGCTGAGGCCAAAACAGCGCTCCGCTGGCCATGGCCCAAAACATGCTCGCCGCGCGCTCGGGATCGGGAACGGTCAGGCGCCCAGCCTGGTCTGCCTTGCGGATCCAAACGACCAGCGCCTTCTCGTCGTCGGCGGCCCGCGCCAGGACACCTTGTATCAGCTCCGGTTGTTTGACGTAGACGCCCAACACGACGCGGGCGAGGCAGCGCGAAGCCTGGTCCTCCGCGACGAGGGTCTTGGCCCGGGCAAAGTCCGATAGTTGGTCTTCAAGAGGACGGTCCGGGTCCCACTCGACTCGTTTCAACGCCGCTGCGGCTTCGAAGAGCCGCTCCACCACGGCCTCGAAGAGCCCCTCCTTGCTGCCGAAGTGATTGTAGACCGTGCGCTTGGAAGCTCCGGCACCCTCGGCAATGCGATCCATGCTGGCGCACTCGTACCCCTCGTCCCTAAACGCGGTCGTCGCCGCCTCCAGAATGGTCTCGCGCTTGATGTCGACCCTTGATTCTCTTTGTATTTCCATAGACTTAGCCTAAAACTACACCGTGCAGTGCATTTTCTTCTTGACCCCTTCAAGAAGGAAACTACACTGTGCAGTGTAATGGTTGAGAGCCGACAGGCAAGCCCTAAGTTCCCAGCCAGGAAAGATCGAGGAAACCTCACCATGTCCCATTCATCCAACGCAATGCGAGAGCCCCTGCTCAAGTCCATCATGGCTGGAGCGCTCTTGGCCGCTTTGTCGATGGGCAGCGTCCCTGGCCACGCGGCAGCGCTCGAGGCCCACGAGGAGAACGCGGGCATCTTCACCGCACAGATCCCATCCGAGGGCTCGAACATCGCGGCGGGTCGCGCGGTCATCGTCGTCGACAAGCCGATCGATGAGGTCCTTCCCATCGTGCTCGACTACGCCAACTACGTGAAGTTCATGCCGAACTTCACGAGGTCCAAGGTGCTGGCTCAGCGCGGAAGCAAGGCGATGGTCTACATGGAAGTCAGCGTCGCCAGAGGGATGTACACGCTGTACGGTCAGCTCAACCTCGCTGAGCGCGCCCGCGATGGCGATTCCCGGATCGTCGAAGGCCGGCTCGTCGATGGGAACATCAATGCCTTCAACGCGACCTTCAGGCTGACGCCAGTCAATGATGGGGCGGCCACTGAGATCGACTTCAGCATCTACGTCGATCCAGACCTCCCACTTCCATCGTCGGTCTTCAGCCGAGAGAACGAACGAGCCGCGGGCCGCGCCGTGCGGGCCTTGCGCCAGCGAGCCACCGAAGTCCCTGGCGGCGCGGCCTGAGTCGGGCGAGAATCGCGCGATGAGCTCCCGACAGTGGAAAGCCTCTCGCCTTTTCGCCCCCGGCGTTGGCTTGGCGGCACTGGCTTTCGCCCCACCCTTGATGGGGGCTTACTCAGCGGTAGGCGCGAAGCCCAAGGACCAGCGCCTCGCCCAAATGAAGGCTTCCCCCAACTGGCAGGATGGGAAGTTCGTCAACACGCTGCCACGGAGCGACATTCGCCTCGGGCCGATTTTCATGAGCTGGTTCAATCGACCCGATCAGACCGAGCCGAACAGCGCACTGCCCGTGGCGGTCAGGAAAGCAAGCGACTTCAGCACGGCGCCGCGGAGCGGCTTGCGCATCACCTGGCTAGGCCACTCGACGCTCCTGGTCGAGATCGATGGCTATCGCGTTCTTGTCGACCCCGTTTGGGCCGAGCGCGCATCGCCCTTCGCGTCCCAGGGCCCCAAGCGGTTTCACGCCGCTCCATTGCCCCTCGATGAGCTCCCCGAGATCGATGCGGTCGTCATCTCGCACGACCACTACGACCATCTGGATCACGAAACTGTGATCGCGCTTGGTGACCGAGTCCCGCTCTACGCGGTACCCCTCGGCGTGGGTGCACATCTCGAGCACTTCGGCGTGTCCCCCGATCGGATCGTCGAACGGGATTGGTGGGGCGAGGTCCAGGTGGGCGAGTTGACGCTGGTCGCAACCCCGGCCCGGCACGCCTCGGGCCGCTCGCTCACCTTCTCGGACCAGGACAAGACGCTCTGGTCAGGCTGGGCGATACAAGGTCCCAAACACCGCGTGTACTACAGCGGAGACACCGCCATGTTTCCTGAGCTCGAAGAAATCGGAACACGCTTGGGACCGTTCGATGCGACGATGATCGAAACGGGCGCCTACAACCCGTTGTGGGTCGACGTGCACATGGGCCCGGAGCAAGCGATCGTGGCCCACGAGCTCGTCCGAGGGAAGCTCTTCATGCCCGTCCACTGGGGCACGTTCGACCTGGCGGTTCACAACTGGACCGAGCCGGTCGAGCGCCTGCTCGCCGCGGCGGAGCAGGCAGGGGTCGCTGTCGCGGTGCCGCGCCCGGGGCAGAGCGTAGACCCGAGCGCACCACCCACCCTGTCTCGATGGTGGCCGCAGGTGCCATGGCAGACGGCGAGCCAAACGCCGGTCCTGTCGACGGGGCTGAGCGAGACGCTGCAAGCGAGAATCCGCGCCTTTGTGGCGCCAACACCCTTGGACAAACCAGGCTCGAAGAGCCTGAGGAGCCAACGATGAGCAAACACAACTGGAGCGCAGCACAGCTCCCCGACCAGAGCGGCCGGGTTGCGATCGTGACCGGAGCCAATAGCGGCATCGGCTTCGAGACCGCACGCGTCCTCGCCGAGAAAGGCGCCACGGTGATCATGGCGTGTCGGAACCTCGGCAAGGCGAGCCCCAAGGCGGAGGAGATCCGAGCGGCGCACCCGGAGGCCGACGTCGAGGTGATGCAGCTCGATCTCTCGGATCTCGACTCGGTGGAGCAGTTCGCAGAGGCGTTCCGAGCGAAGTATTCCCGCCTGGATCTCTTGATCAACAACGCAGGAATCATGGTCCCGCCCTATGGAAAGACGGCCCAAGGGTTCGAAACACAGTTCGGCGTCAACCACCTCGGTCACTTCGCGCTCACCGGCTCGTTGCTCGACCTCATCGTCAATACGCCGGCCGCACGCATCGTGACAGTCAGCAGCATCGCGCACTACATGGGCAAGATCGACTTCTCCGACCTCAACTGGGAGCAGGGGTACAAGGCGCAGCCGGCGTATGGCCAGAGCAAGCTCGCGAACTTGCTGTTCACATACGAGCTCCAGCGTCGTCTGGCTGCCGCGGGGAAGGACACGCTAGCGATTGCCGCACATCCGGGATGGACGTCGACGAATCTTCAGGAGCACGCGCCCTCCGTGAAGTTCATGAACCGCTTCTTCGCGCAGGAGCCGCTGATGGGCGCCCTCCCCACCCTTTACGCGGCCACCGAATCAGATGTGAACGGCGCCGAATATTATGGACCAAGCGGCTTCCTCGAAATGAACGGGCCGCCAAAGCGAGTGAAGTCGAACAGGCGGTCGCGTGACGAAAACGTCGCGGAGCGTCTTTGGAATGTCTCCGAAGACCTAACCGGCGTGCACTTCCAGATTTAATGGGTGGCTACGCTCGGCCGAGTCCGACAGGCTCCTCGCGCTTTCGAATGATCAGCGTCTGGACGCCACGGCCGATGGGCCCGTTTTCGTCGTAGAGGCGCGTGTCCGCGACACCGATGCCGCGGTTGTCCATGTCCGTGCGTGCCCCAAGACCAATCCACTCGCCTCGCGCCGGTCGATTCAGCGTGACGGCGAGGTCGGGGTTCAAGTACGTGTACTCGCGCGTGCTCAGCCGCTGACTCACGCCATTGCCGCTGTCGGAGGCGACCATGACGCGCTCGAGCGAGGAAGGCGCCAGGCCTGGAAGCAGCGGATGGCGCATTCTCATCCACGCCATGACGTCGCCGTCGCCGAAGTCACCCCGCGCAAACCGAAGCTCCATGGCGGCCCCGTAGCAGGGCTCGGCATCGAAGTCGGGGAAGTCGACCGCCGTGCTGTTCGCAGGCAGCGGCTCGTCCATTGGAGGCGGGTGCGGGTCCGCGTCGAGATCGACCTCGGCGATCGCGAGCGCGTCCGCGGTCATCACGAGCTTCCCCTGCTCATCGAAGAGCAAGCCCATCATGGCCTTGACGTTCCGGCCGTCGCGACGAAAAGAACGCTCGAGCCGTAGCTTTCCAATAGGCACTGGCCGCGTCACCTCGATCGCCATTCGAACGATTCGAAACGACTCCTCGAGCATCTCCGCGAGACGCCCGGCGACGAGCGCGGAAGGCGGCCCGGCGTGCTGATGCTTGGGGCTCCAGGGACCTCGGGTCCACTGCGTGGCTTCGAAGAAATCGTCATCGTGGCGGAGGAAGAACGATTCGCCGTGCATGCTGGACAGCCTGACACGCGGCGGTCCTACACGCCGCAAGCTTTGCCAAATGCTCACCCACTAGAATGCGCGGGTCTCTCCAATCGCGAGCAGCCAGGCTTCGTCGGTTCCGAGACGGGTTTGCGCCGCCGCGTCCTTGAATCTCCTGGGAGGCTCGTCTAGCGGCTCATCGGAGAGATCGAAGGTACCGTAGTGCATGGCCAAGGCACGGGTGGCTTGGAGGTCGATCGCAGCCTGGACTGCCTCCTCGGGATTCATGTGCGACGACTTCATCATCTCGACGGGCTCGTAGGCCCCAATGGGAACCGCCGCGAGGTCGAAGGGACCGATGGCGTCGGCGATGTTCTCAAAGCCGTCGAAATAGCCGGTATCTCCTGCGAAGTAGAAGCGGCGCTCAGCTCCGATGACTGCCCACGACGACCACAAGGCCACACGATCGTCGCTAAGGCCACGCTTGCTCCAATGCTGTGCGGGGAGGCAATAGATGCGCGTTCCCTCGTGATCGACGGAGCTCCCCCAATCGAGCTCCATCACATTCTCGATGCCATTGTCACGCAGGAGCGGACCGTTGTTGAGCGGTACGAAGAACCGGGTGTCGGGATCGCGCTCGGCGAGCGCCACGAGCGTGGGCAGGTCGAGATGATCGTAGTGATTGTGGGAGATCACCACGAAGTCGATGGGAGGGAGGTCTTCGATCGCGATGCCCGGGGGGACGAAGCGCCGTGGACCGGCGAAAGACACCGGGCTCGGAGTAGCAGACCAGATGGGATCGGTTAGAAACGTCACGTGGTCCATCTGCACGAGCAGTGTAGAATGCCCGACCCAGGTGACGGTGGGCTCGCTGTGCGTGGCGTTCTCGCGTAAGAAGACGCCGTCGTTTCCGAGAACCTCCGGGGCACCTGTTCGATCGCGGAAAGAACCGGTGA
>Ga0316198_10001959_pt1 | contig 12367 bp, 10 predicted proteins | sample OudBieAanoxic_MG_FD_204935 | JGI IMG/M metagenome (GOLD analysis project Ga0316198, IMG submission 204935) | Coastal sediment microbial communities from Oude Bieten Haven, Netherlands - site A anoxic | ecosystem: Environmental > Aquatic > Marine > Coastal > Sediment | place: Netherlands... | reverse complement strand
GGCCCGGCTCTTTGCGCAGCTCTATGGCCCGCTGCGGCGGTTCGCTGCGGCGGTCGCTCCGATCGAGGTGGACCCAGATGATCTGTTGCAAGAGGCAGTGGCCCGGGTGCTGCGGCGAGGGCGACTCGCCGACCTCGACGATCCCGGCGCCTATCTGCGGAGAACGATGGTGAATCTGGCTTCGAACCAGCGCAGACAGTTCGCCAGGGTACGCAAGGCCCTGGCACGGTTCGGGGCGGGCTCGAATCCCGTCCAAGACGTGTATCCGTCGGATCTCGCCGACCTGTTGAGGCTCCGTCCCAAGGAGCGGGCCGTGCTCTATCTCTCGGAGATTGAGGGCTACCGCTACGCCGAGATTGGACAGATGTTGAGCTGCAGCGAAGCGGCTGCGCGCAAACAGGCGCTACGGGCCCGCCGTCGGTTGCGTGCGGCGCTGGTCGGGGAGGTGGCTGATGGCTGAGGAGTTGACCCGTTCGTTAACCATGCTCGCTGAACGCGGGGCCCCCAAGGGTGCTGCGGTGGTGCTGGAAGCTGCCCGTGCGGAGGTAGCCGGGCGGGCGACACCGGATCGTCCGACGTGGCGGCGGGGCCTGGCGCTTGCTGTGGGAACAGCGGCGGCCGTGGTCGCGCTGATCGGTGGCGCCCTTCTCGTCGTCCGCCCGCTTGGAGGGGGCGACGTCCCCCCGGTCACTGCCGGACCACCGGTGGTCACTACAACGCCGATCCCGGGCGAGGACTCGTCTCATCCGTACAACGCGGTGGAGGCCCTGGAGTTCGCTCCCGATGGGCACCTGTGGGCAGCGACGAGCGGCGGTGTGGTGCGCTGGAATCTCGAGACCGGCGATCCCACCGTCTTCGGTGAGACGGACGGCGTCCCCTCAAGCGAGGTCATGGCCGTCGACGCGGCCCCCGATGGCTCCGTTTGGGTGGCCGGGGACAGCTGGATCGCCCGCTACGACGGGTCCTGGCAGGTGTTCTCCTCTTCGAACACGCCCGAACTCGGCTCCCAGATCGGCGGCATGGCCGTTGGTCCGAACGGGGTGGTGTGGGTGGAGGTTGCCAGCGAGGGCCCTCTCCGGTACGACGGCACGTGGACGCAGATCGATCCGCCCCCCGAAGGCACATGGCCGGACGGCTTCTCGGTCGCTCCGGACGGCACGCTGTGGGGCAGTGGCCTCAAGAGCGGCGTCCTGACCTATGACGGCACCAGCTGGTACCGGTATACCGAAGCCGACGGCGTACCGAGAGCGACGTCGAACATCGCGTTCGCTGCAGACGGGACGGTGTGGTTCGGGAGTGGGCGGCGTGACGCCCCGCCCGAAGGCATCGCCCGTTTCGACGGGTCTACCTGGACCACGTCCAACATCGACGACGGGTTGCTGTCGAATGCCGGATCAGTGGTCGCAGCACCCGGCGGCGGCGTGTGGGTGGTCCACGACGAGGGGCTCTCCCGCTTCGACGGGTCATCCTGGTCCACCGTCGATCTCGGCGAGCACTTCGCAGGAACCGGCGCCGGTGCGGTCGTCGCCGACGATGGCACGCTGTGGATGCCGGCGGCAACCGGAATCATCGGCTTCGACGGCACGGGCACGACGACTCTCATCGTTCCGCCCGAGATCGCCACGCCGCGCCAGCCGGCGATCACGCTCACCCCGGTCCCGACCGGGGAGCCCCTGCGCATCTCCACGATCATCGGCAATCTCGAGTTCACCACGATGCAGATGCCCACAGGTCACAGCTTCTTCTTCACCGAAGCCACGCCACATGGCCCTATCGCCACCGAAGGATTCGACATCCTCCGCTGGTCCACCAACGCTGTGACCTGGGACGGAATCCTTCCCGCCGTCGACCCGTGGCGGGTCACCATGGACGGCGACGACGTGGTCTTGCATGGAGACGGCTACGCGCGCTACGCCTGGGACGGCGACGCTTGGATCGAGGTGTCGATCGTCGACCTTCCTGGCTCCGTGCGCTACCTCGCCTTCGGGCCCCGCGGCGTCGTCGCATTGATCGACGACACGGTCTACTACGCCACCGACGGAGTCACCTTCAGTCTGGCCGAGGCCGGCCCCAACCGGGAACTCCTCACGGGCGGAAGCCGCATATGCGTCCAGAGCGGCCCGGGTGGCTACAGCGATCCTCCCCAGCCTCAGATCGGGCCGGTGCTCGCCACGGAGACGGGGTTCATCGTGGTCACTCCGTCGCATCCCGACAACTGGAGCCGGGCGCCCACTTGCGAACCGCTCCTCTGGTTCTCCACCGATGGCAACCGGTGGGACCTCGTGTCATCACAGTCTCCGTTCGGTGACGGAGCGATCGTGCACCGCATCGCCGAACACGCCGGCCGGTACATCGCCGTCGGTGCTACCCCGTCGGGGTCCGCGGAAGGAGCCGTATGGGTCTCCGACGACGCGTTGACGTGGCAACGGGCCGACGTCGAGATGAATGCAGCCGTGGGCGTCGCAGGTGGCGATCTCGGCTGGATGGTCACCGGCCACGCCATTGGGAGTACCAGCGGACTGGCTGGGGCCGACATGTGGTTCTCCACGGACGGCCTCACCTGGGACGGCCCTCATGAGGGCCCCGCGGCACTCGGGACCCTCTACTTCCTCCCCGAGGTCGCAGTCGGCACCGATGCGATCTACGGAGTGGGAGGGACACACGACACGTACGTCGTCGGCCGGTTGCAGGAGTGAGAAACGAAAGGAGGTAGCGATGCGCTCGCCGACGCAACATCCTGCTACGCGGGCGTCAAGGTTCAGGGCATTCCCACGCTGCTCACTTGGGGAATCCAGGACAAGTTGCTCGCTGGAGATTCGATGAGCAGGTTGCGTGATCTGCTTCCCGAAATCGAGTACCACGAGATCGAAGGGGCATCACATCTGGCGCACTACGAATTCCCAGATCGCATCAATCCGATCCTGATTCGCTTCCTGAAATAGAGCGACATATGGGCGGCATTGAACCGGTGTACGGTTGGTGTCCCACAGTGAAGGTGTACGGTCGGTGGTGGCGCACCTTGAGGCGGGGTTGTCTTCCATCCGTGGGGCTGGGTGCGCCACATCTGCAGTCATACGATCCCGGTGTGGACAGCGGACCGATCCTCGACGAGCCGTGGACCGCCGACCTCGACCCGGCGGCGGTTCCCTTCAAGACTCGCAGCGAGACTGTCCTGCGCCGTGACAGGCCGGGGACGCGGACCTGGTCACCGTTGCGGAGGTCGCCGGCAGCGATGTGATGCCAGCCGGTGCCGCGCGGCTTCTGTCGTGTGGCCGATCTACCGCCTCCCCGCGGCTTCGGGATCCAGTCGAGTCCGACCATCTCAGCGATCGTGGCCATCGGCGCCTCCGATCCACATCTAGGCACCGACACCCGAGGGTGCGGTGCCAGCCGCCTCGGTCGTATGGTCGAGCTGAGAGCTACAGATGTCGCAGCTGGCTGATCCGCAGCCATCCGGATTCTGCTCGTGCGTCGGCGGATGTGTTCGCCTCCGCTGACCGGCTCTCCCCATTGACGTTCGATGAAGTTCGGCTCGGTGTCGGGTTCGGGTAGGGCTGCGGGTTCGTCGCATCGGATCGCGTTGCGGTGGCGATTCTTGACAACGGAGATGACCTTCGCTGGCGCCGGCAGCATCGCCGACATCGCGCAGACCTCCTCGGCTGCTTCCCGGTACGTGTCCTCCGACGGCTGCATGAGGGCGAGACCATCGACGAGCGTCGTCGCAGAGTCGTCGGGCCACATCCTCGCGAACATCGTCTCGAGCTCACGCACAAACACGACGGCAGCGGTCCGGGACTTCATGTCGTCGTCTCCTCGGCGAGACGCCGGTATCCATCGTCGAGGCGTCAAGGGGTACGCGACGTTCGCTTGGAGGTAATCGCCAAGATCAACCCCCAGCGAGATCGGGGTGACGGGAATCGGAAGTATCAGGCTGCCCTGGCCGGCCGACCGATCGTGAACACCCTGAACGAAGCCACTGCGACCCTCGACGGGCTCAACATCGACGACCTAGGAGAGCCGGAATAGGATCCCATCACCAGCGGCGGGCGTGCCGACCCAAACACCAAGAAACCCGGTAGCCCTTACCACTACCGGGTTTCTCTCCGTCGGGCTGGCCGGATTTGAACCGGCGACCTCTTGACCCCCAGTCAAGCGCGCTAACCAACCTGCGCCACAGCCCGCACACCCGCATCCTACCGTCAAGCGCTGCGAAGCCTCCGGTCCGCAGACGACGGTCTGGCTATTCCTCCGTGTCGAATTCCTCGACCGCGACGACGACCTCGTCAGGGATTCCATCACCGTCGAGGTCAGCGCTCAACGCCTCGCCCATCTTCGCTTCGATGTGGTCGAGCACACCGTCGCCGTCGAGGTCGATTCCTGCGGCTTCCACCACAGTTGTCTCTGCGACGTCGGGGAGTCCATCGCCGGTCGTGTCATAGGCGATCGTCGTCGTCTCTGTGATGTCGACCGTGTCGGGTGTGCCATCACCATCCAGATCCATGATCACTTCTTCTGTGACGACTCTTGTCCCGACATCCGGGATGCCGTCGCCGTCCACATCGACTGCGGTCTCCGTGATCGTGGTCTTCTCGACGATGTTTGGCTCCCCGTCTCCGTTCAGGTCGGTCTCGCGAATCTCGGTGCTCGTGACCGACACACCATCGGCAACGCCGTCCTCGTCGATGTCGATCTCGGAGACCACGACATCGGATGCCACCACGCTGTTCTCGTCGACATCGATCTCCATCACTGCGGCGACGTCTTCCACGACGCCGTCATCGGTGGAGTTGTTGGTTCCATCGTCATACGTGGATTCCACGGCACAACCTCAGTCTCTCTCGGGTGCGCAGATCGTACCGGACAGGAGGAGACTCCACCAGAAGGGTTCCATGTCCGGGGAGATTCGACCGATAGGATCATGAGGACGCCTGGTGTGCGGAGCGTCATATCCACCCCTCCGCCGGTGACATGGACACGATGTCTGACTGGTTCTTCCTGATCATGGGCCTCACAGGCGGCCTCGCGATCTTTCTGCTCGGGATGGATCGGACGGTCACCGGCCTCAAGGGCCTCGCCGGGAATCGCCTTCGCGGGATCCTCGGCCACGTCGCGGGAAACCGCTGGTACGGTGCCGCAACGGGCGCTGGGATCACGGCCGTCATTCAGTCATCGAGCGTCACCACCGTCGTCGTTGTCGGGTTGGTGTCAGCCGAAGCAATGACCCTCCTGATGTCTGTCGGGATCATCTTCGGCGCGAATGTCGGAACCACCATCACCGCCCAAATCATCGCCTTCAAGGTCACCCGCTACGCCCTCGCCGTGGTCGCCATCGGATTTGGCATCGACTTCTTTGCCAAAAGCGAACGCACCGAACGAATCGGTATGACGATCATGGGTCTCGGCCTTGTCTTCTTCGGCATGTCGGTCATGGGGATCGCCATGGAACCCCTGCAGGAACACCAGGGTTTCCTGGACGCGATGGCGTCCATATCAAACGTCTGGATTGGCATTGCGCTTGGAGCCATCTTCACGGCCCTAGTGCAGTCGTCGTCCGCGACGACTGCGATCGTCATCGCCATGGCCGCCACGGGATTGATCTCTCTCGAGCTCTCGATTGCGCTCGTCCTGGGCGCAAACACCGGAACATCGGTCACTGCACAACTCGCCGCCATTGGCAAACCGGTCGATGCCAGACGTGTGGCGATGGTCCACTCCTTGTTCAACGTCATCGGTGTGTTGATCTGGATCCCATTCATCCAAGTCCTCGCTTCACTTGCGCTGCGAATGTCCCCGGCCGATGACATTCCACGCCAGATCGCGTGGGCCCACACAATCTTCAACACCGCGAACCTCTTGATCTTCATCTGGTTCACCACGTGGTTCGCAAGAGCGGCAATCGCGCTCGTCAAGGATCGGCCGAAGGATGAGCGGGTTAAGACCCGCTACTTGAGTGACGATCTTCTGGCGACTCCTTCCATCGCCCTCGACCGGGCCCGAATGGAAATCGCTCGTATGGGAACCCGAGTCAGGGACATGGTCGGGAACGGCGTGCCGGCGGCGATCTCGGGAACCGCGGAACAGCTCAACGCGGTGGAAGCGGCCGATGACGAAGTCGACGAACTCCACGCTCAGGTCGTGGCCTACCTCGGCAGGATCTCGGAACGCGGCATCACCCGAGAGCAAACGAACGAGCTGCTCGGCCTCCTCGAGGCCGCGGGTGACATCGAGGCCATCGGCGATGCCGTCGAGACCAACCTCGTCGCCGACGGGCGCCGACGCCTCGAGGGGGGAATCGTCATCTCGCCATCGACCGAAGCGGTCATCGACGAACTGGCTGGAGAAGTGCTCACCGCTGTTGACATCGCAGTCGGCGCCGTGGGTCGCGGAAGCTACGAGGCTGCCCGTCAAGCGATCAACATGAAGCCGGAGATCACAGCGATGACAGCGGGCGCCCGCGAACATCAACTCGAGCGACTCACCGTCGATGAACCTAATCGCGTCGACGCCTACCGTCTCGAGAATGACATCATCGAAGACCTCAAGCGGATCTACTACTACGCGAAGCGGGCAGCGCGCGTCGGCGTGCCGAATGGAGAGCCGACCGAGACGTCGTAGCCGCTAGCCCGTGATCCATCCAACGAATGCGCCGACGCCTTGCACCAGGCGCCAACCAAGGTAGATGGCGATAGCCCCGACCAGCAGCATGAACCCGATCGGCCATCGCTGGTTGGAGCCGTCCTCACCGTTCGGCTTGGGACCTTCGTCACCGGTCATACCGGGGGTATGCCGTGCCGCCGGGATGAGAAGTCTCGATCCTTTCGATAGGCGTAGCGCAACCTCATGATCAGCTCGCGACGCAACTCCTCGGGCTGGACCACCGCGTCGACGACCACCTCAGACGCAAGGCGGAGCAGGTCGATGTCCTCGAGGTACTCAGCACGGCGTTCTTCGACAAATGCGTCACGTTCCTCTTCGGGAAGCGACTCGATCTTGTTGAGGTAGACGGCGTTGATCGCCGCCTCAGGCCCCATGACGGCGATCTCAGCGGTCGGCAGCGCCAACGTGGCGTCCGGGCGGAACCCGGGACCGGAGAACGCATAGAGCCCAGCTCCGTAGGCCTTTCGAACGATGACCGATATGCGGGGAACCGTCGCCTCCGCTATCGCCGTGAGCATCTTCGCACCCGCTCGGATGATTCCCTCACGCTCGACCTTGGTCCCGATCATGAAGCCTGGGACGTCGGCGAAATACAGCAGCGGAAGATTCATCGCGTCGCACAACCACATGAACCGAGCGGCCTTGTCGGCTGAGTCAACGAAGAGCACCCCACCGAGATGGTTCGGCTGTGAAGCCACGATCCCAACGGGTTTGCCGTCGAGCAGCCCAAAGGCGGTGATCACCTCTCTGGCGTAGCGCTCCTTGATCTGGAACAGCGTCCCCGCGTCGACGATCCCCCTGAGGAACGTGGCCATGTCGTAGACGGCCTTCGGGTCCTCAGGCAGGATGTCGGCCGGTCGGTAACCCTCTTCGGGCGGCTCCGGTGCATACGCCGGAGGGAGCACACGGGTGTGGTCGGCCACGTAGCTGAAGTACTGCTGCGCCCACGCGATTGCCTCTTCATCGCTCGAGACGAGCGCGTCCCCACAACCGGAAACCTCGCAGTGCATTCGAGCCCCACCCATTTCCTCCAGGGTGGCCTCCTCGCCGATGACCATCTTCGCCATGCGGGGCGAACCGAGATACATCGAAGCGCGGCCGTCGACCATTACCACGACGTCACAGAACGACGGGATGTAGGCCCCGCCGGCGGCCGACGGACCGAAGAGGCAGCAGATCTGCGGGACACGCCCGGAGAGCCGGATCTGGTTGTAGAAGATCTTCCCCGCCCCGCGGCGACCGGGGAACAGATCAACTTGGTCGGTGATTCGCGCTCCGGCGGAGTCGACCAGGAAGAACACCGGAAGCCGCTCGTCGTATGCAGCTTCGAGTGCCCGGATGATCTTCTCGACGGTGAGCCGCCCCCAGCTCCCCGCCTTCACCGTCGGGTCGTTGGCGATCACCAACACCGGTCGGCCGTCGATCGTTCCGCGTCCGGTGACAACGGCGTCCGCTCCATGATCCTCAGTCTCAGCGTTGGCGAGAAGTCCGTCCTCCACGAACGAACCAGGATCGCACAGGAGGTCGACCCGGTCACGGACGAAGAGCTTGCCTCGGTCCTTCAACTGGTCGTGGTAGCGCTCCGGACCGCCGGTCGCGGCTCGGTCGGTAGCGACGTGAAATCGGTCGCTCAGGGATCCGGTCATGTCTCCCTCCTCTTTCGTTTGCGGGCGACGACCCGCACGGGTGTGCCTGTGAAGTCGAATGCCTCCCGGAGACGCCGTTCCATGAAACGAAGGTAGTCCGGAGCGAGGTCCCCGCCCCGCACGAACAGGATGAACGTCGGCGGTTCGGTTTCTGCTTGGACGGCGTAGATGACGTGAGGCCGCTTGTTCTTGCGCACCGGAGGCGGATGCGCCTCCTGCCACGACCTGATCAACCGATTCAGTTCCGGCGTCGCGATCCGGCGTCGACGGTTCTCCAGCACCATGCGCACCGCCGCTGGAAGGCGCACGAGGCGCGATCCGGTCTGTGCCGACACGCGGAGGATCGGAGCCCAGTCTACGAAAGCCAGCCGATCGGCGACCGAGTCCTCCGTATGGAGACGTTCCTCTTCGTCCCGGATATCCCACTTGTTGAGGACGAGTATCAGCCCGGCGCCCGCCTTCACGATCTCCTCAGCGAGGCGCTGTTCCTGGTGGGTTGCGCCGCGCGTGCCGTCGATCATCATCAGAGCGACATCGGATTGGCTCAGCACCTCTCTGGCCCGCATCACGGCGTAGCGCTCCACCTCGTCGGTGATCTTGGTGCGGCGCTTGATCCCCGCCGTGTCGATGATCTCAAAAGGTTCACCGTCCAGATCCACCACGAGATTGATCGGGTCTCTGGTCGTGCCGGGAGCATCCGATACCAGCACGCGGTCCTCGCCCGCCAGGCGATTCAGCAGCGTCGACTTTCCGACGTTCGGACGACCGATGATGGCGAGACTGGCAATCGAACGGTCGGAAACTGCCTCTCCTGAGTCTGGTAGCAATCTCACGAGCTCCTCTAGGAACTCGCCGGTATTCCGCCCATGGAGCGCCGAAACCGGTAGTGGCTCTCCGAGGCCGAGCGACCACAGATGTGCGAGGTCGCCCTCAACGCCGGGACCGTCCACCTTGTTCGCTACAAAGAGGTAGGGAACACCACTCTGCTGGAGGATCCGAGCGACACCAACATCGTCATCGGTCAGGTCGGCGGTTCCATCCGTCACGAACACGACAACGTCGGCGCCTCCGACGGCAATCTCTGCTTGTTCGCGAATGTCCGCCGTGAGCTCCTCTCCCGGCCGGGCTTCCCATCCTCCGGTGTCGATCACGATGAAGTCGCGGCCACCCCAGTCGGCATTGAATTCGCGACGGTCCCGCGTCACTCCGGCCTGCTCGTCGACAACCGCCGCTTTGCGCCGCACGATGCGGTTGACCAGAGTTGATTTGCCCACATTCGGTCGACCCAGGATGACAACAACCGGAAGTCGACTCATGCAGCAGCTCCTTCGATGAGGCCTCCGGCGGTTGCCGGAGTCACGATGATTGGGACGGGAGAGGCAGCACGGAGGTCGCCAAGCGACATGTCGTCGAGGAAAGCATCCCCCGACAGCGCCACGTCTGGGAGGAGATAGCGGGACACCGGCCGGGTGTTGTTGTTGATGGCGTCTCTGAGATCCGCCCCAACGAGCAGGCCGGCGACCGCCGTGTTCCCACCGAAGAATCGGTTCTCGACCGCGAGGATCTGCAGCGACCGGCCGCTCAGCTGTTCGAGTTGCGGCAGAAGCGGCTCGAGCGCCGCAGCGCCGTACGTGCCGGTGAGCACACCAACGGGTCCATCGCCCGCCGACGGATCGGAACCCGTGTGCCGGGGTGCGCGGTAGCCCTCGCCGGGAGCGGATGGAATTGTTCTCCACTCCCCCGTCATGATCGGAACGTCGGCTTCAGCGCCGCCGGACAGGGCCTCGATCTCGTCGGTGAACGTACGGATCATGCCGATCCCATTCTCGTGTTGCGGGAAGTCCTCGTACGCTGCACGCGAAGGAATCGGTCGGTTCGCTACGAGGTACAACTCATCCGAAGGGAAGAACATCCTTCTGCCGATCCGGCGCATGGCCTCCTCCTGCCAGAAGTGAATCGTATCCAAGTCGGCGTCCGCTTCCTCAGCTGTGTGCACGCGGAGATTCGCCTCGGTGTTGTATCGGGAAAGACCGAGCGGAACGATGCCAACCGACGCGAGACCGCCATACCGCGCCAGGATCTCTGCCGCCGTTCGATCGAACACGGATCCTGCGTTGATGCCGGGACACAAGACCACCTGCCCGTGAACGGTTACTCCATAGTCGAGCAGCGCTCGAAGCCAGCGCAACGACGTCGCCCCTCGCGGGTTGCGCAACATGCGGGTTCGTACCTCGGGATCGGTGGCGTGGATCGAGACGTAGAGGGGTCCGAGGCGTTCCTCGACCACCCGAGCCAGGTCGAGCTCGGTGAACCGGGTGAGCGTCGTGAAGTTCCCGTACAAGAACGACAGTCGATAATCATCGTCCTTCAGATAGAGCGATTCACGCATCCCGGGCGGGAGCTGGTAGATGAAGCAGAACTCGCAGTGATTGTCACAGGTTTGCACGCGGTCGAAGATCGACGACGAGAGCCTGATCCCCAGTGGTTCCCCAGCGTTCTTGCTCAGCAGGAGGTTCCGTTGACCGGCGCCGTCCCGGATCGTCAGCTCAGGATCAGCGTCATCGACCAGTTGCTGGTACTCGATGACGTCGGACGGCACGATGCCGTTGACGGCCACAAGTTCCGCGCCGACGGAAAGCCCCGCCTCGGCGGCGGGACTGTCGCTCACAATCTCAATAACGGTGGGGTGTGACATCGGTGCTTCGATGGTACCCGTCCATATTGCAGACCCGATGCCCCCTATCCTCGATCGCATGATGCCCAAGGTGCTTCTGGCCGAACCGCGCGGCTTCTGCGCAGGCGTCGAGATGGCGATCAAGGCGCTCACGTGGATGGTTCAGACCTTCGAACCGCCGGTGTACTGCTATCACGAAATCGTTCACAACGCCGCCGTTGTCGACGCATTCGAGCGCGCCGGAGTGGTCTTCATCGACGAGGTAGCCGACGTCCCCGAAGGCCGACCGGTGATGCTCTCAGCCCATGGGTCGGCACCGGACGTAGTTGCGGCGGCCGAGAGCCGGGCGGCGGTCACGATCGACGCCGTGTGCCCGCTCGTGACCAAAGTCCACCACGAGATGCGGCGTATGTCGGATCGCGGATACGACATCATCTACGTCGGGCATGAAGGGCACGACGAGGCGATCGGCGCGATCGCAGAGGCGCCTGATGCTGCGACGCTCGTGGATCCCGTCGATGGCCTTGGGGCATTCGAACCCGCCGACCCGAACAAGGTCGCGCTCCTCGCCCAAACCACGCTCGGACTGTTCGAATGGGAGGGAATCCTCTCAGACGCAGGAGCGCGCTACCCGTTGCTCCAGACAGCCAGGAAGAGCGACCTTTGTTACGCGACAACGAACCGGCAGACGGCAATCCTACGCCTGACCGAGGAAGCTTCGGTGATCCTCGTCGTCGGATCCGAAAACTCGTCAAACACCCAAGCGTTGGTGCGCGTGGCGCACATGGCCGGCGTACGGGCATATCGCGTTGACGGCCCGGATGACGTCGACCCTGCGTGGTTCAACGGCCACGACGTCGTCGGTGTCACAGCCGGGGCTTCAGCCCCCGACCAGCGCGTCCGTGCTGTGATCGATGCCGTTGCCCCCGGCGGCACGCTCGAAATCGCCCGGGTTACCGACGAGGACGAGTACTTCCCTCTTCCGCCGAGGTTGCGCACATTCGTGAAGACGGTTCAGTCCCTTGTTGAAGGCGCGTTCGCCTCCCCAGACCCGGGCGCCCACGGCCCGATCGAAGACGACCGTGGCTGGGACGCCAGCGAAGCACTCACGTTGTTGGGCGTCTAGCGAGTAGCAACGTGGAGGACAGGGCTGTGGCTTGAGATCCGAGACTTGAGACTTGAGACTCGCGGCGGGCCTGCTCTGCCGGTGCTGGCTCCCAGGCGGCCCCCTCGAAACCTGAGGCCGCTTGTGGGTGGTGGATCTGTTTGACCCCCTCCGAAGTGAAACTCGGCTCGGACGCGTTTGAGCCTTGACCCCCTCCGTCAGCGGCTTCGCCGCTGGTCAGGTTCCGCCGCTTGTGGGTCGTGGATCTGTCTGACCCCCTCCGAA
>Ga0316198_10001958_pt1 | contig 12367 bp, 12 predicted proteins | sample OudBieAanoxic_MG_FD_204935 | JGI IMG/M metagenome (GOLD analysis project Ga0316198, IMG submission 204935) | Coastal sediment microbial communities from Oude Bieten Haven, Netherlands - site A anoxic | ecosystem: Environmental > Aquatic > Marine > Coastal > Sediment | place: Netherlands... | reverse complement strand
TCTTTCTCATTATCGGCGGTATCGCTCAAACGATATTTGCCTTTAAGGCAGGTACGGGTTTATTTACCATTATTATCGGCGTACTGACTGTCATTGCAGGCGGTTATATGGTCAGCAACCCGGCCGCTGCTCTGGCTACACTGACAATTTTCCTGGCTGCCTATCTGATCGTTTCAGGCATCTTTGAAGCTATGGTTGCATTTCAGGCAAAACCGGCAGCAGGATGGGGCTGGGCTTTATTCAGCGGACTCCTTTCTATCTTGCTCGGCATCATGATCTGGTCACAGTTTCCATTATCAGGCGCCTGGGCTATCGGCATCCTGCTTGGCGTTAGGCTGTTCACCGGCGGTCTAACCCTGATGATGTTTGGCATGGCAGCGCGCAGCGCTGTAAACAACGTGGCGCAATAATCAAATAGTTAACACTTCGTTCTGATTATCACTTCTAACTGCCGGGCAGGCGAGTCGCTGCAGATGACCCCATGTCCGGCATTTGAATATTCATGAACCCATCATTTCATAAAATAAATCCCCGTTTAGAGGGATATTCACCTCTTCTAAATTCTCTAAGTGCAGATTGCTTAGCATAAATGTCATTTCTATATAGAAAGCAGGGTCATTGCATCACACTACTATCAATACAAGTGTGCTAGGTTAATGTAAATTGGTGCTGTCACATCGTATGAGATAAATAAACTTAATTGACGACACTATTGCGAGTGATTATTTCAAAAAAGAGGAGATTGAGAGGATGAGTGACAAAAAAATATTCGAGTACCCGGGTGAGCAGGTTGACGTCCAATGGGACGGTCGACTGTGTATCCATATTGCCGAATGTGGTCATGCCGAAGGTGAACTGTTTGTTACCGGGCGTCAGCCATGGTGTGTGCCTGATTGTACAACACCGGACGAGGTGGTCGAAGTCTGTGAGCGTTGTCCAAGTGGTGCGCTGACTTATACAGACAAGTCAGGCCGAGCAGAGCAACCGGATGTAGAAAATGCTGTCTATGTCACCTATAACGGGCCGCTCTTTGTTAGCGGTGACCTGGCGATTAAAGGTGCCGCCGACGATATGAGCGGAGTCCGTTTCCGTGCAGCACTTTGTCGCTGCGGCCAATCAAAAAACAAGCCCTTCTGTGACAACAGCCATATCGATGCAGGTTTCCGGGATTACGGTGCAGTCGGTCAATCTGGACCGGGCATAAAGGAAGAGGGCGGCCAGCTCGGTATCAAGCCATTGCCGGATGGGCCATTGTTGCTGTCAGGTAATCTATCTATTGTATCTGGCAGCGGACGGCTCGCCTGGCGGGGCGATAGTGCTGCGCTATGCCGTTGTGGAGAGTCGAAAAACAAGCCTTTTTGTGATGGCTCACACAAAGAAGCGGGATTTCGCAGCGATTAGTGGTCAATAACTGTCGGCAATCGTGACCAGAGGACTAATCAATATGATGATCTTTTATTAGGCCCAAGACCTTATTATCTCTATGTAATTACGCGACAGGAGTTTAGTCCTCATGGTACAAATGAGGATAAATCACGAGGAGAAAAGAATGACAAAGAAGAATACCTATAAAATGATCGCCGCCATGAGTATGTTGCTATTGGTTGGATCTGTATTATCAGCAGGCATTGCCTCAGCGGCCGAAAAACCCAACATCGTCGTCATCTGGGGCGATGACATCGGTGAATCCAACATCAGCGCCTACAGTTTCGGGGTGATGGGTTACAAGACACCGAATATCGACCGCCTAAGCAAAGAAGGCATGATGTTTACCGACATGTATGCCGATCAGAGCTGCACAGCGGGGCGCTCGTCCTTCATCACCGGCCAGGCCACTATCCGCACGGGCCTGAGTAAAGTTGGCATGCCGGGAGCACCGCAGGGCCTTCAGGACGCGGACGTAACCATCGCTACACTGCTGAAAAAAGAGGGCTATGCGACGGGACAATTTGGTAAGAACCACCTTGGTGACCGCAATGAGTACCTGCCCACAGTCCACGGATTTGACGAGTTCTTTGGCAATCTCTACCACCTGAATGCCGAGGAGGAACCCGAGCAGCGCGATTACCCGAAGAATCCCGAGTTCCGTAAAAAGTACGGCCCCAGGGGTGTCATGGATTGCAAGGCAAGTGACGTCGATGACCCGACCGTGGATCCTCGCTTCGGTAAAGTCGGCAAGCAGGTTTGTACGGACACCGGTCCACTGACGAAAAAGCGCATGGAAACGGTCGATGACGAGATCGCTGCAAAGGCTGAGGACTACATCAAACGACAGGTGAAAGAAGGCAAGCCTTTCTTTACCTGGATCAACTTCACCCACATGCACTTCCGCACTCATACGAAACCCGAGAGTCTCGGTCAGTCAGGCGTTGCTCAGAGCAGCTACCACGACACAATGATCGACCATGACAAGAACGTGGGCCAGATTCTTGACCTGATCGATGAACTTGGAATCGCTGACAATACCATCGTCATCTACAGCACCGACAACGGACCACACCGTAACACCTGGCCTGATGGAGGCATGACGAAGTTCCGCAGCGAGAAGAACACTGGCTGGGAAGGCGCCTACCGGGTACCGCAGATGGTGCGCTGGCCGGGTAAAATCAAACCGGGCTCGATCTCCAACGAGATTATGTCTCACCTCGACTGGGCCCCGACATTGCTCGCCGTCGCTGGCAACACCGACGTCAAGGACAAGCTTCTCAAGGGCTATGAGGTGAACGGAAAAACCTACAAGAACCATCTGGATGGCTTCAACTTCCTGCCCTACCTGACCGGCAAAGAGGCTAAGGGGCCACGAAAAGAGTTTTTCTACTTCTCTGATGATGGTGACCTGATGGGGTTACGCTACAACAACTGGAAGGTCCATTTCATGGTACAGGATCAGGATGGCACGCTGGAAATATGGCAACGCCAATTCCGCGGCTTGAGGATGCCATACATGTTCAACCTCAGAACAGATCCCTATGAATTCGCTACTATCACATCGAACACTTATTGGGACTGGGTCATCGATCGCGCGTGGATTCTCTACCCGATGTCAGACGTGGTCGGTCCGTTTCTGAAGTCTTTCGAGGAATTTCCACCTTCTCAGAAGCCGGGGTCGTTCACCATCGGAGACGCTTTCAAGACGCTTCAGGCGGTGCCACAACAGTAGCAGTAATTGTTCAGCAAGGTGTAACTTCCCTCATCGCTGATTTGATGTATTTACAGCAGGCAGACAGGGAATAAACGTTTCGCGATTATCCGGGCGCGCCACTTTTGGAGCGCCCGGTATCGATCTGATTACTGATATCGCCTCGACAATGAAGGCGCGTACCCCCGCTTTGCCTGTCTCACTGAAATGGCAATTCCAATATTATCTACCAAACCCGGATCCGATTTGATGAAGCCTGTGCTTCTGAACACCAGGACTTGTCCTGTAAACTACCAACCTGGCAAGACATCAACGTATTCATTATAAATATCTAAAAAAACAGCTTTTTTTTGAGCTAGACAAAATTTTTCCCCCATTGTCGGTGATTATGAGTAGAAACAAGTTGGTATAATGTTCAAATCGAGCAACACGTTTTTACAACAGGAGCACAATATGTGCTCCCTTCATCAAAACAAAACATCAATAGAAAAAGATGACAGGAGAAATACTATGAGATTAGGGCAAAAAATCGTTTTGGGTATCTTCTCCGTGCTGACGCTGCAGTTCCTCGCAGGCTGTGTCAAATTGCCTGACAATAGCGACAGAAAGTCTTCGCAAGTCATTACTGACGGTGAAAACACACGCCTGGGACTGGCATTCAAAACACAGGTAGAACAGCACCCGGGTGAATCCGGTGTCATCCTGCTAGGCAACGGCCTGGATGCCTTTGTCGGACGGGCAGTTCTGGCCAGGATGGCCGAGAAAAGTATTGACGTGCAGTACTACATGTTTCACCAGGATACGGTCGGCCGACTTTTAATCAGAGAGTTTCTCGCCGCTGCTGACTGTGGCGTTCGCGTACGGCTGTTAATTGATGATATGTACGGTGAAGAAGCGGATGATGTCTGGTCTACATTGGCTAGCCATCCTAATATGGAAGTTCGTTTGTACAACCCTTTTGTGCGTGGACATTCAAAGAACCTTCAGTTCGTTACCCAGGTGAAGCGGGTGAATCACCGCATGCACAGCAAAACCTTCACTGTTGATAACCAGGCCACTATTGTCGGTGGACGTAACATCGGCGATGAGTATTTTGACGCAGATAAGGATGTGGCATTTTCTGATCTCGATGCCATGACAATTGGGTCCGTTGTTCCTGAAGTATCTGATGAATTCGATAACTACTGGAACAACCGGCATTCCTTTCCAGTTGAAACATTGATTGCCGGTGTTAAAAAAGAAGCCCTGCCGGCTGACGCACTGAATGACCTGCGCAATCAGCTTGAAGAGTTTTACCAACAGCCGGAGACACTGGCCTATCGGGATGCCGTTGATAATTCGCGTTTGGCTAATTCGCTGAGAGACAAAACGGCTAAATTCAGTTTTTCAGAAGCAAAAATCATTCACGATTCTGCTGAAAAAATGACCAGGGAAGACGAGAACTGGAAAGATGAGCTTCTGATTTCTCAACTGGCGCCATATATCACGCGGGCAAAAGAAGAATACATCCTGGTGTCGCCGTACTTTGTACCCGGCCAGCGCGGCGCCGATGCGATCTGCAAGCTCAGTCAGCAGGGAGTGCGGGTGCGCATTCTGACCAACTCACTGGCCTCGAATGACGTCGCTGCTGTGCACACCGGGTATATGCGGCACAGGAAACAGCTGCTGCGCTGCGGTGTCGAGTTATACGAATTAAATGAACAGCTGAAGAAGGTAGAGGGCAAGGTGTTTACCTGGCTGCCGGGTCTGAGTAAATCGAGCTTGCATGCCAAAACCATGGCGATGGATAAAAGTACCATGTTTGTCGGATCGTTTAATTTCGATCAACGCTCACTGAATATTAATACTGAAATTGGCATCGTATTTGATGATCCAGAGATAGCCTCCGGGTCATCACAACACTTTGATGAGCATATCGACAAGGTCGCCTTCAAAGTCGAACTGATCGACGACTCTCTGAGATGGACAGGGACAGGCGAGGGCGGTAAGCAGGTAGTTTTTGATGTCGAACCCTATACCAGCATCTGGAAAAGGATCAGTGTTAATTTGATGCGGGTGCTGCCCGTCGATTTTATGCTTTAATTATGACAAAACATTGATTTAAAGCTTTAAGAATAAATACTAAATATCACAAGGATTGCTCAATGAGAAAATGGCAACAGATAACAATCGCAGCAGTGATTGCAGCAGTCGCTACATTCAGCGTTGCCCAGGCTTTTGCAGCCACAAAACAAGACTACCAAAACGAATTTATTGAAATCCTGGAAATTGGTCCTGCAACTGAATTGAAGATCAATGTTCATGGCAAAGTTTCGGCGGATCTCGATGGAAGCCTTTCTGATCTTTATCATAGCAATGAACTGCAGCCATTCTGGATTGAAAACGGCAAGCCCAGCAAACGCGCTGAAGACATTATCAGCGCACTTGAAAATGCTGGAAGCCATGGCCTGGTACCAACTGACTATTATGTTGACTGGATTAACGCGTACAAGGAGGGCAATAGTGTAGCAGACCTTGTGCGACTGGATGTCCTGTTGTCGATGGGCATGATGCATTATGTGGCCGATCAGCGCGAAGGACGCATCAAGCCACGTGAAATTGATCCGGTCCTGTTTGAATCCGCCAGTGACGAAGAAATCGATTGGAGCACACTCAGACAAGCTGCCTTTGGCGCCAGCGACATGAAAGCATTTCTGGAGCAACAGGCACCGCCTTTTTTACAGTATCGTGAGCTGCAGAAAAAATTAACTGAATACCACGCACTCGCCGCCTCTGGCGGATGGCCGCAAATAGCAGCAGGAGAAACGCTAAAACCCGGAATGAATGACCCGCGCATTAAACAGGTAAGAACACGATTGGCGATTACCGGTGACATCAGTGCAGACGATATGGATAGCAACTTGTTTGATTCGGAGCTTGAAAAAAGCGTTAAGCATTTTCAAAAACGACATAATTTGCAACCGGATGGTGCCATCGGAAAGCAGACACTCGCCGCTATGAATGTCACGGTTGAGGACAGGATTAACCAGCTATATGTGAATATGGAGCGCTACCGCTGGTTAAAGCGCGACATTGCTGGTCCACGTGTAGCCGTGAATATCGCCGGTTTCGAGGTTTTTGCCGGTGAACAGGGAAAAATAGACTTATCTATGCCTGTCATTGTCGGCAAACTGCGCCACGAAACGCCGGTTTTCAGTGACACGATCAAGTACGTCGATTTTAATCCGTACTGGACATTGCCGCCCAATATTGCTGCCAATGAAACACTGCCAAAACTGAAGAAAGACACCCTGTACCTGAAAAAGCACAATATGAAAATATTTGACGGCTGGGGGTCGGATTCAAAGGAAATGGATGCGACTAAAATTGACTGGAGTAAAGTGACAAAGAAGGAAATGAAGCAGTACCGTGTTCGCCAGGAACCGGGCCCGGAAAATGCACTCGGAACCCTGAAGGTCGTTTTTCCCAACAAATACGATGTTTACCTTCATGACACGCCGACCCACAGCCTGTTCAAAGAAGAGAAACGTGCATTCAGTCACGGCTGCATCCGCATGAGCCGGCCTGCAGAAATGGCAGCATGGTTGCTAGGAGGAAAAGAGAAGGGATGGGATATTGAGCGTATCAGTGAAATCGTTAAAAGCGGTCAGCGCAAGGTAGTCAAGCTGGAAGAGCCAATACCGATTCATATTTTATACCGAACCGCATTCGTAGAGCCTTCAACCAACACACTGAATTTTTATGAAGATGTGTATGGCCGCGATAAAATTCTTGCAAATGCGTGCTGCCCGAAGGCGGAAGCTCAACCATAATTGGATGAAAAGTATTCATGTTTTTAACTACCACATTGGACAATTAACCTGAATCGCTATCTCAATACTCAATAGGGCTACAGCAGATTGCTAATACTGCCCATGTAGATTTAGTTCAACCTTAACGTTGAATTCAGACGGTTTGATGCGATAATTGCAGTATTGTCTTTAGCAATTATTTTTCACTATTCAGGAGTTTAAATGCGTATTATTCGCGGGGTTTTGGGTGCACTGATATTATTCTTTGACTGGGTTTTTACTCCAAAAGGTATTAAAAGAGAGGCCGAAGCTCAGAAAGCAATAGACGAACAAACTGCTGGTCTTACACTTTATCAATATAAAGCCTGTCCATTTTGTGTAAAAGTACGTCGGGCAATGAAGCGGCAAACACTGAACATCCAGACACGCGATGCAAAACGAAGCGAAAGCAGCCGCAAGGAACTGATAGAAGGCGGTGGAAAACTCAAGGTTCCGTGTCTTCGCATTGAAGAAAATAACGGGGATGTTCGCTGGATATACGAATCATCCAACATTATTAGCTTCCTCGAAAACGGGCTATCAGAAAATTGTTTTGCCTGTTAAGCCGACGAACCAGTTGAATCAGCCATGTCAGTTCGAATAATAGCAATCATTGTAGTCGCAATCATCGGTATTGTGGCTTTGTTTGGCCTGATCTTGCTTTCTACCGCAACACTCGGTGATCTGCTGCGCCCGTATCTCGGCAGTTTTAGTTACCTGGTTGCATTGCTTGCGACAATCGTCGCTGTCAATTTCATTTGCTGTAAAATAGTCAGACCTGTCTGCAAGGTGACATTTCGTGGCGCTGGTAAAGCAAAGAAGAAAGAATAAGCAGCTTCTGATGGCTATTATTCCCGATGATTCTCAACTTTGACATACTGCCGCAGCAATAGAAGCAGGCTTTACTGAATCATCGGCATGTCGATGTACTTCTGTGCAATACTGATGTACTTACTAAGAGCAGTCTACAACAAAACTATCTAATGCAGTGATTTGAATATGACCAGTTTCTATTTCGCATTTCTCAAGCTGTTCAAGGCATTACTTCGGGCATGGCAAGACAAAGAATTTCATGCGCTGAGCTTTCTCCTGACAACATTGCTAATAAGCGGAACCATTTTTTATCACCATGAAGAGGGCTGGAAGCTGCTTGATGCATTATATTTTTGTGTGATGACGATGACTACTATTGGCTACGGCGACCTGACGCCAACAACGGATATATCGAAAATCTTCACTATCGTCTATGCCTTTATGAGTATCGGCGTTTTCGTAGCGCTGGCAGCGAAACTGGCACAGGCGTTATTGAACCCGAAGCTTGCTAAGAAAGTTAAAAAGAAAAATAGCTAAGGACATATCGAATTTAGTTCATGCTAAGATGAGATCAGCATACGGACAGGCTTAAATATCAAGATTGACCGATCAACCGAATATTGAGGATTACATGATGAACGACAAACAGAAAACACTGGGACAGCAACTGGATGAAGCAGTGGCAATGTGGGAAACCAAAATAGATGAAGCCAGAGTGCAAATGGACCTGGGCAGCAAAGAGGCCATGGATAAAATGCAGCCACATCTCGATCAGCTGGAAGAGGGGCTGAACCAGGCCAAGGAACAATGGCAGAACTTTGCCAACAGCTCGGAAGGTGCCTGGGAAAATATACAGGAAGGAATGAGTGACTCCCTTAAATCGATGCAGGAAGCAATAACAAAAGCGACAGAAAATTTCACCGGTAAGAAAGACAAGTAATTATTTTACGGATCCTGTACGTCGACAAGCCCGGTCAATAACCTGGCCAGGCTATCGATTTACATAGTGAAAGACCAGATCTATCTACAGCAGACATAACTGCAAAAGAAACAAGATAAAACATAGACATAATGGCAGATCCGCAGTCTGCTCTCGCCATGCTATCAAACAATAATGTGGAATACGCCGATCTGATAAAGCAGATCCCGGTGATACAGAATATGGCTGAAGCACGACTGCAGCAGGTCGCCAGCTTTTTCCCATCACACAGCAAGGCGATAAAAGTCGCCGGGGATGACAGTGAGAAGCAGCATAAGACCTTGTAAGCCATGCGTTCATTTCTATTTAAAGCAGTCAGTCGATTAAAGAACCCATCGGCGCATGTTGTTGTCTTTTCCGATGCACAGAAGCAGCAAATTTTTGAGCTGCTGCAACCCGGTGACCTGGTACTTACCTATACCGCGGGTTACATGAGTGACGTCTTCATTCCGGGAGCCTTTAAGCATGGTATCACCTACATAGGCACTGCAGATGAGCGTAAATCTATTGCGCTGTCAGCAGATGTACTACCGCCTGATGAACGCTTCGATAGTCAGAAATTACAGGCGAACTTACAGGTATTAACTCTGCCAGACGGGAAGCGGGCAGACATGATTGAAGCAGTGGCTGAAGGCGTAATTTTTAACAATCTCGAGCATATTATGGATACGCATGTAAACCGTATGCTGGTGCTGCGTCCACGCCTGAGCCGTGCAGAGCAGGCGATGTTTATTGCCGAGATTTACTCGTATCTCGGCGATGGATATGATTTTAAATTTGACTTCGCTGATGCATCACAACAGGTGTGCACCGAAGTAATTTACCGCGCGATCAATGGAAAAGGATCAATCAATTTTGCGCTGACAGAACGAGCAGGGCACGAAACCCTGAGCGCCGATGATATTGCGAATTATCATTTGGATACATCATCCTTCGATTTCGTCTTACTGGCCGAGACAGACCCTGACAGCAAGAATAATGAAGCACTGGTTTTTGTTGGTGCCGAAGGAGAGAAGCGTATCGAAGCCCTGATGAGTAGCATCGCTGCCAAGTAATAGCACAGCACATACATAAGCTAATGGGAAACAGGCCATCCTGAGATTTCAAACGCGGACGGTACTTCTCGAATAATTACTGATTAGGATAATCGTGCTTACGTTTTATTATGTACTACTTGTGCACGTATTGAATTCGATTCTGCTGGCGAGATAATAAAAACTTCACCCTGATGTTCCTGTTGACCCAGGGTGAAGCTATTTCTGATAGCAGGCCGTGTTAGAAGTACCAGGTTGCACCGAATGCCGGGCCACTGATACTCATGGTACCAACCAGGCCGTCGGAGCCCAGATCCCATTCGATATGGCGATATACCAGTTTTATATCACCCCAGTTATACCTGTAGCCAACGCCACCCAAGAGCTGCCAGGTATTGTCCGACTGCCCGGTGCCGATATCCGCATAGTAGGGCAGATACCATTTCTTGTTCAGGTTCAGTACTCCACGAACACCGATAACTCCATCCCATACGGCGCCTGAATCGGACAACGTGCGTCCCTGCAATGAGTTAACCTTCAGCGTCAAGTCTGTATCGAGACTTAAATAGCGGGCGCCGAAGATAGCATCCAGGGTTGCCTGTTCGGTACTGACAAGGTTGTAGCCAGCGAGTAAATTGATTACCCAACTATTGATATCGGTATTTGCTTTCAGATCAACGGTTGCACCGGGTACTGCGGAGAGAGGGATGTTCGCGCTATCGTCTATTTTGAGATTGAGGTAGATGAAATCTCCTCCGAATGACCACTTGTCTTTGCGAGTGACAAGCGTACCCATGAAGGCAAATGCAAGGTCGTCGAGAATATCGCCGAAGCTCATATCAATGTCGCCTCCGTTCCTCAGGTCACCTTGAATGCCTGCACCCCAGAGATAGATGGTTCCACTGCTATTCCACCTGTCCGAAGTTCCTGTCTCAGCCAGTACAGGTGTGCTTACCAGGCCTGCTGCACAACACAGTGTAGCGATGGTCTTGCGATAATTGATTATTCCCATTTCTCCATCCTCATAATAAATGTCAATAGTTACTTAAATAAAGTAATCGAGCATCCAACCATGTTCATACAACAAGGAATGCATAACCAGTTTAGTGTGCATACCGGCACAGCGGTGCAGATTGTTTCAATTATATGAGCAAGTAAGTCAAGATGCACTGAAATTATATAGCGGGACAGATCAATTGCGGTATTTTTGATGTTCGAAATAAGTGATAATTCTACAAAGATATTCATAACTACCTGTCTCAAGGAGTTTTCATGCGGAATTCAATAATAAGTTTAGCAAGCGCGATGATCGTGGTTTTCACACCACTGGCCTATAGTCAGCAGGATGTGCAGCCCGAGGCCGATAAAATCCTTAACAATGTCCAGGCCTTCATGTCTGCGCAGAAGTCTGTTGAGATTAAGGCGACTGTCACGGAAGAGGAGGTCTACGACGATGCCCACAAGCTGCAGTTCGGCGGGACATTGAAAATCCTAATCAAGCGGCCTGCACAATTGTCAGTCACTAACCATTCTGACTACCGAAACACACAGGCATATCTGAATAAAGGCTTATTCACCCTGTTCGATGAAGATGTCAATGTCTATACCGAGGCACCGGCTCCCGGTACAATTGGCGAGGCCCTGGAAGGTATCTACGCGCAAGTCGGTACGGTTCCCGGAGGTGCTGAATTATTCAGCGGCAAAGCCTACGAATTACTTGTCGGCAACGCCAGCAAAGTCATTTATGTTGGAAAAAGCAACGTCAACGGCAACAGCTGCCATCACGTCGCCGGCATTCTTCCTGACATGGACTGGCAGTTATGGGTGCGTGCTGAAGGTGACCCGGTGTTGTGTAAATATATCGTGACCGATCGTGATACCCCCATGGCCCCTCAATACACCATGACGTTCACCGAGTGGAAATCAAACGCGGATCTTTCAGATAAACAGTTTGAATTCCAGCCTCCGGCAGACGCCGAAGCCATTGACATCATCAAGTAACAGGGAGTAATAACATGAAAGTTATCTCAAAGAGCACATTCGGTCTTTTGGCCTTCGGCGTTACCTTACTGGCCATCGACACAGCAAACCTGCCGGAATCATTTATTAACGAGGCTAATGCGCGTATTGGCCGCCCTCTAACACCAGTAAGCTACGCAGGCGTAGCGAGACGGACGACTCGCCGTACCGTTTACGGGACTGCGGCTGTTGCTACGACAGCAGCAGTTGCTACTGCCGCCGTCGTCAGTCAGCCCGTTACCGTCGTTGAGCAGCCTGTTACCGTTGTTCAACAGCCGGTTACCGTCGTTCAGCAGACTTCATTGCCTATTGGATCTACGGTACCCAGCCTGCCGGCCGGCTGTAGTTCAACGACGGTCAATAACACCTCGTATTTCACCTGTGACGGCAACTGGTACAAGCCGGCAATGCAGGGCGGAAACGTCGTCTATTCAGTCGTCACTGCACCAAACTGAGCAGGTTAGCGAAAGGACTGGAATAGAAGAATGTTATTAATGCAATCAACTGTTAAACTGGGTTAATGAAAAGATTGCATTCTCGCTTCAGTTTAAAG
>Ga0316198_10001956_pt1 | contig 12370 bp, 10 predicted proteins | sample OudBieAanoxic_MG_FD_204935 | JGI IMG/M metagenome (GOLD analysis project Ga0316198, IMG submission 204935) | Coastal sediment microbial communities from Oude Bieten Haven, Netherlands - site A anoxic | ecosystem: Environmental > Aquatic > Marine > Coastal > Sediment | place: Netherlands... | reverse complement strand
GGTGATTGGCTACATGCACCGCGGCTACGAGAAGCTCGCAGAAGTCCGCACGTACGCTCAGATGACGGCGCTCGTCAACCGCATCGACTGGGTCTCGGGGTTCGCCAGCGAAGTGCCGTTCATCATCGCCGTCGAGAAGCTGACCGGGATCGAAGCCCCCGAGCGGGCCCAGTGGATCCGGCTCATCCTCACGGAGCTGTTCCGGATCTCGTCCCACGTTGTGTTCACCTCGTCGTACCCCCTCGAGTTGGGAGGGGTGACCCCGCTGTTCCACGCGCTGAGAGAACGCGAACGCGTCCTCGAACTCATCGAGGCGATGACCGGCGGGCGCTTCCACCCGAACTTCAACCGGGTGGGAGGGATCAAACCCGCGGCCGGCGGTGGAAAGACGCAGAAGCAGGTCTCGATGGACATCCCTGCCGGCTGGCTGGAGGAGACGAAGGCCGCGATGGAGCGGATCCTTGGAGCAACCGACGACAGCGACACGCTCGTCACCGGCAATGAATTGATCAAGGCCAGGACGAGGGGCGTCGGGGTCATCCCCGGCGACAAAGCCATCGAATACGGCCTGTCCGGGCCAAACCTCCGTGCATCAGGTGTGCCGTATGACCTCCGGAAGCATGAGTTTCACCTGCCCTACGACCAGGTGGAGTTCAACGTCGTCAGCGCCGAAGGTGGCGACTGCTACGACCGCTACTGGGTTCGGCTTCAGGAGATACGCGAGTCGGCGAACATCGTCCTCCAGGCGATCGAGAAGATCCCTCCCGGCCCTCTCCGGGCGAAGGCGCCGCGGGTGCTCAAGGTCCCGAAGGGTCAGGTGTATGTACGGGGAGAAAACCCGAAGGGCGAGTTCGGCTACTACATCATCTCCGAGGGTGGCCAGAAGCCCTACCGACTGAAGATCCGTTCGACCTCGTTCTCCAACCTTTCGATCCTGCCGTGGGTGCTCAAGGGTGCTCTCGTCCCAGACCTCGTCGCCATCATGGGCAGCCTCGACTTCGTCCTCGGGGATGTGGACCGATGAGCGCGACCTACCGGCTACCAGCTCTGCCGTACGGACTACGGACTACGGACTACGGACTACGGATTACGGACTACGGCGCACCGGAGGTGCGCTCGTGATTTCCGGCTACTTCTGGCTTGATGTGATCCTCAAGGTGGTTCTGGTGCTCGTCGCGATGATCTTGATGGCCCTGGTCGCCATCTACGGCGAGCTGAAGGTCATGGCCCACATGCAGAACCGCATCGGTCCGTACTACGCAGGCGGTCGGTGGGGATGGGCTCAGCCTCTGGCCGACGCTGCGAAGTTCATCCAGAAAGAGGATCTCGTCCCTGCCGGGGCCGACGCCGCGATCTTCAAGACGGCGCCGTACATCGTCGTCGCAGCGACCGTCGCAACGTTCGTTGTGATCCCCTTCAGCCCGAGCCTCATCGCTCGTGACCTCGACCTCGGAGTGTTCTTCCTTCTCGCCATCTCTTCGCTCACCACCCTCGGCGTTCTCATGGCCGGGTGGTCGTCTGCGAACAAGTACTCGCTCATGGGTGGCCTGCGTGCCGGTGCGCAGCTGATCGCCTACGAGCTTCCCCTCGTGCTCACCGTGGTCGCGGTTGTCGTTCAGGCGGGGACGATGTCGCTCGTCGGCATCGTCGAGGCCCAAGCCGCCCCGGTCGAGATTGGAGGCCTCTCGATCAGCCTCCCGTTCCTCCTCAAGGGTCAGATCGTCGGATTCGTCATCTTCCTCGTGGCCTCGATCGCTGAGCTCTCTCGTATCCCGTTCGACATGCCGATCGCAGAGTCCGAGCTGACGATGGGGTACCTCACCGAGTATTCCTCACTGCGGTTCACCATGTTCTTCCTCGGCGAGTACGCCGCAATGATCTCGATGTCGGCCGTCGCTGCGACGCTCTTCCTCGGCGGCTACTGGTTCCCATTCGTGCCCGAGTCGACCCTGACCTACCTCGGGCCGCTCATCCTGATCGCCAAGATCGCCGTTTTGGTCTTCCTGATGCTGTGGCTTCGCTCGACGTGGCCCCGGCTGCGTGAGGACCAGCTCCAGGACATGGCGTGGCGCTGGCTGATTCCGATCTCGCTGGCCAACATCCTCGTGGTGGCCTTTTTCAAGGTGGTGGTGTTCTGATGACGCAGCACCAACAGGACAAGAGCATTCGGTTCCCGTTCACCGGCCTGTGGAAGGGCATGTGGTTCACGTTCAAGTACCTGTTCAAGCCGGTGCCGACCGTGATGTATCCCGACGTCAAGGAGATCCCGGTCCCTCGAGCCCGTGGGGTGATCGCTTTGGACCCGGAGGCGTGCACGGTCTGCATGCTGTGTGCGCGCGAGTGCCCGGACTGGTGCATCTACATCGAAGGCCACAAGGAAGAACAACCTCCTTCGAAGCCGGGCGGTCGAGCGAGGAAGCGCAACGAGCTCGACCTCTTCGAGATCGACTACTCGCTGTGTATGTACTGCGGCATCTGCGTCGAAGTCTGTCCGTTCGACGCACTGTTCTGGAGCCCCGACTACGAATACAGCAGCTACGACGTCGCCGACCTGATCCACGGCAAGACCCGATTGAAGGACTGGCTCAAGACCGTGCCCGAGCCGCCGGCACTGGAGCCGCAGGAATGACCGTCACGTTCGCCGACTGGATCACGGAACTGGCCAACTGGGTGTTCCTTCTGATCGCCATCCCGACCGTCGTGGCGGCGTTCTTCGTCGTGACCGCAAAGAACGTCGTTCGAGCGGTCCTCTCGCTCGTTATCACCCTCGCCGGAACGGCCGCCCTGTTCCTGATGCTTGGCGCCGAGTTCGTCGGATGGACCGTCGTCCTCGTCTACATCGGAGCCGTCGTCATTCTGTTCCTCATGGGGATCATGATCACGCAATCGCCGCTGGCCAAGAGCACCGAGCTCAGTCAGCCGATGTCGACGCGCACCCCGGCCATCCTCCTGTCCGTCGTTTTGTTCGGTGTGATCGCCTGGGCAGTGATCGCCTCATTCGGAGCCGAGGCCATCCCGCTTCCCGACGAGGCGACGAGAACCGCTTCCATCGGTGAGGCGATGTTTACCAACTGGGTCATTCCCTTCGAAGTCGTTTCGTTCGTCTTGCTCGCCGCACTCATCGGTGGGATCACGCTCGCTCGGCGAGATCCGACTGAGGAGGACGCGACATGACGATCGTCCAGTTCGTGCTCCTCGGCGCCGCCCTCTTCTCCATCGGTCTCTACGGCGTGCTGACGCGGAAGAACGCGATCCTCGTGCTTGCCTCCGTTGAGGTGATGCTGGCTGCCGTCAATGTGAACCTCGTTGCGTTCGACGTCTACCTCGGCGACACCTCCAGCGCCGGCCAGGTGATGGCTCTGTTCATCATCGCCCTCGCCGCTGCTGAAGTCGGGATCGGCATCGCCATCGTCTTGATGATCTTCAGGAACAACCGAACGGCGGACGTCGACGACCTGGATGTGATGAGGTACTGATGGTTGCTTCACTCACCCCGACGCTTGCTCGTATGGCCCTCTTCGCAGAGGAGGGCGAGCACGAAATCCAAGCCGGTGACGGCGGCTGGCCGGCCGAGTGGGCGTGGCTGATCGTTGTGGTCCCGCTGGTCATCACCTTCCTGATCGTCTTCTTCGGGAAACGCTCGCCCCTGAAGGGGTGGGGCATGGCGACGTTCGGGATGGCCTTCGTTGCGGTGTACGGATCGGTCCTGGCGTGGGTGAACCTCGACGAGGGGATCATCTACGAAGGCGCCATCGAGATCGGGCAGATCGGGTCGTTCACGCTCGAGTGGGGATGGGTCGTCGATGGCCTCTCGATCATGATGTACTTCCTCGTCGGCGTCGTCGGTTTCCTCGTGTTCGTGTACGCGAACGGATACATGAAGGGCGACATCCGCTACACGTGGTTCTTTGCCTCGTTCTCACTGTTCGCCGGCGGAATGCTCGTCCTCGTTTCGGCCCCGAACCTCATCCAGTTGATCGTCGGCTGGGAGCTCGTCGGGGTGTCGTCGTACCTCCTGATCGCCCACTACTGGGAGGACTTCGACAACGTCGACGCAGGCAACAAGGCGTTCATGGTGAACAAGGTCGCCGATACCGGTCTGTTCATCGGGGCGATCATCATGGCTCTCTCGGCCGGGTCGTTTGAGTTCTCCGAGATCTACGAGTCGATGGTCGGCGGCAACTCGACGCTCGCACAGTTCGGCTTCTGGGCGGGCCTCGCCCTGTTCATCGGGGCGATGGGCAAGAGCGCACAGTTCCCGTTCCATGTGTGGCTACCCGACGCCATGGCCGGCCCGACTCCGGTCTCGGCCCTCATGCACGCCGCAACGATGGTCACTGCCGGCATCTACCTCGTTGCCCGGCTGTTCCCGTTCTATCAGCTGCCGGAGTACGGCGGCGACGTCAACATGATCATCACGATCATCGGGGCGATCACCCTGTTCTTCATGGGGCTGCTGGCGCTCGTCCAGGACGACATCAAGAAGGTGCTGGCGTACTCCACCGTGAGCCAACTCGGCTACATGATGGCGGCGATGGGCGTTGGGGCCTACACCGCAGGCCTGTTCCACCTCTTCACGCACGCATTCTTCAAGTCGCTGCTGTTCCTCGGTGCCGGTTCGGTGATCCACGCCGTCCACTCGAACAACATGTCCGACATGGGCGGCCTCCGCAAGTACCTCCCCGCCACGTTCTGGACGTTCATGATCGGTACGGCGGCCCTGGTCGGCCTGTTCCCGTTCGCGGGGTTCTGGTCGAAGGACGAGATCATCGCCTCGGCCTACTACAGCGCCTCCGAGGATCCGACCGCCGCGGCCTGGTTCATGGTGGTGTTGTCGATCGCCGGCGCGTTCATCACAGCGTTCTACATGGCCCGTGCCGTATCGCTGACGTTCCTCGGGAAGTACCAGGGCCACGGCGAACCGCACGAGTCGCCGAAGATCATGACGGTGCCGCTCATTGCCTTGGCCGCCTTTGCCGCGGGCACGGGCCTCCTCAACGCCCCGGGACTCACCCACGTGTTCACCGATTGGGTGACCGTGCGGGCCTTCCCAATCATGGAGCACCACTTCGAAGCACCGAGTTGGGGGCTGATCGCAATCGTGACGCCCGTCGTGCTCATCGCCCTTGCAATCGGCTTCTACCTCTACCGCCCGAAACAGACCCAGGCGGAGCGGGACGAGTTCAGCATCCCGGTGCTCTACCCCCTGCTCGAGCACAAGTACTACATCGACGACTTCTACATGGACGGGATTGTTCGGCCGACCATGGGCCCGATCGCGGACGGGACCCTGTGGATCGACGAGAACGTGGTCGACGCCGTCCCCAACCTGACGGCAGGCGGGGCGAAGCACACCGCCGATGCCGTCAACACCTTCGACCAGCGCGGAGTCGACGGTGTGTTCAACATGCTGAGCGCAGCTACCGGCGCTGCCGGAGGATTCTTGCGAAAGGCGTTCACCGGACGGGTCTCACAGTACGCAGCAATCAGTTTCACCGGCGTGGTCATCCTCGCCCTGCTGTTCATGATCTTCTGATAGGAGGAACAACGAAATGGAGTGGTTCGACAGCGGCTGGGGCCTGAGCCTCATTGTCTTCCTGCCGCTGGTTGGCGCGTTGATCCTGGCAGCGATCCCGCGTTCCGCCGAAGCAGGAATGAAGTGGGTGGCTCTCGTCACGGCGTTCGGAACCTTCGCGCTCGCCATCCTCCTTGCGGTGCGCTTCGACTACGGCGCCGCGGCACAGATGCAGTTCGGCACGGACCTCCCGTGGATTGAGGCGATCAACGCCCGCTACCACATCGGCGTCGACGGGATCTCGCTGCCGCTTGTGGTGCTCTCCACGTTCATCACGACGCTTGTCGTGATCTACTCGTGGAATCACTGGCCGGAGCCTCACAACCCGAAGCTGCTGCTGATCCTCACCATGATCCTCGCAACCGGGATGACGGGCACCTTTGCGGCCCTCGACCTGGTCCTGTTCTTCGTGTTCTTCGAGGTCGTGCTGCTTCCGATGTACTTCATGATCGGGATCTGGGGCGACACCAGCGTCCGGATCGTGCCGGTGGTTCACTGGGAGATTGAGATGAGGCTCTACGCCTCGATCAAGTTCTTCCTGTTCACGCTGTTCGGCTCCGCCTTCATGCTGCTCGGTTTCCTGGCCCTCTACTTCAAGTCGGGCGATGCTGGTGCGAGAACGTTCGACATCCTGGAGTTGTCGGCGCTCGGGCAGGCTGGGCTATTTGCCGGAACGTTTGCGTTCTGGGTGTTCGCCGCGATGTTCCTCGGGTTCGCGGTGAAGGTGCCGATGTGGCCGTTGCACACGTGGCTCCCCGACGCCCACACGGCTGCTCCGACGATCGGCTCCGTGATCCTCGCCGCAATCCTCCTGAAGCTCGGTACCTACGGCTTCATCCGCATCTCGATCCCGATCCTCCCGGAGGAGGCCAAGAGCTGGGCATGGTTCATCGGGTTGCTTGCGGTGATCGGGATCATCTACGGGTCTCTTGCGTGTCTCGCCCAGAGCGACATGAAGCGGCTGATCGCCTATTCGTCGGTTGGTCACATGGGGTTCGTCATGCTTGGTGTTGCGACGCTCACCGACATCGGCATCAACGCGGCGATCATCGGTATGGTCGCCCACGGTCTGATCACGGGGTTGCTGTTCTTCATCGCCGGTTCGATGGCACACCGTTATCACACGAGGGACATGAACCGCCTCGGCGGCCAGATGATCCTCATGCCGAAGATGGGGGTCATCCTCGGTTTCGCGGCGATGGCATCACTCGGCCTGCCCGCGCTCGCCGGGTTCTGGGGTGAGTTCATGTCCCTGCTGGCGTCGTTCAATCCGCTCCCCGGTCTGGACGTCTCCGTGTTCCGAACCTTCATGGTGGTTGCGGCAATCGGGACCGTCCTCACCGCCGGCTACATGCTGTGGATGCTGCGCAGCGTCGACTTCGGCGAACCTGCCGCTGAGTGGCTCAAGCATGACTTCCACGACATCGACAAGTACGAGTGGATGGCATGGGCGCCGCTCGTCGTGATGACGATCGCCATCGGGGTCTACCCGAAGATCGTCTTTGGAGCCACGAACGACGCCGTCGTGAACCTTGTAGCGAAGGCCTTCGGAGGCTGATGACGTGATCGACTACCACGCGATCCTTCCCGAGATCATCCTGGCGGTGACGGTCCTTGCCGTCCTCGTCACGGATCTCGCGACGCGTGAGAAGTACTTCGGGGCGATCGTCGGGATGGTCGGTTTGTTTGCCTCGCTCGTCCCGCTGTTCACGCTAGCGATGTGTGACGATCTCTCGTTCTGCACCGGCACGCTGCCCAGGGCGCTCTTCGGCGGGTCCTACGTCGTCGATCAGTACGCCCTCGTGTTGAAGGGGCTCTTCATCGGGTCGGCGTTCGTTGTCTTGTTGCTGTCGGTGGCGTACGTCGAGTCGGATCGGTACTACGAGGGTGAGTACTACTTCCTTCTGATGTCGGCCGCTCTAGGTGCTGTGGTGATGGCGTCGTCGAGGGACTTCATCACGATGATCGTGGGTCTCGAACTGGTCTCCGGACCGGGGTTCCTGCTTGCCGGTTGGAGGAAGGCCGACGAGAAGTCGAACGAGGCGGCACTCAAGTTCTTCATCATCGGAGTGGTGGCCTTTGCCCTGCTGGTGATGGGCGTCAGCCTGCTCTACGGGATCAGCGGGACTCAATTGTTCGCAGAGCTTGCCGTTGTTCCGCAGTCGATCGCCGACGAGCCGGTATTCATGCTCGGCATGCTGTTCGTGTTCCTCGGCTTCGCCTTCAAGATCTCCGCCGTGCCGTTCCACGTGTGGACGCCGGACGTCTATGAAGGCTCACCAACCCCGGTAACCGCCTGGTTGTCGGTCGGTTCCAAGGGTGCGGGTTTCGTCGGTGTGTTGACGGTTGCCTATCTCGCGTTCCCCGATCAGTCTGCCATCTGGGGGCCCTTGCTCTGGATCCTCGCGGCTCTCTCGATGACGATCGGGAATTTGGTCGCCATCAAGCAGACGAACATCGTCCGGCTGCTTGGGTACTCGTCGATTGCGCAGGCGGGGTTCATGCTCGCCCCGTTCGGTGCCGCTGCGGCGACGGGCGCCGACCTTCGCGAAGCGTTTGCCGCGACCGTGGCGTACCTTCTCATCTATGCGGTCATGAACCTCGGCGCGTTCGGAGTGATCATCGCCGGGGGAGCGCGGCTGAAGTCCTACGAGCTCGAGGATTGGTCTGGCATGTACCGATGGGCGCCCGGCCTCGCCATCTTGCTTTCGATGTTCTTCATGTCTCTCGCCGGCATACCGCCTCTCGCTGGCTGGTTCGCGAAGCTGGCGATGTTCAGCGCCACAATCAGCGTCGGCTCGGCGTGGGGCTACTCAATCGCCGTCATCGCTGCGCTCAACGCCGTCGTCGCCCTCGTCTACTACTCGAAGGTCGTCAAGACGGTGCTCTTCGATCCGGTACCCGATTTGATTGACCCGGACCTCGTCGGCGGGATGAGCCTTGCGCCGACGCTCGGCTTCGCCCTCGGCATCACCATGGTTCTCGTCCTCGTGCTTGGCGTGTTCCCGGGTGTCATTGCCGACTTGTCGAGATTCACCGCCGAAGTCCTCGCCACCGGCTTCTAGCGGGCTCACGTGCTCGCCGACCGACTCCGCTCGCGTATTCGGTCCGATGGCCCCATGCCATTCGAGGAGTTCATGGCTGCATGCCTCTACGACCCGGAGGGAGGCTTCTTTGCAGCCGGGCCGCTGCGATCGACCAAAGACGGTGATTTCCTGACCAGCCCCGAAGTCAGCCCATGGTTCGGCCGGATGCTTGCCAGGTTCGTAGCAGCCGAGCAGACCCGAACCGCAGCCACCCCGTTTGCCGTGGTCGAAGCCGGTGCCGGCTCAGGTTCTCTCTTGCGGTCGTTGATCGAGAGACTCTCCCCGTCCCCACCACGAATTCCTCCCCCTGAGGGGGAGGTGACATCGGCGCAGCCGATGACGGAGGGGGTCAAGCCTCAAGCCCTGACGAGCCGAGATCCAGAGTCGGCGCAGCCGATGACGGAGGGGGTCAAACCGGTCGCCAGCCCCGAACAGCGCTACGAGTTCGACGCCGTCGAAGCCTCGCCCGCTGCCCGAGCCTCCCTCGCCGATCTCCTCGGATCCGACCGCGTCCACGAGTCCCTCGACGACCTTCCAGAGCGGTTCGACGGAGTGATCATCGCCAACGAACTGCTCGACAATCTCCCCGTTGCGCTTGCGATCAGATCTGGCGGCGGATGGATCGAGCGGTGGGTCGGGGCGACGGAGGACCGTTTCGGTTTCGTGACGGCCGAGGCGAGGGCCGACGTCGTTGCCTGGTGTGAGGCCTACGCCGGCACGGTGCCCGAAGGGGGCATGGTCGAGGTGCAGCTTGCGGCGGCCGACTGGGTGCGGGTTGCGTTGGATCGCCTCGATCGGGGTGCCCTGGTCATCATCGACTACGGCGGGACCGCGGAAGAACTCGAACCGCGTCGCACGCAGGGCACGCTGCGGACCTACCGCAGCCACCACCTCGGCCCCGATCCGCTGGTCGAACCCGGGGCAACGGACGTCACGGTCGATGTGAATTTCACCGCCGTGGCCGCGGTGGCCCAGGAGGCGGGTGCGACAGTCTCATTGAACCGTCAGGACGACTTCCTCGAGATCTTCGGCCTGCGAGATGTCGTCTCTGACCTCAGACACCAAGAGCGCGATCTCGCCCGCTCGGGCGACGCGATGCAACGTCTGGTTGTCCGTTCGGAAGCAACCGACGCCGAGACGCTCCTTCACCCAAGAGGCCTCGGCGACTTTCGCGTGATGGTGGCGGCGAAGACCTGACGCGACTGTGGGGCCGCCCTATGGCGGCCCCACAGCAGTGTGTTGTGATTCCCGGATCGCTGCTACTCCTGCATGAATCCATTCACGAAGTCGAGCACGTTCTGGCGGTCCATGCGGAATACCCCGCCGGTTCCGGCGCAGTTGCCGTTCAACCCAAACGATGTGACCCCTGCGACAACGTTTGTGTCGCCGAGGAAGTTCGGCCCTCCTGAATCGCCGAAACACGTACCACCCGTTGCGTGGTTGTTGGAGAGCAGCAACGAGAAGTCGCCGGTGAAGCCCGGCGTGTTGATCTGGATCAATCGAGGGTTGGCGACCATCCGGATCTTCTCAGCTTCTACGAACTTGGGGTTGATGTACTGAAGCCCGTAGCCGACGGCAGTGAACGTTGTGTCTTGCTTGCCGCGCATGGTCTTCATCACGTCGAGCTGGTCCGCTCCGGGCAGCGCGCCGTATTCGTCGAGAACGACCGGTTCCGCCAACTCGATCATGCCGACATCATGAACGAAGAATGGCGCCGTTTCATAGTCCGGGTGCGATGCCCACTCGACGGCTTCGACGCTGTTGTTCCCGGCAAATGGATAGCTGTTGTCTCCATTCTGGACATCGGATTCGGTGAAAATGCGTATACCGCTGAATTCCCCGTCGGGGTAGTTACTGGTGCAGTGCCCTGCCGTCAGAACGTAGGTCGATGCGATCAAGGTACCGCTGCAACGGTATGCCGGTTCGCCGTCCACCTCCATCAGGATGAGTACAACATGGGGATGATCCTCACCGTCCAGTTCGCCGTTCTTGACGGCTGACGCCGGAGCTACCATCGCGACAATCAAGGCAGCAACTGCCAGTAGTAGGACGAAGCTTCTTCTCACGTGCGCGTTCCTTTCGTTGTTTCCGCGGAAAGGAGCGGTGGGCTGTGCCCGGGTGGATAGCCTCCCAGCTCACGCCACCTTTCCCTGTCTGCCCCCAAGCGGCTCCCCCGAACCGTCAACACGGTGTGACCCTACTCAAAGTGGTGGAGCCAATGCGGACAGTATGTAGAATGGTTTTCGCGCTCTCAAAGGGCGTCAAATGAAGCTGATGCCCGCGGTAGCCTTCAGGGCATGGCCAATAACCTCAAGACGGTCGCATTGCTGGCCTTCCTCGGCGGCGTGTTCGTCGCGATCGGATGGCTCTTCGGCGGACAGCAGGGAGCCCTCATCGCGCTCGGGTTCGCGGTCGTGATCAACTTCGGGATGTACTGGTTCTCGGACAAGATGGCGATCGCCGCGGCGAAAGCCCGCCCCGTCGAGGAACACGAGATGCCCGAGGTCTATGGGATGGTTCGGTCCCTCGCGAACCGCATGAACATCCCCGAGCCCCGGATCTACTTCATCGATGCACCGCAGCCGAACGCCTTCGCAACCGGGCGCAACCCTCGCCACGCCGCGATCGCGGTGACTCGCGGGATTGTCGAGATGATGTCGTATCAGGAGCTCGAGACGATCCTTGCCCACGAACTCTCCCACGTGAAGAACCGCGACATCCTCATCGGATCGATCGCCGCGACCATCGGTGCCGCGATGTCGTTCTTCGCCAGGATGGCGTTCTGGGGTGGGATGGGTAGACGCAACGACAACGGTGCGATCGGGGCGATCGCCGCCATCGCCGCGATCGTCATCGCGCCGATCGTGGCCGTCGTCATTCGAATGGCAATCAGCCGCGCCCGTGAGTTCGAAGCCGACCGCACCGGCGCGATCACCACGGGTTCGCCGCTCGTATTGGCCAGCGCGCTTCAAAAGCTCGATGCCGGAACGGCAAGGATTCCGATGGACGTGGGGGCCTCCGCGTCAACGCTCTTCATCGCCGATCCCTACCGGTCGATGTCCGCCAAGCAGCGGCAGCAACTCAGGTTCAGCCGGATGTTCTCCACCCACCCGCCGATTCCCGAGCGGATCGAACGCCTTGAAGAGATGGCGACCGGGATTCGCTAGTCCTCTCCACGTACACATGCTGCGGAGGCGCGGTAACCTACGTCGCCGTTGACGAGTGCGTCTCGGCGCGCCGTTCACCTGCTGGGATGCCCGAGCGGCCAAAGGGAGCAGACTGTAAATCTGCCGGCTGATGCCTACGGAGGTTCAAATCCTTCTCCCAGCACGAGCGAAGGTATCCTTCGCAGGCTGGCCTCCTTAGCTCAGTGGCAGAGCACTTCCATGGTAAGGAAGGGGTCCCGGGTTCAAATCCCGGAGGAGGCTCGATCTGGTCGCGTGCGACCGGGACACCCCGCCTGCGCGGGAACAGAACAAGGCGGCGTAGCTCAGACGGTGAGAGCGCTCGACTCATAATCGAGAGGTCGGCGGTTCGAGTCCGCCCGCCGCTACGCCAGACAGACAGACACCACCCAGCACCAAGGAGAGTCCTGATGGCGAAGGCGAAGTTTGAGCGGTCGAAGCCGCATGTGAATATTGGGACGATGGGTCATATTGATCATGGGAAGACGACGTTGACGGCGGCGATTACGAAGGTGTTGGCGGAG
>Ga0316198_10001955_pt1 | contig 12371 bp, 13 predicted proteins | sample OudBieAanoxic_MG_FD_204935 | JGI IMG/M metagenome (GOLD analysis project Ga0316198, IMG submission 204935) | Coastal sediment microbial communities from Oude Bieten Haven, Netherlands - site A anoxic | ecosystem: Environmental > Aquatic > Marine > Coastal > Sediment | place: Netherlands... | reverse complement strand
TCGCGGCACTCACCCTGAAGATCCAGAAGCTCGAGACACGAATCGAGCGCCTGGCCTCGAAGCGCTACCCGGAAACGGGACTCCTACGCCAGGTCTCGGGTGTCGGACCGTTGACGGCATTCAGCTTTGTTTTGACGGTGGAAGACCCGGAGCGATTCAAGAGCAGCCGTGCCATCGGGCCCTATCTGGGTCTTCGTCCCCGGCAAAGCCAGTCCGGCGATCAAGACCCGGAGCTACGAATCACCAAGGCCGGCGACACGGATCTGCGCCGTCTACTTGTCGGCTCGGCGCACTACATCCTTGGACCGTTTGGACCTGACACCGATCTGCGTCGCTGGGGACTCGCATTGGCGGCGCGCGGCAAGAAGAACGCGAAGAAGCGTGCGGTCGTTGCCGTGGCGCGCAAGCTCGCAGTATTGCTGCACCGGCTGTGGGTCACGGCCGAGGTCTACGAACCTCTCCGAAGTCAGCGATCCGCGATCTCCCCACAAGCGGTTTCGGCATGAGGCATGAAGACACGAACAACGAGTAGGAACGATCGTTAGGGCAAAAGTGATGCGTCGCTCAGCTTTCCAACATTCTGATACGCCCAGTCCGGACGACTGCGCAAAATCCGCAGGCCCTCGAGGCCGGGGCTCAGATTGCAGCGTCCTGACTAAGAACGGACCCCAGAATGCACCGAGCTCCCCGAACAGAGGGCTCACCAAGAGTGCGAATGGAAGGGTGGCGGACCAGGGTGGTAGGGCAAGCGACGGCCACCACGTTGGCCTTGACAGGAGGTTACCTTCTCATGGAAGCGGATTATGAGGCTTCGGCGTGGAGGCGCCGTTTCAAGGTTTTCTTGAGATGGCGCCTCTTTTTTTGTCCAGCGTTTCCACTCGCGTCCAGGGTTTCCATGCTGTTGCGTAGAATCTGCGTAGAGTTCTTGTGTTGTTGGAGGCGTAGGGAATCGAACCCTATGCCGCCCTTTTCGAGAAACGGCGGCGACGCGCGACTTTCGTGGTCAACTCGAAGAAGGCAAAGCGGTTCGGTTCCAACTCGTTGTCCCCGTGAGTCCCCAGGAGTCCCCACGAGTCCTCCCCAGTCATGGAGAAATGGCGGAAGGCTGCGGGAACGGTGTCCCGGCGCCGGAACTTGCGGGTCCTGCACCCCCGGGCGGCTCGTATGGGTCGTTGGAGCATCCAGGTGTCCAGACGGCCAGGATGGTGCTAGAGGGAGGCACGCCACAGCATGTACGCCAGGTATCCGAGGAGGAGAAACAGCCCCTCCCCTCGTGCGAGTCTCTTCTGGCTGCTGGCCAAAGGCAGCAGGATCGCGGAAAACGCAGCTAGCATGAGAAGATCGAAACCGCCTTTGGCCGGGATGGCAACAGGGTGGATGCTCGAGGACACACCGAGAATGAACAAGAGGTTGAAAGCATTCGAGCCAACGATGTTGCCGATCAACAGGTCCGCGTGGCCTTTGAGAGTCGCAAAGAGCGACGTTGTGAGTTCCGGCAAGCTGGTGCCGACCGCGACGATGGTTAGGCCAACTACCGTCTCGCTAATGCCCAGGGATTGGGCCACCTGCGTTGCCCCTCTAACAGTCAAGTGACTCCCCAGCAGCACGCCAGCCAGACCCAGCCCCGTAAGCGATGAGGCCAACTTCCATCGAACGGACCTATGCTGCTCCTGTTCTTGCTTGGCTTCTTGAATGAACAGATCCTCCTGCCGGCTCCGCAATGCGCTGCGCACGGTCAGCCCCAGGAACACCGCGAAACACAACAGCAGACAGACGCCATCCAGGGATTCAATGACGTCGGGTGTCCTTCCGAATAGCCAATCGCTGCCGAGGAGGATCATCCCGGCGGTCGCCACCAGCATGATGGGGATCTCACGTGTAACGATCGACCGGTGAATCTGCAGTGTTCTGACGATCGCGGTCAACCCCAGAATCAAACCGATGTTTGCGATGTTCGAGCCCACCACATTGCCGAACGTTATCGCAGTACGCCCGCTCCAAGCCGCGGCGACGTTTACACCCAACTCCGGGGCACTGGTCCCGAATGCCACCACGGTCATGCCGATGGCCATCGAAGACACACCGAGAGTGCGGGCCAGCGACATCGCTCCCCGCACCAGAGCCTCGCCGCCGACAAGCAGCACCGTCAAACCACCGAGAAGTACGAGCCATTCCAAGTGCTCAGTCCTGCCGTGAAGTGTGGCTCGGCCTCCTGACCACCCACACTGAACACTTGGCGTGATGGGTCACGCGATTGGACACGCTTCCCAGAAGAAACCTCTCGATCGCGCTCTTTCCCTTGTGACCCAGTACGATAATGTCAGTGTCCAACTCGTCCGCGACCTTCAGGATCTCCTCGGCCTCATCGCTGCCCTCGCGGAGTGTCGTGCCAACGCGAGGCGTTGCACGACGCAACATAAGAGATGCAGCGTCGAGATCAGCCTGCGCGGTTTTCTTTCTTCGCGGCCATTCCGGACTTGCTGTTTGAATGATGTCCGTGCGGAAGTAGGTGATCAGTGGCAACGCCGTCACGATTGTGATCTGAGTGTCATCGGACAGGGGCAGCGATGCCATGTACTCGACGGCAGCTTGGGCGTATTTCGAGCCATCGAACGCCAAGAGGATCCGAAGTGGCGCCCCCTCCTTTGTCGCCTGGGCCGACGCACGCTTGCCTGGCGGCCTGGTCACCAAGACCGAGCACGGAGCGTACTTGATCGTCTTCTGCGACACACTGCCCAGAAGGAACCGCTTGGTACCGCTTAATCCCCGCGAACCCACAACAACAAGCTCGGTCCCGAACTCGTCGGCGGTGTCGATGATGCACTTCGCCACGTGGCCTTCCCGAAGGAGTGTCTGTACGGCACAGCCGACATGTTGGAGTCGCTGCGCTTCATCTCTCGCGATATCCTCTCCCTCTTTTCGCAAGGCGCTCTGAACCGGTGGCTCTCCTGTTGGGACGACCACGAGCACAGTGACCTCATTTCCTGGTGAGGCAAACGGAGCCCGCTTCAACAGATCCACCGCCCTGCGGGAGTGGCGGGAGCCGTCAGTTGCAAGGAGTATCTTCATCGTGCCCGCTCGCTTTGTGTCTCGTGTGGTCAGTACGACAATCTTGTCGGGCAGGTGGTACATGAGCAGTGCGGCGGTCCCCGGCCGGAAGGGCTACCGCCGCCGCCTTGCCACACTCCCATTGTTTCCTCTTCGTCTATTCATCGACAAATAGGAACTTCAGAAGATAAGGTTCGGTTTTTGTGAAGTGTTGTTTAGTCTGGAGACGTCTATCATTGGTACGTTGGTCCGCGTGAGCCAGAGACGGGGTGTATTTCCGTGCACGACGTTGTGGCTCCCCTGGTAGCGCCGGCCGAATAGGACCGCACGATGCAAGAGACGGTCGCCCTGAAGCGGTTGGTCCGGGTGTTCCTTCGCCACCTCGGGGACGCCCTGCGCGATCTCCTTCCCATCATCTTGGTCATCGTCGCGTTCCAGTTGATCGTGCTGAGACAACCCATACCCAACGTGACGGAGACGCTGGTCGGTGCTCTGTTCGTTGTGCTCGGGTTGACGTTCTTCGTTCAGGGCCTGGAGATGGGTCTGTTCCCCATCGGCGAAGCAATGGCAAATGCCTTCGCCCGAAAAGGCAGCCTGACCTGGCTGCTGTTCTTCGGGTTTCTGCTCGGTTTCTCCACCACAGTGGCCGAACCGGCACTGATCGCGATCGCGGGGAAGGCGGCCGATGTTGCCGCCGACGCGGGCTACATTGCAGCAGACGCTTCTTCCCAATCGTCGTACGCGCTCCAGCTGCGACTGACCGTGGCACTGTCCGTCGGGGTGGCCGTCGTGCTCGGGATCGTTCGCATCCTGCGCGGGTGGCCGGTCCAGTATCTGATCATCGGGGGCTATGCCGTGATCGTGCTGATGACCTTCGTCGCTCCCGAGGCGATCGTCGGTATCGCCTTCGACTCGGGCGGCGTTACGACTTCCACCGTGACGGTGCCGCTGGCGACCGCCCTTGGGGTCGGACTGGCCACATCGATCCACGGGAGGGATCCGCTGGTGGACGGTTTCGGCATGATCGCGCTGGCCTCGCTGACGCCGATGATGCTCGTCATGATCTTGGGCATCCTGCGCTTCGGCCCGCGCATTCCGGGAATGGGTTGACGAACGGAGGGAGAAATCGCGGGTGATCGACGCGCTGACCAAGGCCCTGCTGGCCACGGTTCGGGACGTGGCCGCGCTCAGCGCGCTGCTGCTGGGCTTCCAGCTGTTCGTGCTGCGCCGGCCGATCCCGCACCTCAAGCGCGTGCTGGTCGGCCTTGTCCTCGCCGTGTTCGGGCTGGCGTTTTTCTTGGTCGGGCTCGAGCTGGCACTCTTTCCGCTGGGCCAGTTGATGGCCACCCAGCTCTCGTCGCCTGAGTTCGTGTTCGGAGGCGGCGCGGCTCCTGATTCGCCCCGATGGTGGATGTACGGCTGGATCTACCTCTTCGCCGCGATCATCGGGTTCGCCACCACACTGGCCGAGCCCGCCCTGATTGCCGTCGCCTTCAAGGCGAACCAGGCCTCGCGGGGGATGGTCCGGCCGTGGGGACTTCGCCTGGTCGTGGCCATCGGCGTAGGGCTGGGCATTTCACTGGGCACGTTTCGCATCGTGACCGGCGCGTCGCTGGTGCTGTTTATCGCGGTCGGGTACCTGATCGTGCTCGTCCAGACCTTCTTCGCGCCGAAGTCGATAATCCCGCTAGCCTACGATTCCGGTGGGGTCACAACATCGACCGTTACCGTTCCACTGGTCACGGCCCTTGGCCTGGGCCTGTCTGGGACGGTTCCGGGGCGCAATCCAGCGCTGGATGGGTTCGGCCTGATCGCGTTCGCCAGCTTGTTTCCGATGATCACGGTCATGGGGTACGCTCAACTCGCAGCGTGGTGGGCCAGACTGCGCTCGAGGTAGGGGCAAGAGGAAGAAAATGAAATACAAGGTCATCGTTGCCACTCTCAAACCGGAGCTCACGGATCATGTCGTCGAGGCCGCCAAGACCTGCGGGATCTCCGGAGCGACGATCGTGCCCGGCCACGGAACGGGTATGCACGAGGCCAAGTCGTTTCTCGGCCTGACCCTGGAGGGGCAGACGGACGTCGTTATCTTTCTGACCGAGGAAGAGTTGGTCCGGCCGGTGATGGCAGCGATCCACGAGGCCGGAAGGCTGGACGAGCACGGCACCGGCGTGGTTTTCGTGCTGGCGGCGGAGCAGGTCGCCGGCATCAAGGAGGAGATCGTCCGCCGGCAGCCGGATTGACGCTGCGGGGCCGACGTCCGGTCGGATCGGCGGGCACCGGCTCGCGGCTCGCGGCTCGCGGCTCGCGGGACGGACTATCATATCGAATGATGACGCTGCTGTTCGTCTACATGACCATCGCGCTGGGCGTCTCGTTTCTCTGCTCGATACTCGAGGCCGTGCTGCTCAGCGTGACGCCCTCGTACGTCGCCCGGCTGAAGCATGAGCGGCCGGCGACCGGCCGGCGGCTGCACCGACTGAAGACGCATATCGACCGGCCGCTGGCGGCGATCCTCAGCTTGAACACGATCGCCCATACGGTCGGGGCTGCCGGCGTCGGTGCCGAGGCGCAACGGCTGTGGGGATCGGGCGTGCTGGCGGTCACCTCGGCCGTTCTGACGCTGCTGATCCTGTTCCTGTCGGAGATCATCCCCAAGACGCTCGGCGCGATCTTCTGGTCGCGGCTGACGGGGTTCGTCGCCGCCGTGCTCCCTCCGCTGATCGTCGTGCTGCTGCCGCTCGTCTGGCTCTCCGAGATGCTGACGCGGTTCATGAAGCGGGGACACACGGCCGAACGGGTATCGCGACGGGAGTTCGCGGCGCTGGCCGGGCTCGGCGCGGAGCAGGGCGTGTTCGACGCGTCCGAGGTTCGCGTGCTCAAGGGACTGCTCCGCTTCCGCTCTCTGGCCGCGAGCGACGTGATGACCCCCAGAACGGTGGTCCACTCACTGGACGAGAGGACAACGGTGCGCGACGCGATCGCCGAGCGTCAGTCCATGATCTTCTCGCGGATCCCGCTCTGGGATGGCTCGCCCGACCATGTTGTCGGCTACGTGCTGAAGGACCAGCTACTGCTGGAGGCAGCGCGCGACCGGCACGAGACGCCGGTTCGCAAGCTGTCGCGGCCGGCGCTCATGGTGCCCGCGACGTTGAGTCTGCCGGCCCTGTTCGAGCGGCTGCTCGACGAGCGCGAGCACATAGCGGTGGTCCTCGACGAGTACGGCGGGCTCGACGGCGTCGTAACGATGGAGGACGTGGTGGAAACCCTGATCGGACTCGAGATCGTCGACGAGACGGACTCCGTCGAGGACATGCGCGCGATGGCGCGGGCCAAGTGGGAGGACCGGGCCAAGCGGATGCGCGACAGCGGCGGCCTGCGCTGACGCAACCGCGATCTGGATCAGCCCGCGAACTCTGCCGGCGTTTTCAGCCTTCTCAACTCGCCGGCACACGACAGGACTCCATATCGAACGGCTCGCACAGGTGATGAGACACCCAACTTTTAATTTCGTACATGCAGTGGTTCGAGTTCTGATCCTAGGCCTTGTCCAGTTCCTTCAGCCGGCGGAGAATGGCCAGCGGGGACTCGCCTCTGGCCGGCTGAAGGCTGAAGGAACTGCTCTATCTTGATGGTGTCCATCCTCAGCTTGGACTGCACGCGCTTCTGGTATGCGTCCTTCAGCGCCTGCAGCAACTTCTCCGTCTCGCACGGCTTCTGCAGGTACACATGCGATCGCAGCTTGTTTGTGCGCATGGCAGAATCGATGGACCCGTGACCGGTGAGGATCACCACCTCAATCCAAGGGTCCTTCTTTGTGAGCCGCGCCAGGACCTCTTCACCGTCCATGTCCAGCATCTTGAGGTTCACCAGCGCCAGGTCAAAGGCCTTCCTTCGAACGGCCTCGAGGGCATCCGCTCCATTGGTCTCTACGTTGACGTCGAAATCACGCATCTCTAGGCGCTCCCCCAGAGTACGCAGGAACCGTTGTTCGTCATCCACAACGAGCAACTTGATCCTCGTCGACATGATCTCTCCTTTCAGGCTAGAAGCTAATCCAGTGTCCGGCGCCGCAGCATGTACGGCACGTAACCGAGAGGGAGAAGCGCTCCTTCCCTCGCGTCAGTCTCTCCTGACTGCTCGCGAACGGCAGCAGGATCATGGAACACGTTGCAAGCACAAGGAGAACAACACGGAGTACGCGTCTGCGAAGTTGCGGGAACAACTTTTGCCGTTCAGCGCACTTGGCTGAGAGCGCCATATGCGTATTCGCTCGATAGTGAGACTGTTATTCATTGACGAGCACATTGGGAAACCTTGTGTCTGGTGGCCCGTACTTGTTTTCCCCATCTGTTCCCTTGAAGAACCCGAACATGACCAACGGCCACAAATTCAAGAATGGCACGAACAACACGAGGGAGAAGAAGCCCCTGTAGTCAAGATCGTGGGATCGCTTGATGCTGAGCATCAACCCAATGTAGATGGCTAGCAATACCGCAACGAGCTCTAGCCAAACCGGCGCATCAATACGCGACCAGGTTGCTGCAGTTAGCGGGGATGCGCGCAGCACCACACCCGTCACGAGGGTTGCTATTGCCGGAAGCAGTCCGCAGATCCAGTAGGTCTTTCTGGAAATCCTGCCTCGCCAGAGTAGGAAGATGTCTTTGAAAGCTTGCACGATGTGTCCCTTTCCTCTCGGTAGGAGTGCCAGGCCAAGGAACTCAAGCACGTTTTGCCGGCGAGCGGCAAACGTAGTTGACGCCAGTCACCAGTCCGTGCCGATCCCGGTCACACCCTCAGGAAACTAGGCGGTCATGGGTGCTCAATCTCCCCTCTGATTGGCGTCACGAAGCCCTCAGGCTTGACGGCCAACAGCGAGCAGCCAATGTCACTCAGGATGCTCTCGGCGGTGTTGCCGATGATGAGCCCAGGAATACCCGTGCGGGCCACGGTTCCCATGACGATGAGGTCAACCCGCAGGGTGCGGGCGAGGCGCGGGATTGCTTCCGAAGGGTTTCCCTTGAGTAGGTGCGTCTTTGGCTCAATGGTCTGAGACTTCTCTAGTCCAATCCACCTCCTCGCCTCGCAGAGTAGTCGGTTGAGCCAGTCACGATGCTTAAGGCACACGTCGCGCACGTACGAGTCCACTTCTTCGTTGTCGAACCCGGCACGCTCATTTCTCATAACGTGCTCGCCAATCGCCTCCCAAGCATGCGCAACGTGAAACTCGGCATGTTCCAGAAACGCGAGCGATTCCCCCAACTCCAGAATCATCCGATTCAACGGTTCGGCGGTGTCTTGTCCCGGCGGATCGAGATCGTTGAAATCTACACACGCCATCACACGCCGGATCGGCGTGGGATCCGTTGGCTTGATCAGCCAGACTGGACACGGGCATTTACGAATCAGATGCAGGTCCGTGGTGCCGAACAACCAACCTCTCGCGCCACCGACCCCGTCTGCCGACTTGATGACCAAGTCCCGTCCGTTGCGCAAGACCTCGCGAATGATTTCCAGAAAGGCCTTGCCCTCCACAATCTTGGTCTCAAGTTCTACCCGCCCTGCACCCTGTTCGCTCAGCCCGCCCAGTGCCGCCTCTGGTTCCCTGACCCGGATCTGCCGGAGCATATGGGGCATCAGTCGTGTCAAGTGGGGCGGTATTCGTTCCGTCACTCGGATCACGGTCAACCGGGCACCATTTCTTTCTGCCAGGCGGACGGCGTGCTGAAACGCCTCGAGGACGCTGCTTGACGAGTCGGCGACAAAAAGAATGTTCTTGAAGCGCTTCATTTTGCACGGTTCCTACGCGACTGGCGTGACAAAGCCATCCGGTCTGACGGTCAGAACCGAGCACTCGACCTGCTGAAGAATGCTCTCGGCGGTATTGCGCATGAAGAACCCCGGCGCGCCCGCCCGACAGGTCGTGCCGGTGACGACGAGGTCGATCTCCTGCTTCGCAGCCAGTTTGGGAATCAGCGTTCGTGCGCGGCCCTTCACCAGGTGTACACGGCCAGGGGTGTCCTTCTTGTATGCGTCAAGAAGTTCGAAGAGTGCTGTCTTGTGGTGCTCGCGTACCCGACGATGCCACTCGTGTCGCCGGCCCGCTGTCGTGTCGGAACGCCTATTCAGGCGGTTGCCTGAGGCTCCATCCCGGACCAGGACGACGTGCAATTCTGCCTGTTCGCGCTCTGCCAGCAAGCTTGCCAGTTCCATGATCGTGGTATTCAGGGCGTCCTTTTGCTGATTGAAGGGGTCTGGGGCCACGGCAGCGAGAATGCGCTTGGATCGCCGTCGCGGCCCTGGTCTCATCACCCAGATCGCGCAAGGGCATTTGCGCATCAGGTGCATGGAGGTGCTGCCGAACAGCACCTTCTTCAGTCCCAGCGGCCCTTCGGCAGTCATCATCACCAGGTCGTGCCCCTCCCGCAGCGCCTCGCGCGTGATCTCGAGGAACGGAGTTCCGGCCAGGACCGTGATCTTGGCCTGCAAGCAATCCTCCATGGCCGCCGCGAGGGACTCCCGCAAACGAGATTGCCGTTCCTTCGTGAGACTGATCGCTAGATCGGCTGGCGGGCCGGGGGCCACACCGAGCGCACGGGGCAAGTCTTCAAGAACTTCGACCACCGTTAGGCGAGCCTGGTTCTTACTCGCCAACCGAGCGGCCTGTGCAAGGGCAGACCGGTCCGCGGCACCCCGATAGTAAAAGAGAACGTTCTTGAATCTCTGCATTAGAGGTAGACGTGGTCGAAACCATCAGATCAAGCAAATCCAGGCGCTGAACAACGCCGTTCTTTCAAGCAACCTGCTGTTCTCGCAGCGACTGGCAGTCGACACACCGATTCGCCTGCGGTCTCGCACGGAGGCGCTCCCTCGGGATCACCAGCCCACAATCCGCGCAAGTGCCATACGTGCCGTCATCGAGACGGCTCAGCGCTTCGAGGGCCTCCGCGGCCTCCTCTGCACAACAATGTCGCCGGTTGGCAGAGAGCCGCCGCAGTTTTTCTCTGAGTTCTCTGCGACTGGTTGATTCTTGATTCATGACAAGCACCAATCGAAACTAGCCAGGTTCTTCCTTCCTGAGTCCTAGGCGGGATTTGGGTCGCCCCTCTCTATTGTCGAGGACAACCGCGTTGCCGTATACCAGAACTTCGACGGCCGAACCCATCACGTAGGCCGTGCTGACGTGGACGTCAAGGACTGCGTTCGCTCCGAGGGCCTCCGCCTTCCTGATCATCCGATCCATGGCCTGCTCGTGAGCATGCGCCATCATGTCTGAGTATTCCTCGATCTCCCCGCCAGCGAGATTCTTGAACCTGGCGATGAGGTCCGTTCCCAAGTGCCGTGCATCGACGGTGCTTCCCTGCACCAACCCTGCCGTGCTCACGACCTGGTGACCTGCCACTGCAGATGCCGGTGTGATGAACAATGCTCACCCCCACATACTCAGATTAGGACATCGAACAGTCATCGACAAATAGGAAGTTTCATAGCATCGCTTCGTTAATTTCGATGTATACTCCTCGACATGGAATGGCTGAACTATCACCATCTCCTGTACTTCTGGACCGTCGCGCGCGAGGGCAGCATCGTTCGAGCAAGCGAGAAGCTTCGGCTCGCTCAGCCGACCATTAGCGGCCAGATTCGCAAGCTCGAGGAATCTCTGGAGGTAGAGCTCTTCGAACGGGTCGGCCGGGGTCTTGTGCTCACCGATGCTGGCAGAACTGTGTACCGCTATGCAGACGAGATCTTCACATTAGGTCAAGAAGTGATAGACGCCACGCGAGGGCGTCGACCTGGGCGGCCGCTTCGATTCGTGGTCGGTGTTACCGACGTGCTACCGAAGCTAGTCGCGTACCGCTTGATCGCACCCGCACTTCGCATTCCGGAGCGAGTCGAAATCGTCTGCGTAGAAGGGACCCCAGAGCGGCTGCTTACCGAGCTGGCGATCTTCGGCCTTGACCTAGTACTCTCGGACGCACCGATTTCCAAACAGATACGCGTACGCGCTTACAACCACTTGCTAGGCCAATGCGGTGTCTCGTTTTTCGGGACGGCCAAGTTGGCGAGAAAGTACCAGAAGGGCTTTCCTCGCTCGCTCGACAGCGCACCGATGTTGTTGCCTTCTGGAAGCTCCACCCTGCGTCTATCACTAGATCGCTGGTTCGAATCACTCAAGATTCGGCCGCTTGTCCGCGGCGAATTCGATGACAGTGCCCTCTTGAAGGTGTTTGGCCAGGCCGGCGCCGGTCTTTTCTGCGCGCCTTCTGTCATCGAGGACGAGGTTAGGCACCAGTACCGGGTGAAGGTCCTGGGCCGCACCGACGCCGTCCAAGAACGCTTCTATGCGATTTCAGTCGAGCGCAAGCTCAAACACGCCGCCGTCGTGGCAATCTCAGAGGCGGCGCAGGCAGAACTGTTTTCATGAGGTAGGTGAATCCAGAATGTCGTCTCCGCGAGTGCCATGAGCCTGCGGACCACTTGACGTTGGTGGGCCCACCAGGACTCCCTCCTCCGCTAACGCTACGCAGGGCAGGCGAACCTGGGACCAGATGGGATGAGAAGGTCGACCTCCTTCGCGGGGTATCCGATTAGGATCCCCAAGACAACATTCTTCGGGCTCATCAGGCCCATGGCGGAGGTCGACCATGAAGAAGGATACCAGGGATGGATCGGGACTGACGGTGGGTGTGGACCTGGGAGATCGATGGAGCCGGTACTGCGTGCTGGACCCAGACGGTGAGGTCCTCGAAGAGGACACGATCGCCTCAACCGGCAAGGCGTTTCGCAAGCTCTTCGGCAAGCGACCAGCGGCGCGGGTGGTGATCGAGGTCGGGACCCACTCGCCGTGGGTCCAGCGTCTGCTGCAGGAACTCGGGCACGAGACGATCACGGCCAATCCCAGGTACGTCCGCTTGATCTACGGCAGCAGGAACAAGAACGACCAGTTGGATGCGGAGCGCCTGGCTCGCCTGGCCCGGGTCGATCCCAAGCTGCTGCACCCCATCCAGCATCGTGGTGGAGCCGCCCAGGCCGATCGTGCTTTGCTCCGAAGTCGCAATGCCCTGGTTGAATGTCGCACCAAGCTGGTCAATCACGCTCGCGGCATAGTCAAGTCGGTTGGCGGGCGATTGCCGACCTGCTCGACGTCGTCCTTTCACAAACGCGTACGCCAAGATCTCCCCGTCGAGTTGAAGCCCGCGTTGACGCCAGTGCTCGACACCATCGCGGCACTCACCCTGAAGATCCAGAAGCTCGAGACACGAATCGAGCGCCTGGCCTCGAAGCGCTACCCGGAAACGGGACTCCTACGCCAGGTCTCGGGT
>Ga0316198_10001954_pt1 | contig 12371 bp, 11 predicted proteins | sample OudBieAanoxic_MG_FD_204935 | JGI IMG/M metagenome (GOLD analysis project Ga0316198, IMG submission 204935) | Coastal sediment microbial communities from Oude Bieten Haven, Netherlands - site A anoxic | ecosystem: Environmental > Aquatic > Marine > Coastal > Sediment | place: Netherlands... | reverse complement strand
ATTCCGGTTATCAAATTGAATATGGTTGTCTTCCCGGCGCCGTTGGGGCCGATCAGGCCTCTGATCTGGCCGGGCTCGATTTGGAGGTCATAATTGTGTACGGCCCGCAATCCGCCGAAATAATGTGTCATCTTTTCAACTTGCAGCAACGCCATATTACACCTCGTCTCCGGGATTCGGCTTCGGCCGGATCAGTTTCTTGACGTCGAACTCCTTGAAGGCAATCAATCCGGTGGGACGGTAGATCATCACCAGAATCAGCATCAGCGGGATAACAATCCATTTAAAAAGCTCCAGAGGCCGCAGCGCCTCACTGAGCATACTCAGGCTCACAGCGCCTAAAATCGATCCGTACACCGAGTTGAGTCCCCCAAAGTAGACCATGGCCAGTACCTCTGCGAGTTTCTGGATACCGAAAGTACTAGGATTCACATATCGCAAAACGTGGGCAAACAGCCCGCCAGCCACACCGGCCCAAAAAGCGGCGAACATGAAAGCCGTCATCTTCGTGCGGCGGGTGTCGATCGTCATGGCATTGGCAGCGGTCTCGTCATCCCGCACGGCATTAAGGGCCTTGCCAATGATGGATCTTACGAAGTTGTTGATAATCCAAATGCAAATCACGGTCCAGGCAAACACCGTCGGGAGATTGGCCCAATTCGGCTGGCTACTGAGACCACGCGGCCCCCCAACAAATTCCAGATTTTCGATCAGGCTTTTGACAATGAACATAAAGGCCAGGCTGATAATCGCCAGATAGTCACCCCGTGTTCTGAATGACGGGATAGCAACAAGCAAAGCCCCCAGGGACGCAACGCAACCGCCGAGAATTAGACCCAATGGGAAGAAAAACGGACCCATGTAGGAAGGCAACAACGCTTGTCCGAACTGGCTGTCATTGACGAAAAGGGACACTGTAAAAACCGAAGTGGTATAGGCCCCCAAAGCCATAAAGCCGGGATGGGAGCAGGAGAATTCGCCCATGTAACCATTGATCACGTTCAGGCTTACCGTCACCATAATGGCAATCAACGTGAACTTAAGGGTGATATCCCGGTAGTCACTGACTTCAGCCCAGATTTGTAAAACGGCGTATAATAGAACCAGGTGGATAAGAACGGATCCCTGCATCGAGATGTTCATCAACTTACCGGCCAGCCAATTCGCCGGCGTGAGACAAAAGCGGGCGACGACGATAACCGGCAGGAGGTATATTATAAATACGTAGAGGAAGGCGCTGGGTATCAAAACAGGGTATTTTAAAATAATCGTGAAGCCAAAAAGCGCCGGTATTTTCGGCAACCCTATGGATAGAGCCAGTTGCCTGCCCACAACTTGTTCAAGTAGGACTGCGGCCAGTGCACCGCAAAGCCAACCCAGAACTGGTATCCGAGAAAAAAATACCCGGATTTTATTTATCACTCCATTTTCAGGCGCAGACAGTTCGCTGCTTGTTGCTTCCATTATACTCCCTTTCCGAAAAACCGCAGGTGGCGCTATGCGCTGATTGGATCATGACGGCTAAAGCCTCAATTTAGCACTGTACGGTTCACCAAAGAACCCATAGGGTCTGAAAACCAGGATAAGCAATACGATTGAATAGGCGATGAGGTCTCTTAGGGTTGATGGAAAAATCATGGCCACAAAGATCTCAATGAACCCAAGCAGAAAACCGGCCAGCGTCGCGCCCATGATTGACCCCCGGCCTCCCAAAATGGCGGCAACGAAAGCCTTCCATCCGAATACGATTCCCATGTAAGGATCCAGCACCGGATAGGCCACGCCAAAAAGAATGCCGGCCAGGGCAGCCAAGGACGACCCGATAGCGAAGGTCATGGCGGCAATGCGATTTATCGACACGCCCATCAAGGGCACGACGACAAAATCGAACGCCATGGCACGCATGGCCATCCCCCAGCGGCTCTTGGTAATAAACAGATGCAGGGCCAGCATGAATGCAAGTGAAACAGCGACGATCATAATCTTTTTATTGGTTATATACACGCCGCCGACATTAAACGTTACGGTTTCGATCAGGGACGGAAAACCCACCCTCTGGGTACCCATTCCCCAGAGAATAATGGTTTCGAGAATAATACCAATCATCAAACCGGTTATGGCCGCCGATGCCCGGGGAGCATCCCGAAGGGGGCGGTAGCCGACCCTTTCGACGAACATACCCAGAAAAGAAGTTAAAAACATGGAAAGAAGGATGGTCAGCACCAGGGTCAGCCAACCTGGAAGGGCAATCGCCCACTGGGAAGCTATAACAAGCAAGCCGGTGGCGACACCGAAGCCGATATAGGCCCCTACCATGAAAATGTCACCGTGGGCGAAGTTAAAAAGCATCAAAATGCTGTATACCATGGAGTAACCCAATGCGATCAAGGCGTAAAAGCTGCCCCATTGCAGGGCGTTTACAAGATTTTGAAGAAAGAATGCCATCGAGTCTGCTCCTTATGGTTTGAAGCTTATAGCTGAAGCTTCGTTCCACCTGCAACCGCGTCTGAGAACGTCTAATTATCGTTTATCGTCAACGCTTTGTTGCAGTGGAATGCGAGGCCAATATCTGGCAGTCAAGGTTCAAAAAGGCGGACACAGGGAAATGCCCTGGCCCGCCGTTTTGCAAATCGTAATCTGGTTCGATTGGCTTGCTTGAGAGTTAAGGTAACTCTGATAAGAAGCGGGTCGAAGACGATACCGCCGTCGACCCGGTTTTAATTGAACCTACGGGCAAACCGACTTGTAGAATTCGAATTCGCCTTTGTCGCTGATCTTGACAATCACGGCACATTTGGACGGGTCGCCGCTGCCGCCAAAGGTCATCTTGCCGGTGATACCCTCATATTCCTTTATATTCGCCATGGCATCACGGACGCACTGGCGGTCCTTCTTCAGATCACCGGAAATTGTTCCGCAATCCTGGATGGCTTGTTGCACCAACCCGATGGCATCCCATGTCAGGGCCCCGACATCGTCAGGAATGTAACCATATTTTTTCTCGTAGCGGTCGATAAACTCTTTGGTCTTGCCGGTAGCGCCTGCCGCGGCATAATGTGTGCTGAAGAACAGGCCGTAACAGTCCGACCCGCAGAGCTTAACCGTCTCGGCCGAACCCCAGCTGTCACTGCCAACGATTGGATTGTTGAATCCCAACTGGTGGGCCTGTTGAACGATCAATGCCACTTCGTTGTAATACTGGGGAGTGAACAGGAATTCGGCTCCAGAGTTGATGATGTTGGTCAACTGAGAACTAAAATCGGCATCCTTGGTTGTGAAACTTTCGAAGGCCACCATGGAGTCGGGGCCGTTTATACTCTCCCAGGCCTTTTTGAAATCTTCCGCAAGTCCCTTGGGATAGTCGCTGGCCACGTCATAGAGGACCGCCGCCTTGGTGAACCCGAACTCGTCTTTAATGAAATTGGCCACCACCGGCGCCTGGAACGGGTCGAGAAAGCAAGATCGGAAGACAAACGGCCGGTCTGCTGTGGTTTTTGGATTCGTGGACCAGGGGCTGACCATTGGCGTGCTGTAGTTGTTGGCCACCTCGCCCGCCGGCACGGCTTGCTTTGAGGATTGCGGGCCGACAATCATCAGAACCTCGTCTTCGGTGATTAACTTGGTGTTAACTTTAACAGCGGATTCGGCCTTGGCCTCGTTGTCTTCGATCACCAGAGCAACCTGGTATTTCTTCCCGCCGACATCCAGTCCCCCTGCAGCGTTGATATCTTCCAGCCACATCTGGGCCGCATACTTCGAGCCTTCTCCGACCTTGGGAATATCGCCGGTAATCGGTGCATTAATACCAATTTTAATGGCTTTCGGTGCCTCAGGTCCGCAGGCCATTAAGACCATTCCGAAAACCAGGCAACAGACAATACCGGTAATAACCAATCTTTTCTTCATCTCTTCCTCCTTTTTTCCTGCCGCATATGGATGGTGATAATTCATGCACACCACGACCTAAATAGGTTTAAGTTCGGTCTGTTAGCATACGGTTTTTACATAATCAACCACTAATATAAAATTACCGCGCTGACCCCGACACGTTACCGGTGTCGGCATGCCTGACTGATAAAAGACGAATGAAGATCTGCTCAATCGCATCGGTGAATGTTTTTTCGACAGATATAGATATGATTTTTTTTGCAGATTAATTAAATTAATCAATAAAATATTGACAAATCCATCAATAAATCATAAATATTTTACGAATCACATCAAAATACACACTTAAAACGTCGGTTAACCGTCATGAAAATCGATGACGTCACCATCGAGATCATTAAATACCTCCGGGACGGTCGCAAATCCAACCGCAAAATCGCCGAAAAATTGGGGTTATCAGAAAATACAGTCCGGACACGGGTTAATTCCCTGATCAGCGAAGGGGTTATGGACATATGCGGCCTCGTTGACCCCGAGGCCCTCAGCGGCCATCGGGTCGCGTTCATCGGTGTCAAGCTGGCGACCCTCAATTTGGTAGAGAAAGGAAAAGAATTCAGCAAACTGAAAGGGGTTATTTCGGTCAGCGTTGTCACCGGCAGATTCGATCTGATGGTGGTGGTTCTGCTTAAGGAAGGATTCGATCTACTCGAGTTCTACACCCGTGAAGTCTATCGTCTAAAGGACGTAAGGTCGGTCGAAACCTTCGTTGTATATAAAGGCTACAATCTCAAAGTGCCATACATCCTCTAAAATATATGGAGAGTTTAATGAACGCTGACACTAAAAAAACACGCCTTCATGGCTGGCACGTTCAAAACAGCGCCAACATGGCTCAATTCGGTCAGTACGACATGCCCCTGTGGTACCCCAGCGGAGCGAAAAAAGAGCACCTGGCGGTTCTAACCGATGCCGGTATGTTCGATACGAGCCACATGAGTGTCATTACCGTCAAAGGTGCTGGGGCCCAGAACCTCCTGCAGGTCTGTTTTACCAAGAACCTGGCAGCCTGCGTCGGAAAAAATCAAAAGCCACTGACCTCCGGTAAAAGTGTGTATGGTGCCTTTCTAAACGAAAATGGCGAGGTCATCGACGATGCGATTGTTTTTCAAATTTACGACTCGCTTTACATGGTCGTCGTTAATGCCGGTATGGGCGGTGTCGTCAGTAGCCATCTTCAGGACTATGTCGGCAGTCACAAGGCGGCTGTCGTCGACCTCACCGACCAGGTCGGCAAGCTCGATGTCCAGGGACCGCAGGCCGCTCGAATCGTCAGCCGTATTATCGAAAATCCGGAAAAAGTGCTAACGAAACTACCCTTTTTCTCGTTCAAGGGGCACTTTAATGCCGCCCTCCCCATATCGGAAAAAGTGAGACTCAAGGATGGCACGCCACTCCTGCTCTCGCGAACGGGTTATACCGGCGAATTCGGATTCGAACTTTTCGTGGCGCCGGACAAGTTTGTCGCGCTTTGGAATCAACTCCTCGAAGCCGGTCGATCGTTTGGAATGCTCGCTTGCGGTTTGGCAGCACGGGATTCACTGCGAGCAGGGGCCGTATTACCACTCTCACATCAGGACATCGGACCCTGGCCATTCAAGAATAACCCCTGGCCGTTCGCCCTGCCCTACTCTGCCGATGGCAGTGGTTTTACAAAAGACTTTCTCGGCGCCGAAGCCCTTTTAAAGAGCTCCTATAACGAATATACTTATTCATTCGCCGGCTACGATTTGCGTAAGGTGGCCGCCGGGGATCCCGCAGAAGTATATATAGAAGGAGAATCAACCATCGGCAGCGTGCTGACCTGCGCCACCGACATGGCTATCGGCCGCGTGGACGAAAAAATTTTCAGTATCTGTAGCCCGAACAAACCACCGAAGTTTAAACCCAGGGGGCTTTGTTGCGGTTTTATAAAAGTAAACCAACCGTTAAATGCCGGAAAGACGGTTATCCTAAGGGATAAACACCGATCAGTGAAAGTAGAAATCGTTAAGGATATCCGCCCTGACCGCACAGCGCGCAAACCGTTGGCAGGTTTTCTGTAGAGAGAAGTGCGCCCATGCCAGGTTGATGGAAAACGTCATCATGGCAAACGACACGAGGACATGATTCAGAGAACCGCTTTGTGCCGTAAAGGAAGGCATCAAACCGAAACGAATCTCGTATAGGCAAGTGCAATCGCTTTCCTATATCATTCCAGAGACTGTATTAGAAGGCATCTCAAAAAAGTTTTTTAGCCCAATCTCTGCGTTGGCTCCTCACTTCAAGTCCTCGACATACTTCAGTATGCCTGCGGGCTGCGACCCACAGAGAAGGATCGTTCAGGCGGGAAGTCCCGCACAGCGGGGAATCTCGGATCCGCCTTGACCTTGGGCCAAAATCCTAATTTTGAGATAGCTTCTAATGTCAACCCAAGCGAACACAAAGGAGGTCGACCATGAAAGAAATCAATCAGCTCAACCTGCCCGATAACTTGCACTACGCTGAAGATCACGAATGGGCCCAAAAAGACGGAGAAAATATCCGGGTAGGTATCGACGACTATGCCCAGGATCAACTGGGAGACATCGTGTTTGTTGAACTACCGCAGACGGGGGACAAACTGGCCAAAGGTGATGTTTTCGGTACGGTTGAATCTGTAAAAGCGGTTTCAGAACTTTTCATGCCCATCGGCGGTGAAGTTATTGCAATCAACAAGAACCTCGAAGAATCGCCGGAGTTGGTCAATACGAGCCCTTACGCTGACGGTTGGATGATCGATGTCAAGCCGACAAATGCTGCTGAGCTCGAGTCACTTATGACCAAGGAAGCCTATCTCGAAATGCTGAAAGGACTCTAATCATGCGCTATCTCCCTCACACCAAGGAAGATGTCGACGCCATGCTGGCAACAGTCGGGGTTGGAAATCTTGACGACCTTTTCGCAACAATTCCAAAAGACTGCTGCTGCCGGCTCGATATGGACTTACCGGAAGCCAAGACCGAGTGGGAGCTTAACGACCACATGGACAACCTGGCAGCCCACATGGCCGTGACTCCCGAGTACAAGGTGTACTTGGGCGCCGGAAGCTACGACCACTTTGTACCGGCGGCCGCACGGTATGTTTTGAGCCGTGGTGAATTCGTTACCTCCTACACCCCCTACCAGCCTGAAATCAGCCAAGGCACTCTTCAGGCTATTTACGAATACCAAACCCTTGCCAGCCGGTTGATGGGAACTGAGGTGGCAACGGCCTCCCATTACGACGGATCGACAGCACTCGCTGAAGCCTTGTTGATGGCCATCCGCATAACTGGCAAAAAGCGGGTGGCGCTTTCTGCAACCGTCCATCCGTTGCACCGCCGGGTTGTCAGGACTTATTTCGACCCACCCGGGTATGACCTTATCGAACTGCCGTATTTGGCGGATGGCCGAACCGACTTCGATGTCATTGACACCCTCGATGATCTTGCCGCCGTGGCGGTACAGTCACCCAACTTCTTCGGTTGCATCGAAGACCTTAAATCCGCTGCCAATCGCGCTCACGCTAAGGATGCTCTTCTTGTCGCCTCCTTCACGGAGCCTTTGGCCTATGGCCTGCTGAAGAGTCCCGGTAGCCTCGACGCCGATGTCGTTTGCGGCGAAGGTCAAAGCCTGGGGCTACCCCGCAGTTTCGGAGGCCCAGGTTTGGGTATGCTCGGCAGTCGGATGAAATTCGTGCGCAGCCTGCCGGGGAGATTGGTGGGTCGGACCAAGGACATCGACGGTCGGAACGGCTTTGTACTGACCCTGGCCACAAGGGAGCAGCACATCCGCAGAGAGAAAGCGACGTCAAACATTTGCACAAACAACAGCCTCTGTGCCACGACTGCAGCCGTATATATGGCATCGCTGGGCGGCACCGGATTTCGCGAACTGTCGCAACTCAATCACGACAAGGCCGAATATCTAAAAGGCCAGCTGGCGCAGGCCGGATTCAGCGCGCCCTTTACCGGGCCGACTTTCAATGAATTTGTCATCCGATTTCCGGATGATTTCGACGATATATACCACCGACTGCTCAATAAAAAAATTATCGCCGGTTTGCCACTGGCCAAATACTACCCGGAGCTCTCCGATTGCACCCTTTTGTGTGTTACGGAAACCGCCACCCGGGAAGACATGGACGACTTGGTCAAGGAGGTGCAGTCATGACAGAAACTCTCGGAACCACCGGATTGATTCTGAATGAACCCTTGCTTTGGAATAAAGGCTGTAAAGGACGCAGTGGCTTTTCCATGCCGCGCCGTGACGTGGACGTCGCTGACTTGGACACGGAACTGGTTGGTTCGGGTCCGGATTTTCCCGATTTAAGTGAAGTCGATCTCGTTCGGCACTACACCCGTCTTTCGACCTGGAACTTTGGCGTAGACACCGGCATGTACCCGCTCGGCTCGTGCACCATGAAATACAACCCGAAGACCAATGAACGTCAGTGCCAGTTGGCGGGCTTCGCAACAGCCCATCCGCTTCTCCCACCGGAGCTTGCCCAGGGTGCCCTATCGTTGCTGTATAATCTGGGGCAGTATCTGGCAGAGATTACCGGAATGGATGCGGTTTCCCTGCAGCCGGCAGCCGGCGCCCATGGCGAATTGGCCGGTATGTTGCTGATTTTCGCCTACCACCGCAGCAAGGGGGCCCAACGTTCCAAGATCATCATTCCAGATACGGCCCACGGAACCAACCCGGCCAGTGCGACCCTGTGCGGCTACCGCTCTGTTCCCGTCAAATCGGGACCTAACGGGGTTCTCGAGGCTGAAGCTATCGCTGCCGTCATGGACGAGGAAACCGCCGGCATCATGGTGACAAATCCCAATACCCTCGGTCTATTCGAACACAATATCCGGGAAATAACCGATATTATCCACGCCAAAGGCGGTTTGGTCTACTGCGACGGGGCCAACATGAACGCAGTAATGGGTATCGTCGACATGAAAATGATCGGCATCGACGTCCTGCACCTCAACCTGCACAAAACATTCTCCACACCACACGGTGGCGGCGGTCCCGGTTCCGGCCCGGTTTGCGTTCATAAAAAATTGGAGCCGTTCTTGCCGGTCCCCCGCGTCGTGAAAGTCGCAGACGCGTACGAACTTTCCGAGGAATACCCGGAGTCGATCGGTAAACTGGATACCTTTCATGGTCATTTTGGGGTGATGGTCAGGGCTTACAGTTATATATTAAGCCTGGGTCCGGGTGGTCTGAAAAGGGTCAGCCAGCTGGCCGTTCTGAATGCCAACTACATCAAAGAGCATCTCAAAGGGACCTATCACCTCCCTCACGACAAGCCGTGCATGCACGAGTGCGTTTTCAGTGACCGGAACCAGGCGGTTCACAAGGTCACCACCCTGGATATTGCCAAGCGGCTTATGGATTACGGATTTCATCCGCCCACGGTTTACTTCCCTCTGGTCGTAGCGGGTGCGATCATGGTCGAGCCAACCGAAACCGAATCAAAAGAAGATATCGACAGTTTTATCGACGCCATGAAACAGATCGATCGCGAGGCAAGAGAAAATCCGGAACTCCTTTACGAAGCGCCGCACCACAGCAAGGTTCGCCGCCTCGATGAAGTTACCGCCGCCCGCAAACCGTGCCTGGCGGGTTAACCCGAAAATTGTCTGTAATGTTTTCGGCAAATGAAGATTATGACCAACCAATATCGATCCTCGACCCGTCGCACGCAACGCAACGCATGGCGGGTATACGAGCCGGGCTGCACGGCCTATGCAGATGCGCTGGCCTTGCAGCATCGGCTCGTACAAACACGAAAATCGTCGACTATGGAATCCGACCTTCTGATTCTTCTCGAGCATCCGCCGGTATTTACTCTCGGCCGAAGGGGCGGCCGTGAGAATCTGCGTGTTTCCAACGATTTTCTCGAAAAATCGGATATACCGATCATCCAGGCCGAGAGAGGTGGCAACATTACCTATCACGGTCCAGGACAACTGGTGGCATACATTATTGTGGACCTGGAGGCATCCAGAATATCGGTAAAGGACCTTGTCGAACAATTGGAAGAAACGATGATCCGAACAGCCCACTGGTGGGGCATAAAGGCTTCACGAAACCCTACCAATCGGGGGATCTGGGTCGGCAACCGGAAGATGGGCAGCATCGGCATTGCCATCCGCAAGGGCGTCACCTATCATGGACTGGCACTAAACGTGGACATGTCTCTCGAACCTTTCCGCTGGATAAACCCCTGCGGACTGCAAAACGTCGATGTGACTTCTCTGCAGCAGGAATCACCACGCCATTCCATAACCATGCAGTCGGTGCAGCCAATATTCAAGAGGCAGTTCGAGACCGTTTTCAATATCGATTTAGAGCCGGTAGGACCGGATGAGATGGGAATCGAAACGGTGACTCCCGCGGGAGGTCGATCTCTGCGGAATGACAGCGGCCGTTGTCATTCCGGGATATGAAGGATCTGATATATTAGAATGAAGATTAGAGCCAAAAAGCCGTCATGGCTTACCCGACGCCTGCCCAGCGGACCCGATTACGAAAAGGTCCGCGTCCTAATGAACCAGGGCCGGTTGCACACAGTTTGCCAGGAAGCCAAATGCCCGAACATCTGGGAATGTTTTTCAAACAGCACGGCCACATTCTTGATTCTGGGAGACCGCTGCACCCGCAATTGCCGCTTCTGTGCGGTGGCCAAAGGTCCGATCGAATTACCGGATCCCGAAGAACCGCCCCGGGTTGCTGCAGCCGTCAGGGATCTGTCTCTCTTATATGTGGTGATCACATCGGTGACGCGTGACGATCTGCCTGACGGTGGTGCCGGCCATTTCGCTGAGACCATCCGTGAAATCCACGCCAGTACTCCGAAGGCCATTATCGAGGTATTGATACCCGATTTCCAGGGCAGCCGCGAAGCCCTTCGAATCGTACTCGATGCAGGGCCGGATGTATTGAACCACAACATTGAAACTGTGCCGCGCCTCTACCCTACCGTGCGTCCTGGAGCGGATTACAGGCGCTCATTGCTGCAGTTGGAACGCGTGCAGGGTATCAGTGCCCCGACGCTGACCAAATCGGGCCTGATGCTCGGCTTCGGTGAGACCCGGGCAGAAATAGAACAGACCTTAAAAGATCTGCTCGATGTCGGCTGCCGTATGTTAACCCTGGGGCAGTATTTGCAGCCATCTAAAAATCACCTGCCGGTTGCGCGATTTGTTCATCCCGAAGAATTCGACCATTGGAAAAATACTGCCCTTGAATTGGGCTTCTCCGATGTGGCCAGCGGACCTTTCGTCAGAAGCTCATATCACGCCAAAGAACTCTTCCACGCCTCGGGAAACCATTGAGGCCATGCCCTATTTCAGAACAGAAGACGGCTGCCGGCTGTACTATGAAACCATCGGTATGGAGACAACGAAACCGGTGATCGTATTTCTCAACGGTACGATCCAAAACACCGTGCATTGGAAAAGCCAGGTCAATTATCTCAAGGATCGCTACCGGCTATTACTTTACGACGGCCGTGCCCAGGGGCGCAGTGATCTGGGGGAAATACCGCTGGGAATCGATATCCATGCGGCCGATCTTTCCGCCCTGCTGCGATATTTGAACATCGCGAAGACAAACCTGGTGGGATCGAGTCATGGTGCCCGGGTCGCATTAGAAACGGCTGTGCATTACCCGCATTGTGTTACCCGTGTGGCGATGTGCAGCATATCAGACCGGCTGAACGACCGCACCTGCGCCACATTGAGGATTTGGAGGGATATATTAGCAACCAGCGGTCTTGAAGCTGCCGCATGGGCCATGTTGCCGACGGTCTTGGGGTCGGCTTTCCTTGAAGAAAATCGGCGAATGCTCCCAAAAATCGTCAAGGCGATCATATTACGTAACCGACCGGCATCTCTCCTGGCACATTTCGATGCCATGTTGGCCGATTCCCGGCGATTGCCACCGGCCGTAAAAGCCGGTTCACCGGCCCTCGTTATTTCCGGCGAACAGGACCCCCTGGTTTCTCCGGAAGGCGCCAGGCGCCTTGCCGATCAACTTGGCGGAACGCATGTTTTAATGAACGGTGTGGGTCACACGATTCAGATTGAAGCACCGGATCGGCTCAATCGCGAATTAGACGCATTCCTGATGTCGGAAGAGCGCTGATATACCCGGCCGAAATCGAAATGAACTTTATTCTTCTCTATTTTCCGCCTTTATTTCGCGAATACGACTGGCCACCCTGTCCGGATAATCTTTGGGAAATGTCCAGTAGCGTGTCCCTTTCGGGCTATGGTTTTGCTGAAGCCCTCTTTCAGCCGGGCCGCGTTGTAGCACGAACATCATCAATACATCGCTGCTGACCCATGGGTGGTGTTACCAGAAGGAATGGGCGCCCTTGTCAAGATCGGGAATATCCTCAAATTTGATATCGATAATATCTA
>Ga0316198_10001953_pt1 | contig 12372 bp, 10 predicted proteins | sample OudBieAanoxic_MG_FD_204935 | JGI IMG/M metagenome (GOLD analysis project Ga0316198, IMG submission 204935) | Coastal sediment microbial communities from Oude Bieten Haven, Netherlands - site A anoxic | ecosystem: Environmental > Aquatic > Marine > Coastal > Sediment | place: Netherlands... | reverse complement strand
CGAGAACCGCGTCCAATAAACTCATGCGAAGGAAATTGCGGGATCGCTACCAAGCCTGAAGGAAAGCGAAACCGTGGCAGCGACAGCGAACAGTATCCCGCCGCGTCCGCCTATCACATCGAGCTTGTGCGGGTTCGGTGTCTGACTCTCTTTTCGCCGCGAAAAGTTGCCTGGCACCACTCCCATCGCGTTTCTCGAGGCGCTCGATCTTGAAACACGAAGATCAGCAAGAACCACAAAGCCACCACGAAGCATCTCATTGTTGACCCGGGCCCCGCCAGTCCCTGGGCGCGAACGAGTTCCGAGAGATGCGCGATGAGCCAGAAATGGTCTTTGTGGTTCCCTTGTGGGTCTTCGTGTACTTTGTGTTTCAAATCCCGCGCCCAGTTTCGGCTATGCTCAGCCCATGCTTCTCGACCAACTCTCCACCCCCTCTGCCCTGATCGATTTTGAACGGTTTGAACGCAATGCGACCCGCATGGCCGATCACGCCCATGAACTCGGTGTTCGACTGCGTCCGCACGTCAAAACCCACAAATGCGTCGAGGCCGCCCGGATCCAGATCCGCGGACACTTCGGCGGCATCACCGTTTCAACGCTGGCCGAAGCTCGCGGCTTCGCCGCGGCAGGCTTTGGCGACATCACCTACGCTGTGCCGGTTGCACCACAGAAACTGGCGGAGGTCGTTGAGATCAACTCGAGGATCGACCGGCTCTCGGTGCTCGTCGACCACATGATGACCATCAGCGCCATCGAGGAGGTCGCCGACGCCCACGGGGCGGTTCTCCCCGTGTGGCTCAAGATCGACTGCGGCCTCCACCGGGCCGGAGTCGATCCCGAGAGCGAGGCCGCGTTGGCCCTGGCCACCCGTCTGGCCAACTCGGGCCACATTGACTTCCGCGGGGTGCTGACCCACGCCGGCCAGTCCTATGACGCCTCCAACCAAACAGAGGCCTTGGCCACGGCTCATGACGAATGTGAGGTCACACACGCCTTCGGGAAACGATTAGCGAAGGCCGGAGTCGATGTTCCCGACACCAGCATCGGTTCCACACCGACCATCTCTGCCGCCCGGAATCTCGATGGTATCGGCGAGGTCAGGCCGGGGAATTACGCCCTCTTTGATGTCTTTCAAGCCGCCATCGGAAGCTGCGCTCTCGATGACATCGCATTTTCGGTCCTTGCAACGGTCGTGAGTGTTCACCCGCAAGAGCAGCGTGCGGTGATCGATGCCGGCGCCCTCGCCTTGAGCAAGGATCCCGGCCCGACCCACGTCGATCCGGACTGCGGTTTCGGCCGAATCGTCGCGGTCGAGGATCAACATCCGCTCCCCGGGCTCCGGCTCACCTCGGTCTCGCAGGAGCATGGAGAAATCGAGGGGCCCGGCACAGCTGCTCTACGTCCCGGGACCCGGCTCCGGATCCTGCCCAACCACAGTTGCCTCTCAGCAGCCTGCTTCGAGAGCTACCACGTGGTTCGGGGCACTGAGATCATCGATGAGTGGCGGCCGTTCCGAGGCTGGTGAAATCGTTCAAAAGAATGGACATACATTGCTATTATCATGTATGATAATAGCAATGACACAACCACAAGAAATCTCCCGACAGCTTCGCGAGCGGCGACATCAGTTGGGGCTATCGCTGTCCCAGCTCGCTCGGAGAGCCGACACCTCCGCGCCCACACTGTCGCGGTACGAGAACGGGTGGTCCCGTTTCGAGGTCGCCACGCTTCAGAAACTGGCCACTGCGCTGGGCTGCGAGCTCGTCGTCCGACTCGAACCCAAAGAAAACCAGCAAGACCGACCGACTCAGGACGAGGTGGTCGAACAACTCATTCGTTTGTTCTGGGACACCCCGCTCGAGGCATCTCACCTAGTAGAGAACGCCCTCTGGGTGGTGGAGAGGGTCCTTGAGTTCGGCGGTCTCGACGATGTTCGGATTCTGATCGCACACATTGGTCGTGCCGAGTTCTTCCGCCTCGTCGGCGGAGCGCGTCTCGAATCGGCCAGAACTCGTACGTTCTGGCAACAGATGCTCGAGAAAGAGGGAGTAACATGCACGAGAAAGTTCTCCCGCGAGGAAGCCGCGAGCTCCTGGCGAAGCTCGAGTCCCTGACAGTTCCCGAGCTTGAAGGCTGGACCCTGGCCGGCGGCACGGGACTCGCGCTGCAGCTCGGCCACCGGGTTTCCGTTGATTTCGACTTCTTCAGAACCGACGGGTTTTCACCCGACAATCTCTTTCGACGCCTCCGCCAAATTGGCACCGTCGAGTTGCTTCAGGAGGAAGACCACCTCATGACCGCCATCGTCGCGGATGTCAGAGTCTCCTTCTTCAAAGTGGCCGATGATTTTCTCTTCCCGACGGTTCCATACTCATTCTTCGAGATCGCAAGCCAGCGCGACATCGCGCTCATGAAACTGGCCGCGATCTCGGGCCAAGGCAGCCGCAAGGACTTCGTCGACCTCTACACGATTCTTCGTGGAGATCTCTCGCTCGAGCAGTGCTTTCAGTGGCTGCCCGACAAGTACGGTCAGGGACGGTTCAACAACTACCATATCCTCAAGAGTCTCACGTACTTCGATGACGCCGAACGAGAGCCGATGCCGCAGATGCTCGAACCGTTCGATTGGGAAAAGTGCAAGGCGTACTTCGTGCGCGAGGCGCACGCTATGGTGTTGCCTTAGCTCGCCTGCAATCCGGCGCAGGTAGATCCACCGCTCCCATCCAGGGTTTCATTGTGTCATCAGGAAGGTTCGGCAGGCTGGATCCCAATTCTCTTGGGTGAAATGCCAAACGACTTGTGATGACCGAGGCGGTTGTTGGGATCTCTCTGTTTCTCGTTCGAAAGATGGATGCGTAGGGGAGGGGTTGATCCCCTCCCCTCAGAACCGTTCCGGGTTGGTGTGAATCCCATCGCATCATGGGATTTCGAGGCCATGGGATCCACACATTGCCTCGACGCCATGCGGGGGCGGGTATCAAACCCGCCCCTACGGATCTCTCACGATCGCCGTCCCCGGATGACCGGATCGTAGCGCACGACTCACGACCCACATCGACTACCCTATTCTGAATCTTGAATCGTTACAGCATCTGAACTATCTCGGGAGGCTCCACCATGAACGAAAAACGCGGCGGGATCCACTTCTTCAAGACCACTATCATCGGCGGCCTGCTCTTTCTGGTGCCGGTGGTGGTGCTGATCATCGTGCTTGCAAAGGCCGCGGATCTGATGCTTCTGGTGGCCGAACCGCTGGCCGACTTCGTCCCGCTGGACACTATCGCCGGGGTCGCCGTGGCCAACATCATCGCGGCGTTCGTAGTTGTGCTGATCTGTTTCATCGCTGGGCTTGTGGCGCGACGGGCCTTCTTCCGGACGACGGTGGAGAGTCTCGAGAGCAAGGTGCTGTCCAAGCTCCCCGGCTATGTCCTGATCAAGGGGATGCTCAGCGGACTCCAGGAGCACGACACCCACAAGCTCCACCCGGTCCTGGTCTCCTTCAATTCCGCCGCCCGGATCGGGCTGGAGATCGAACGCCTGGACGACGGTCGAATCGTCGTCATGACCCCGAGCTCTCCGAATCCATGGTCAGGCATGGTCCACATCATGGCGGCCGACCGGGTCCAGCGACTCGAGCTTCCAATCACCGCCTATATGGAGAACGTCGAGCGCTTCGGTCAGGGCACCAACGAACTGCTCCGAACCACGGAAGACCAGTCCGCCACCGACGCCTGATTGTCAACCCGACACCTCGTGCTAGCATCTCGAGCGATTCCCGATTGAGCACTCGGAATTCCGACCCACCCGAAGGGCTTTGTCGATGAGAGGAATCCCGAGGAGGAGTACGAATGCAACTCACAACCAATCCAGCTTCCGCTTTGTGGGGATGGACTCTCACCCTGATCGCTTTGCTCGTCGTCGCGGCTTTGCCCGCCGCGGCCGAGGAAGAGTACTTCCAACCTAAAGCGCCCATGCCGGAGAAATTCGACTGGGTCCAGATGACCTCTCTTGAGTGGCTCAAGGGCGAGCTCATCTCCATGTACGACGAGAGCATGGAGTTCGACAGCAAGGAGTTCGATCTCCAGACCCTCGACTTCGACGATGTCCAGGAGGTCCGGTCGGTGGGGGTCATGCAGGTGGCGTTCGAGGACGGCACCATTGCGGTTGGGAAGATCCTCATCGACAAGGAGACCATCCGGGTTATGGGTGACGAGGACCGGGAGTTCCCGCGATCGGAGCTGCTGTCCATCACCGCAGGCGCGCCCAAGGAGATCAACTACTGGTCGATGAAAGCGAGTGTCGGCGCCAACCTCCGCGGGGGCAACACCGAACAGGTCGAGACCAACGGACAGATCAATCTGATCCGTCGAACCCCGAAGAACCGGATCAATCTCGATTATCTCGCCACCTTCAACCGCACCGATGGGGATGTCGCGGCCGACAACCAGCGCGTTTCAGCGGGCTGGAACCGCTACTTCAGCAAGCGATTCTATTGGTCGCCGGTCAACGGCGAGTGGTTCCGCGACCCCTTTGTCAACATCGCGAGCCGGTGGACAATCGGGACCGGCGCCGGTTACGAGATCATCGACACAAAGAAGATTTCATGGGACGTGAACGCGGGAATCGGCTACCAAACCACCAGTTTCGACTCCGTAGAAGAGGGTGAGCCCGATTCCGCCAACACCCCCGCGTTGCTCGCCGGCACGGTCTATGACCACGAGCTCACCAAGTGGTTGGATTTCCTCTTCAACTACAGCTTCCAAATCGTCAACGAGGAGTCGGGCACCTACACCCACCACCTCGAGACCGGTCTCGAGTTCAAGCTGACATCCATCCTCGACTTCGACATCACCTTCATCTGGGACCGGATCCAGAATCCCCAGTCCGACGCCTTGGGCATCGTTCCGGAGCAGGACGACTACAGGCTGGTCTTCTTCTTCGGGTTGGATTTGAAGTGAGAGGTGCACCCGGCGCCGGGCGAGATCGAATTGGTCAAATGAAGACCGGCAGCGCCCAATCGACTTGGCGCGATTGCGTTTAGGTGACGTTTCTCGTATGGTCTATTCAAATCACCAATGACCGAGCAAGGCTCCGTTGCTCATGCACGGTTTGGAGAATCAACTCAGGGTTTTCGACCTATAAATGGCTCGAAAAACAGTAAAGAAGGAGAATCGTGATGAACACAAGGAAATTCTGGATGCTCGCTCTTGTGATGATGATCGTTGCCTCACCGGTCTTTGCCGGGGAAGCCACGCAGATTTGGCGATGCGAGCTCGACGATGACGCCGCCGAGGCGGATATAAAAGCAATGAGCGGGGAATGGCTCACCGAAGCCAAAAAGCTGCCGGGTGGCGCCAATCTCGAAGCCCAGGTCTTCTTCCCGGTCGCCGTCAACGCCACGGGTGAGATTGACTTGTTGTTCGTTGTCACTGCGCCTTCTTTCGAGGAGTGGGGCAAGTTCTGGGATGCCTACCCTGGCTCTGCCGCCGCGGCTGTAGAAGCAAAGCAGCACGAATTTGTCGTCTGTCCGGACAGTTCCTTGTGGGAATCGGTCAAAGTTAAATAGGCAGTCCTCGGATCTGACCGAAGGCCCGTCATTCGGCGGGCCTTCAGTTATCCAATCGGCTCGTCTCTCTTTCCAACCGACCCGTGACCTCGGAATCGGCGGGGAGAGACTCTGTCGTGCGATCATCATTCCGATAGTCTGCGAGGTGCTCTCTGAGGCCCTCCCGCTTAATGGATCGCGACCCCGGCGGTTCGACTCGTGAACCGCCGTACGGGCCGAACCGAAAGCTCGAGTCAGAAGGGATTTGAATTCGATGTCAGTCGTGTGGAGCTGCAATGAATGGGATTCGTTGGAGGAAGTGATCGTTGGGAATCCGCTGCGCGCGCGGTTTCCGACGGCTGATCTGAGCACGCGACTGGCTGAGTTTCCGGACCGTTCCCTCGAGGACATCCCTCAGGGGTCCTTTCCGCAACAGATCATCGACGAGACCGAGGAAGATCTTGACGCCTTCGTCGCCGTTCTGAAGGAAGCGGGCGTCACGGTCAAACGCCCGGAGACCTGGCCGCACGAGGCAACCTTCTCCACGATCAACTGGCAGTCCCAGGGGTACTACAACTACTGCCCTCGCGACATCATGCTCGTCATCGGCGACCGGATCATCGAAACACCCAACGTCATCCGCAGCCGCGCCCAGGAGACGTTCAGCTACCGAACCATGATGGTGGAGTACCTGAAATCCGGCGCCAAGTGGTTCAGCGCACCAAGGCCCATGCTTCTGGACTCGTTGTTCGATGTGGATCTGAAAAAACCCACGCCGCGCAATGATGAACCGGCCTTCGACGCAGCCAATGTCCTGCGTCTCGGCCGGGATCTGGTCTATCTGGTGAGCAGCACGGGGAACGAGCTCGGGGGGCAATGGCTGCAGACCATGCTGGGCGAGGAATTTCGGGTCCACTTCCTCAAAGACGTCTATTTCGGCAGCCACATCGACTCGACCCTTGCGGCCCTGCGCCCCGGTCTGATCCTCTGCAGTCCAGTCCGGGTCAATGACGACACGCTGCCCGAGATTCTCAAGCAGTGGGAGGTCATCTACAGCCCGCCCATAGAGGGCCAGGACAACCGCGACGCGGACTATCTCGCCAAGAGCATCGGCAGCAAGTGGATCGACATGAATGTCTTCAGTATCAATCCGAATCTGGTCGTGGCCGATCGAGACCAGAAGGCGCTGATCAAGCTTCTCGAGGGGCACGGCATCGATGTCATCTCCCTCAAGCTGCGGCACTCCAAGATGCTGGGCGGTGGTTTCCACTGCGTGACCCTCGATATTCGCCGAGCGGGATCGCTCGAGCGTTACTTCGACTGAGCCGTCGTGCTGCCGCCAGAACGAAATCCCTGAGGTCAGTACGTGGCAGTCCCTATCCTGGCCAGCGTTGTCCTAGGCTTCCTTGTTCTGACCTTCGCCGCGTGGCGGCGGTATCTCTGGGTGGCCGAAAAAGCGCAGCAGGAGCAGCAGGACACCTGCCCCTACAGCCTGACGGATGTCTTCGGCGACCGACACCTCGTCAAGATCCCGCATCAAGAGGGTGTCCAGTGGCTGACAGAGGTCTTCAGCCGCTCGGCCGACCGGTTTCCTGATTACATCGCCCTGCAGATTCCCCACACCGGGGAATCTCTGACCTTTGCGGAACTTGACGCACGGGCGAACGCCGTCTCGGCCGCCGTGTCTCGTTACCTCACCGGCCCGGACCAGGTCGTCGCCGTTGCCATGGCACAGGACAACTGGCAGATCGTGGCGGCTCACCTCGGCATTCTCCGGGCCGGCGGCGCGGTGATGTTCCTCGATGCCACCATGCCCGATGCCCTGATCACCCACATGCTCGAGGACGCCGAGCCGGTGGTCGTTCTCACACGTGGCCGGGACAGCTTTCGAGGAATGCCCACGCTTGACGTCATGACGCTGCCCGAGGCGGGTCCGAGGATCGAGCCACCTGCGTGGCTGGACGACCCGACCGAGCGGCTCGCAACCATCTTCTACACCAGCGGAACCACCGGGATGCCCAAGGGAGTGGAGTGCCCGCACGCGGGCTACGTCAACCTGGCTCTCAGCTACGCCGACTACTTCGATCTCGTTCCGGGGATGGACGCGAGTTCCCTGACGTCATCCATGGGTTACGACGGCAGCATCTCCGAGATGTACAGCGCCTGGGTGTCGGGCTGCGCCGTGGTTCTACTGACCAAGGAACAGATCCGGTCAGGTCCGGATCTTGTCCCGATTCTCCGCGAGGCCGAGGTCACGGTGCTTTTCTGTCCGCCCGTGCTGCTGACCACCCTCACTCCTTCCCCCGAGATCGATCTCCCCTACCCGGTGTGCCGCTATGTGGTTCCAGCGGGTGAGGCCTTCCCCGCGGCGCTCGTGGAACCGTGGACGCGGGCCAGACGGCAGATCATCAACACCTACGGCCCGACCGAGGCGAGCACGGACACGAGCCGGCAGAGCCTGCGACCCGGGGAACCCGTCACCATCGGCTCGCCCTTTGCAAACGTCACCTACGTCATCCTCGAAGTCGGCGGGCTCCGTCCGCTGCCCCACGGTGAGATCGGTGAGCTCTGTATCGGAGGGGTGCATGTCACACGCGGCTACCGCAACCTGCCGGAGGAAACGGCGGAGAAGTTCATCGATCACCCTCGGTTCGGCCGCCTCTACCGAACGGGAGACAAATGCAGAATCGACGGCCGAACCCATCGCGTGGGCTTTCTCGGCCGGATCGACACCCAGCTCAAGGTCCGTGGCCATCGAGTCGAGACCCAGGCGGTCGAAGACATCCTCCAAACGCAGTTCAGCGAGATCGACGCTGCGGTTCTGGACTACCAGGGCGAGGAGTTGATCGCCTTTGTCGCTGCGCCCTCACTCTCTGAAGGGTCCCGATCTGGCGTCCATCCCGCACCGGTGGCGTGGGTCGACCGGGTCACGTCGATCCTGGCCAGACGGCTCCCGGAGCCATCGGTCCCGTCGCGGATCTTCCTCGTGGATTCCTTTGTCATGAAACCGGTGTCCGGAAAAATAGATCGGGAGCGTCTGCCTGAGCTCTCCCGTCCGGCCACGCGGGCCGAGGCTGATGCGGAGAACAACCAGACCGGGTTGCCGATCCAGACGCTGCCGCCAGAGGCCGGGGAGCACGGATCCACCGACCCGAATTCGGCGATCGAACCGGGCGATGCGCAGGTGCTGGAGATCTGCAGGGAGGTCTTTGAGAGCCCAGTGGGATGGGACGATGTATTCGCTGACCACGGCGGGCACTCCATCGTCATCGCTCGCCTTGCGCAGCGCTTGCAAGCCGAAGGGCGGGCGGTGCCCGTGCGGGCGCTGTTGAGCGACTGCAACACCGCTCGAAAGGTCGCTGATCGCCCACGAGAGACCGTGCCGACCGGCGAGTCCTCCGCGATACCGGATCCAGTGGATCGGGGCCGCAGCGAACGCGATGAGTCGGCGGCACGGGTGCTCTCGGTCGTACATTTCACCACCCTTCAGTTCCTCTTCCTACTGCTGCTCTATGCACCCACAACGCTGAGCTTCCTCGCCCTCATCGCCTTCGCGGACATCGGTGAGTTCTTCATGACCGCGGGTCTCTGGTCGTTTGTCGCCGTTGGCTTTCTGACGCATCTGCTGGCACTGAGCCTCCCGTTTGCCAGTCTGCTCTGGGTCCTGGTGCTCAAGCTCTTCATGGGCGGCCACCCCTACCGCACCAAGGTGACGCCCGGTATCTACCCCAAGTGGAGCCGAATGCACCTGCGAATCTGGTGCATTCGGCGGCTGGAGAGGCCGGTGCTCAGACCGCTCGGGACACTGTTCCGCAGCGCACCGCTCATGGCGTACGTGCTGCGGCGTCTCGGAGCGGACGTCGGTGCAAACCTCCAGTGCGCGCCTGACGTGGAGTTCGCCGGACCGCTCGACATGCTGACCATCGGCGACGATGTCGCCATCCAGACCGGCGCCAGCATCTCTGTGTCGAGGTGGGTGGGACAGGAACTTCATCTCGGCGCGGTTCACCTCGGCAGCGGCTGTAAAATCGGCATGCGGGCCGCCGTAGCCGACAGCGTCACCGTGGGTCGCGGCAGCTGGGTCACACCCCTCACTCCCGTCTTGCACGATGTCGGTGCGCACGAGATGTGGGAGGGCGCCCCGGCACGATTCGCCGGCCGCTACACAGCGTTACGGCGCCCGGGCAAATTGTGCAGCGACGCGATGCCATCGTGGCTCACCGAAACGCTCAACATCCTCATGCAGGTTTTTCTGGACTTTGTTCTGATCGTCGGCCCCACCGCAGCCGTCACCTGGTTCGCCGTGGCGTTCATCCCGACTCGAGGGACGGAGCTCGCCAGCGCCTACTTCAGGATCACCCCACTCCCGGAGATCGTCTGGCATCTGGGGCTCTACACGTTCACAACCACCTGGGTGACCATCATCATTCTCTCCCTCCTTGGTTGCATCTTTCTCCGCGTGACGGCCGCCTCACCGGGGCTGCACACCTCCCGTGGGCTGAGCGGCGCCCTCCTGCTGTACAGAATCATGAGATTCAACCAGCTCCAACGACTGTGGACCTGGACCATCACCGGGCAGTACCTGCGCGCCCTTGCCGGTCTCCGCTTCACCCGCGTGGGAGGTTCGGAGTGCGATTTGATGCACAACCTCGTCCCGGAGCTTGGCAACGCGGACTCACAGGTATTCTGGTCCCACGGCTGCTACACCAACATGCTCGATTACGGCGCCGAGCACATCACCATTCGACAGCTCGAGATGCCGAGGAACTTTTTCGCCGCCAACAACTGCGTCGCGGAGTTCGGACAGTTCCCGACGAACTTCCTGCTGGGTGTGTCCACGCCGGGCAGTGACATCCGATTCCGGCGTCAGATGCGGTCGCGACTTGCAGAGCCCACCACGGTGGCGGGGAACCCACCGGTGCGATTCGCGAGCGCGGATTTCGAAACCGAAAACGAAAGCCAGACCCTGCCGGGATTCGGTCTCTTTCTCGGGCGTGTTCTGCTCAACGACGTCTTCAGCATCGGCATGCTGCCCATGGCCGAGTTGCTCAGCTACGCCGTTCTCAACACCATCCTGCTGCGGCTCGGACTCCACCCGGTCGCCAGCGCTTTCGTCACTCTGATTCTCGTGGAATTCACCCTGGTGACGTCATGCGCAGCCATCAAGAAACTCCTCGTCGGCAGCACCTGGGGATCGGCGCACACGGCGCCCTTCTGGTCCTGGAGGCACTTGACCTACTTCTTCGCCCAGGACTGCTTTTTCGCCTGGTGCAAGAGATCTCTCGCAGCCACGGCAGGTACGTTGATGTCAAACGTTGTCCTCCGCGGGATGGGGTGCCGAATCGGAAAACGAACCCTCTTCGCAGCCCCGTTGCAGGCCTTCGACTGGAACGCGGTCTCTTTTGGTGACGATTGCGTGGTCGCCGGCCTGCTGCAGTACCACAGTATGGAGAATATGACGTTGAGGGTGAAGCGAACCGATGTTCAGGACGGCAGCGCCGTCAACCTCGGCGCCACGGTCATGGGAGGTGCGGTGATCGAGCCCAACACGACGCTCCTCCCCTTGAGCCTGGTCCTCAAGGAAATGCATCTTCCCACGGCCACGTATGAGGGCAGCCCCGTGGAGGTGGTCACCGACGACCGGATACGATAGCGATTGGGTCGAAGCGTATCGAGCCCTTCTGCTTTCGTTTCTTTTCATTTTCCTCCTCTGGTAGATTTCCGGGAGGTCACCAAGGTTCGCATGAAGCAGGGGTCGCCAATCGCGTGAACTTCGTTTGAAAAAGGGACGCGTTGATGAATCACACTGCTGCAGGAATTTCTCAGTCCTTTCCGAATTCGCCGACGAACACGGCACCGCAGAATAGCGATCGGGTCAACGATCTCTTCGCCGGCATCTCGTGTGATGTGACACCGGCGCCCGCGCGCCATGCCTCTCGCGTGCTGTATGCGCCGGTTTCGCACGATCCGAGGGTGACGAAGCACTGCGCGTCGGTCCTGTCGGACATCGAGTTGCAGCGAGCGGACCGATTCGCGGCCGAGCACGACAAGGCCCTGTTCGAGCAGCGGCGGGCGTTTCGTCGATTGTGTGTCGCCACAGCCATCGAGTCGTCGCAGCCGTTGTCGGAGATCCTATTGGAGTACACCGAAAACGGACGGCCCTACCTTGCCGCTGCCCCGGATCTCTGGTTCAGTTTCTCCTCCTGCCGGTTAGGCATGCTCGGGGCCTGGTCGTCAACCAACGGGATCGGCGTCGACGTCGAGGACCACACGAGGGAGCTGGAGGCTGGTGAGCTCGCCCGGCAGTATTTCTCGGTCGCCGAGGCTGAGGCGGTTGAACGGGCAGGCAGTGTGGAACGCCTGAGGACGTTCTACCGATTCTGGACCCTCAAAGAAGCGGCGCTGAAATCGATCGGCGAAGGTCTGCCCTTCGGCCTCGCCGCCTTCGAGTTCGAGTTGGACTCGAAGGTGCGTGTCGTACATGCGCCCGCCGAGCACGGCGGACCCGCCCGATTCAACGGCTACGAAATCGAGGGGGCGGAGGGCTGCGCCGCTCTCGTCATCCGAGGTTGGCCTGAATTCGCGACTGGATCAGGGCTGCCGCCCGAATTATGTCTCCCGCTGCAGAGGCTGCCACTTCAGATAGGTCAGGGAGCGCCACAACCACTCCGCGGGACCGAATAGGAAGCGTTTCGACCACCACTGGCACGCAACGACCTGCACGGCGAAGATCACCACCGCCCAGACGGTGACGGCGGCCGGTCCCAGCCGATAGGCCTGACCGAATCCGTACCCGTAGAACAGCGTGGTGAAGATCAGGGTCTGGG
>Ga0316198_10001951_pt1 | contig 12376 bp, 11 predicted proteins | sample OudBieAanoxic_MG_FD_204935 | JGI IMG/M metagenome (GOLD analysis project Ga0316198, IMG submission 204935) | Coastal sediment microbial communities from Oude Bieten Haven, Netherlands - site A anoxic | ecosystem: Environmental > Aquatic > Marine > Coastal > Sediment | place: Netherlands... | reverse complement strand
CGGTCTTCAATGTAGAACGGTGCATAAATAAGACTTAAGAGCTCACCGATATGTGCCTGATGATAGATTGGTTTTGGTAGCGGCAGACTGATATTCTGCTCTTGGATTTTCATCATTTCATCGAAGGAACGATTGATGGGGAGAAAGCGTCCCTCAGTATCGGGTGTAACGAATCGCAGTTTGAGGGTTTGGCTTCTAAAACCAAGCGATACTGGGAAATGCGATGAAACCAGAGCCTGGGAACTGACATCGATGAATTTTTGGCGCACGCCGTCGGGAACACAAGAAAATACCATTCCTTTGAATCGCCAGTAGGGCAGGTAGAAAAGCGATTTGCCCTCCGGCGCATTATCAGGAAGCAGGTAACGAAACACACCATCGGATAATAGGTAAGATTTGACCCGGCAAAACTCGCAGGTAAACAACCGGTCGGTTTCCGTCAATACGGCAGGCGCGCCACACTGGGGGCATTTATGGTCAATGAGGAGATTAACCGACATTATTCATCAATTTTCTATAGACAGTTCGCATACGGCTTGAGTCCGGGGCCGTATGGATTGTTTTACTGAAAAGATCTGTTTATTAGATGGACCGTATGGATCCAAGTTTTCTGATTCACGTTTGCGGGTTTCCCTATCTGTGGGCCTAATGAAATCGAGCAAACGATAAGGTGCCTTCCAGCCACACATGTACTACAGTTTTTCGCCACATTGATTGCAGAACATGGCATCATATAAATTTTCGGTATTGCAATGACCGCACACCTGCGGTTTTGGTTCTTGGTCGACGGCTTGACCGCAGCGCGGGCAAAATTTTGCACTCATACTGATGTTTTTCCCACATTTTTGACATTGGTCGAATACCACCTGCTGATGACCGCATTGAGAACAAAATTTGGCATCCACCTGAATGGGGCTGCAGCATTCGGGACAGGCATTCACCTGTGGTTTGTTTTCGGCCTGGCGCTGGTTTTTGTCGCCGGTAAAATATTGTGCAAACATGGCTGGCAACATCAATCCCATTCCGGCTCCCATGCCGTTGGCTGCGCCCGAATTCCCTTCACCTTCAGATGCTTTTTCCATCGCCATGGCCGCTTTCATTTGCATCAGTTTATCCATGTCTTTAAATACGCCCATGCGACTGCGGTCATCGATAGCTTCTTGGACTTCAGGAGGCGGTGTGACGGAATTGATATAAAGGTGCGTCAGTCGTATTCCAAAATGGCTGAAATCATCCTGAAGTCTTTCTGAGAGCCCTTCAGAAAGGGCGTCGTATTGCGATGGTAGATCCAAGATCGTATTGAGTGTGTCACCCATGTAGTCATTAAAGCGCGACACGATGACACGATTGAGGTATTCTTCGATTTCAGCTGTTGAAAACATTCCTTTCGTGCCGACCAGCGAGTTGATAAACAACACCGGTTGGACGATTTGCAGATTAAAAATACCGAAGGCACGCAAACGTATCAGTCCCAGATCGGAATCCTTGAAGGCAACGGGATCCCGTGTCCCCCATTTCAGATTTGTAAAAACTTTGAGATTGACCAAGTACACTTCGGCCCGAAGGGGGCTTTTCATCGCCCATGGCAGGCTCGCGATCTTTGTCAATATGGGAATATTCCCCGTCTTTAACGTGTGTCTTCCAGGACCGAATACCCCGACAGCTTTACCGCGATAGAAAAAAATACCTGCCTGGCTTTCACGAACCGTAAGTTGCGCTCCAAACTTGATTTCTCCGGATCCCTCTTCGGGTATCCGATGAACAAGTTCCTCACCGGTTTCGTCGAACCATTCAATGTTTTCCAAAAAAATGAGGTTGTTTGTTCCCATGATGTCTCGAGCTCCCGTGTTTGGGCCATAGGTTTCGTACGCGTCGCGAATAGACCGTGAGGTTTATCTGCGCAACTGGTACTTACGGATGGCCCGTTTGTGATCCGCCAGATTGGTTGAAAATTGATGCGTACCGTCCTTCTTGGAGACAAAGAAAATGTAACTTGATTCGGCCGGATAAAGTGCCGATTCTATGGATGCCCGACCCGGACTGGCAATCGGACCAGGAGGTAATCCTTTTATGCGATAGGTATTATACGGCGTTGACGTTTCAAGGTGTTTTCGGGTCAGATTGCCGTCAAAGTTTTGAATGCCGTAGATAACGGTCGGGTCGGTCTCCAGGCGCATTCCTTTTTTCAACCGATTATGAAATACCGATGAAATGAACGGCCTTTCGGAAGGCGCACCGGTTTCTTTTTCAATTATGGAGGCCAGCGTCAGGACCTCGTGCAGGGTGACACCGAGTTCGGTGGCTCTTTCTGTCCACGCATCGGAGATTTCTGCACGCAGCCGGGCGACCATCGCCTCGATGATCTGTCCGGCACCGGCGTTCTTTGGGAAAAAATAAGTGTCCGGAAAAAGGTAACCCTCGAAACTTCCCGCATTGATTCCCATTTTTTCTGCGTGCGCGGGATCTTTTGCCGACTGCAGGAATTCTTGCCGGTTTATCAATCCAGCGGATTCGATGATATCGGCAATCTGAATTAAATTTGAACCTTCCGGAATGGTGAATCGATAGAGACGGACCTTACCGGTTACCATAATGTCGAGAATTTCTCCGGGGGACAAATTCGCCCGGAGGATATACTCCCCGGCCTGAATTCGCTTGTCCGCACCCTTCACACGGGCCAATAGGCGGAATTTAAGTGGATGCCGTATCATTCCGTGAGTGAGCAGGACATCTACGGTCTTCTTTAATGGTTGGCCTCTGGCGACAGTGACTATTCTTTCATCCGTTTCCGTATTGACCGGCGAGGTGGCGTAGTGCAGCAGATCGGAATACCCAAAAATACCGGCGGCCAATCCTAACAGGCAAATAATTGCAACGATAACGGCCCATTTTTTCAAAATGCAATGCGCTCCCTATCAACTTCTCGGCGTATTCAGTGAAAAGACGCCCCCATTGACCTTAAAATGACACTATATTGTATGTCATTTGTAAGGCTTATGTCAAAGATCTCTTGTCGGTTTGATAGGTGCAAATGGAATCGACAACCATAGGACCTAAAGGGGTTGATATTAACCGAGATTACGGATAAATGATTTTAGTATCATCGGGATCATTTCCGTTTGTGGGTTACCGGGAGATGTCAGACCGGAATTCCCCCTCACGTTGACGACAGGTAAGTAATAAGGAAAGGTCTTTTATGGCAAAGCCAAAACTCAAACAACACATCATAAACCGGGACTGGTGCAAAGGGTGCGGAATATGTATCGAGTTTTGCCCCAAGAAGGTGCTGGAACTCGATGAATCCGAAAAGGCGGTTGCCGCCCGACTGGAAGATTGCATCTGCTGCCGGCTCTGTGAACTGCGCTGCCCAGATCTGGCCATAGAAATCGAAAGCGAATAGGCATAAGGTTATGAACAAAAATATCAAATTCGTCCAGGGAAACGAGGCCGTTGTTGAAGCTTCGGTATACGCCGGCTTGAACTTTTTCGCCGGATACCCGATCACCCCGTCTTCGGAGATTGCTGAACTTCTTGCCAAACGCCTACCTGAAATCGGTGGCAAGTTCATTCAGATGGAAGATGAAATCGCTTCGTTGTGTGCTATCATCGGTGCCTCCCTGACCGGGAACAAGGTGATGACCGCCACGAGCGGTCCGGGGTTTTCATTGATGCAGGAGGCCCTGGGATATGCCATCATGGCTGAAATCCCCTGTGTGATCGTTAACGTCATGCGGGGGGGGCCATCGACCGGTATCCCGACCCATGGCAGCCAGGCAGATGTGAACCAGGCCCGCTGGGGAACCCACGGAGACCATGCCATCGTTGCGCTAACCGCCTCTAATCATCAGGATATTTTTGAGGTAACGGTCACCGCCTACAATCTCGCTGAGACCTATCGAACGCCGGTGATTCTTCTGTTGGATGAAGTCGTCGGACACATGCGCGAACGCCTGGCGATTCCTGAAAAAGGAGAGTTGCCCCTGGTAGAGAGATTGAGAACATCTGTCAAGGAAGGTGTCGATTACCATCCCTACCTGCCGCGCGAGGACGGACGATTGCCCATGTCGGATTTCGGTGGTGTCCACCGTTACAACGTTACCGGTCTCTATCATGACATGTGGGGCTTTCCGTCAAGCGAACCCCGCGTCGTGCATGGCTTGATCCGACACCTGGTTGACAAAATTGAAAACCGGGTCAACAAGTTGGCCCGTTACAAGGAGTTCTTTCTGGAGGATGCGCAGATCGTGTTCTTATCCTACGGATCGGCGGCCCGTTCGGCCTTGCATGTGGTAAAAAATCGACGATCAAGGGGGGAGCGGCTGGGTTTACTGGAACTCCAGACCCTTTGGCCGTTTCCCGGCGAAATCGTACGGGAACGCTGCGCAGGATCCAAAGCCGTGATCGTGGTGGAACATAACATGGGGCAGGTCATGCAATCGGTCAAAATGGCGGTGGACGACCCGGAGAGGGTGTTTTTGGCCAACCGTATCGACGGTACGTTTATCACCCCCACCGATATAATGAACATCCTGCGATTAATTCAGGGAAAGGGAGTGTAATCGATGTCCATTAATAATTACCTCAGAGAGCGGTTCTTTCCTCACCTCTGGTGTGCGGGCTGCGGACATGGAATTGTGCTTAACGGACTGCTCCGGGCCATCGAGCAGCTCGGACTGAGCAAGAATGAAATCGTTATGGTGTCCGGCATCGGTTGTTCAGCACGCATATCCGGCTATGTGGACGTTCATACCCTGCACACCATTCACGGCCGGGCGCTGGCCTTTGCCACCGGCGTTAAAATCAGTCGGCCGGAGTTGAAGGTGATTGTACCGATGGGTGATGGCGATGCCCTGGCCATTGGCGGAAATCACTTTATACATGCCGCACGCCGCAACATTGATATTACGGCGATCGTCATGAACAACCGGATATACGGCATGACAGGTGGACAGTTTTCACCGCTTTCCGGTTACGGCATACGCGCAACAACAGCACCGTATGAAAACGTCGATCCCGCGTTCGACGTCGTTGAGTTGGCCAAGGCCGCCGGCGCCACTTTCGTTGCCCGTACCACCGCTTATCACACCAAACAGATATCCGATTTCGTCAAGAAGGCCATCCTGCACAAGGGGTTTTCCGTGCTGGAGATCATGGCTCAGTGCCCGACCCATTTCGGCCGTAAGAATAAAGAGGGCAGCGCCGTGGACATGATGAATCTTTTTAAGGAGAGGACGACGCCGATTGGGTCCAAGGCCAAGCAGGAGAATCCGGATCTGATCGAACGAGGCATATTCCTACAGAGCCTAAGACCGGAATACTGTGAGGAATACGACAAGGTCATCGAGCGGGCGACAGGGGGGCAGTGATCATGGAAAGATGCAGAATGGTATTTTCAGGCTCCGGCGGGCAGGGTGTCATCACGGCAGCGATAATTATCGCCGAAGCGGCCGTCCTTTATGAGAACCTAAACGCCGTGCAGTCGCAGTCCTATGGTGCGGCAGCCAGGGGCGGCGCCACCCGTAGCGATATCATTGTTGCCGACGCCGTTATCCACTTTCCCAAGGTCATTCAGCCCAACGTGCTGGTGTGCCTGACCCAGGAGGCATATAATGCCTATTACGCCATTATTCGTCCCGGCGGATTGCTGCTTACCGACGCGCGTTTTGTGAAAACCGCGAAGAAGGTCGATGCCCGTCAGGTCGAGCTTTCCATGTATCGCAAAGTGGTCGAAGAGATTGGTAAACCTATCGTTTTCAATATATGCATGCTGGGCGCCGTTGTGAGTTTGACGCAGCTCGTCCAACCCGAATCGATCTTACAGGTACTTGAAAAACGGATTCCGCCAGGATTCATCGAGATGAATCGTCAGGCTTTAGAACTGGGAATAGAGCTTGGTCGGCAATCCGGATGATATCTGGCGTGTGGCAGAAAGAACGTTGATTCCGAAAACGAAAATTTCACCGAAATATTTGTGCCGGACGGAATGCCGCCGTTTTATGGTATATTTCGGACAGCTCTGACGTAAAAGTATGCACTGAAGTCCTGCCAGGCGACAAATCCTAGGTCGCTGCTTACGTACCAGGCGGCCGTGAACGACCGCCGATCACAGCTCCAAATCCATTTCTGATCTTGGTCGAATATCGGTTCGATGCAGTGTTCATTTCCGGTGGGGAGCACGGTCAACAGAGTCATGAGCTCTGTTATTGTCGGCAGCCGCCAGTTGGAACTCCCGGCGAAACCCTCGGCATTGATCTGGTCGACGTATGTCCTGGCATGGTGCCAATCCATCGGAAACGCCGAGCCTGTCTGTTGCCATATGAGTCCGCTGGCTGCATCGATAATCGTTCCTTCGGGATTGACCCTAAAATCATTTTTCCAATAAACCAGGGGGCGCCAGAGCCGATCGACAGTCAGAAGTTTTCGTGCTGAGCGGGGGTCGACCTTGATGCAATGGCTGCGGAGCTGAATCGTCCCCGATTCGGTTTTTCTTTGCGCACGACCGTGGGTTATTACCGGCGCACGACAGAAATCTTTCTTTTTGTTCTGCCAGGATTGCGCGAGTTCCCCCAGGGCATGGAGCATTTCATTGGCCGAAGTAAACCGATCATTCGCGTTATGCGCAATCGCCCGACAGATAAAACCATCCCATGATTGATCCAGATCGGTATTGTAAGTGGCTACCGGATGGTAATCATCAGCAGGCAAGGTACCGGTCAGCATACGGTAGAAGGTAACTCCCGTGGCATAGATATCGGCGGTGGCATCGACTCGGTCCGGATCCGATTCCTGTTCCGGTGGTGCATACCAGGGCGAACCGACTTTTAGTGTTGCTGGTCCGGCGAATTTTTCTCCGTGCAATTTGGAAAGGCCGAAGTCACAAATTTTGACCATGTCCAGATCGGTGATCAGCAGGTTGAAAGGTTTTATATCGCGGTGAATGATACCGGCGTAATGCAGGCATGAAAGGCCCTGGAGAGTATGCCGAGTGTAATGAATGGCCTTATCTATGCTAATCTGCCGGGATGGTTCATCGGGGCGGGGACTCTCTCCTATCAGAACACCCAGATTGTTCACGTGATATGCCATCAGGTAGAACGGGCGGCCATTGGATTCATCGAAATCAATAATGTCAACGACGTTCTGATGCCTGAGGCCAGCCAGTGTACGGGCTTCGGCGATAAACATCCCCCGGATCTTATCGAATCCCATCAAAGATACGAGCAAAGGGTCGGGATCCAGAAGTTTGAGCGCCGCGACTTTTCCGATAGTCGGATGTTCGACTTTGAAAACTTTCCCCATCGCCCCCCGACCGAGCAGGGCACGAACGATATATTTACCGATGGTCTTCATCTCGTCTGCCAGTTAAGCTGCGTCCCGATTGTTGGCGCTGAAGAATGTGTTTTAGGGATGGGAAAGGTAATGGCGCCCGGCCGTAATAATCAGCAATAAACCCCCGGCTTTGCAGAAGAGACTCCCAATCTTTTACAGTTCCAGGAGTTATACCGTTTTTCAAAAATAAATTCCGAAAAACAGAAGGACGGTATAAGTGTCGAAGAAAAAACATTCGAATAACGGAACGTTTTTTTAACAACCACTATAACAAATACCTGAGACGATGATTATTATAATTTAATGACCGGTTGGTTGCCCAGATAATGGTTTTAATAGACCGCTTTGATCGGTCCACAAGCCGTTCTTCCGGCTTTACCGGAGGTCATTGAATTACCACAACTACCACAACCTTTTGGCATGGACCTCCGGTAGGCCTGCGGCAATGATCTTGTCAGCCGCGGCAGCGATATCGTAGGCGACGAAATGGACATCAAGCGTGGCAGAATCCCCATCCCATATGACGTATTTGGCGTTGTTGTTACCGTCGCGGGGTTGGCCGACACTGCCGACATTAATGGCGTATCGGTGGTCAGGAAGAAGAGCGACCGGTTCGGGGTCCAAAGGGGCCTCGGTCAGCGTGTGACCATCATAGGCAATCATGCTCAGGTCATGGGTGTGCCCGAAAAAACAGACACGTTCCGCCAAATTGTCCAGCACCTGCCGTTTGTCATCCGGGGATAATTCAAAACTGTATGTCGTAACAGAGTCAGGCGGAAATCCGTGGACCAACCGGCAACCATGGGTTACCAGGGCATTGGGAAAACACTCGATGATACGCAGTGTTTCCTCTGAGAGCATTGTCACCGTTTTGATCAGAGACTCTTTGGCCACGGGGTTGAACCATGCCAGGCGTTCCGGTTCGAGAACTGCCTGTTCGTGGTTTCCAAGTGTCGAGGGGATGCCACGTTCATTGAGCGTCCGGATGACCCGTTCCGGTTCAGCACCATAGCCGATGCAATCGCCGAGGCATACGACCTTTTCGACCCTTGACTTGTCGATATCGTCGAGGACTGCCATTAGGGCATCAAAGTTTCCATGGATGTCAGAGATTACTGCAATCCTCATCCCTTTTCGCCCATCCGATCCCATGAGTGGAACCAAAACCGCATGCGGCTGGTCCGGTTAGGTCAACTGGAAATACAACGATAGCAATTGTGGACCGAAAAAAATATAGGTTGCGGCACCGATCGAAAGAAAGGGTCCGAAGGGTACGGCGAGTTTGAGATTCTGGCGGGTGATAATCATAATGATTAAACCGGCCAGAGTACCGACAGCAGATGAAACGAAGATGGTAAAAAATACCCCCTTCCAGCCGACCAAGGCACCGATCATCGCTAATAATTTGATATCTCCGCCACCCATACCCTCCTTGTGGGTCAGCAGATGATATACAACGGCCACTATAAATAGGCTGCCGCCGCCGATTACGACACCCAACAGCGAATCTATCCAGGATAAGGATGGTATGGCAAAAGCGGCAATGAAAAAAACGAGGATGCCGGGCAGTGTCATACGGTCAGGGATGATGCGATGATCGATGTCGATAAAGGTGATGACGATCAAAACACAAATGAAAAGGAAATATACCAAAGTTTCTATCGACAGACCGAACTTCAGGTAAAGTCCGAGAGAGAATGCTCCGGTGAGCAGTTCGATCAAAGGGTAGCGGAACGATATGGGGGTTTGACATTGGCGGCACTTACCTCCGAGGCTGAAGTAGCTCAACAAGGGGATGTTGTCATAGAACCGGATGGCCGATCCACAATTTGGACATGCAGACCCGGGGAAAACTATCGATTTTTGGGCGGGTATGCGGTATATACACACATTAAGAAAACTTCCCATGCACAGCCCGAAAATGGCGCTCATACCCATCAGCATATAACTCATCTCCTAAACCACTGGTTTACTGGCGCTGTTCCTCTGAACGTTATTCTGTAGGCTTGACAGAATCTTTAAGCATATAGGGTATATAGCGAAAAATCAAGGTTGTTGTTGCCAAAGAGGTAATTTGCGTTATAATACGTGCTGATCTCGCAATAAAAACGTGGTGTTCGGTTTGTTAATCTAACTTTCGGAAAGTTCGTGCACCCGGAACCAAGGAGTAACTGATGGCAGAAACAGACAAGGACGATCTGATCAGCATCTTGGAGGAAGATGACGCTGTGGCGGATATACCGTTAACACTTCCCATGATGCCGGTGCGCGACATCGTCATCTTCTCCGATATGTTGTTGCCCCTTTTTGTCGGGCGCGAAAAATCAATTCTCGCTGTGGACGACTCCGTATTAAAAGACGGATTCATTTTCCTGGCAACCCAGAAAGAACCCAGTATCGAAAATCCAAGAACCAACGATATTTATCGCGTTGGTACCGTCGGTCGTGTCCTGCGGATGCTTAAACTCCCTGATGGTCGTGTCAAAACACTTGTTCAGGGGATCGCCAGGGCAAAAATCGTCAAGTATCTTCGCCAAAAACCGTATTTCAAGGTCAAGCTGGAAATGATGGAGGAGATGCCCCTTGACGAAATGACGGTTGAAATCGAAGCCCTGATGCGCAACGCCCGCGAACAGACCGAAAAGATAATGGCCCTGCGCGGCGAAATGACCGGGGACGTAAGCACCGTGCTGGAAAGTGTCGACCATCCAGGGAAACTCGCCGACCTTGTGGCGACCAACCTGAAGTTGAAAATCGATGAATCCCAGCATTTACTAGAAATAACCGACCCCGTCGATCGCCTCAAAACGGTCAACCGCATTCTGATGAAAGAGCTTGAACTCTCGACCATGCAGGCCAAAATACAATCCGAGGTCAAGGAAGAGATTTTTAAAAGTCAGCGCGATTATTTTCTGCGGGAACAGGTCCGGGCAATCCATAAAGAACTCGGAGAGCAGGACGAAAAGGTATTAGAGATCGAGGATTACCGGAAGAAGATCAAACGCGCAAAGATGTCAAAAGAAGCCGAAAATGAAGCCCGTAAGCAACTTCGGCGGCTCGATCAGATGCATCCCGATTCCGCGGAATCGTCTGTTGTGAGAACGTATTTGGACTGGTTGGTTGAAATGCCCTGGAGCAAGACAACCCGGGATGTTATCGATATCAAAGCGGCCAAAAAGTCCTTGGATTTGCAACATTACGGTCTTGAACGGATAAAGGATCGCATCCTTGAACATTTGAGCGTCCGCAAACTCAACCCGGATATGAAAGGGCCGATTCTGTGTTTTGTCGGTCCTCCCGGCGTGGGCAAGACATCATTGGGGCAGGCCATTGCGCGGGCGTTAAAACGTAAGTTTGTTCGCATTTCCCTGGGTGGCATCAGGGACGAAGCCGAAATCCGTGGACACCGCCGGACCTATATCGGCGCCTTGCCGGGACGCATTCTGCAGGGTTTGAAGCAGTGCGGCAGCCGCAACCCGGTCTTCATGATGGATGAAATCGACAAGTTGGGATCAGATTTTCGTGGTGATCCGTCCTCGGCCCTGCTGGAAGCACTCGATCCCGAACAAAACAGCGCTTTTAGCGACCACTACCTGAACATGCCTTTTGATCTTTCCCAGGTCATGTTTATTCTGACGGCAAATCTTACCGACACCATTCCCTCCGCTCTTTTGGACAGGATGGAGGTCATCTCTCTGCCAGGCTATACAGAGGAGGAAAAACGGGTTATCGCGAAGAAACACTTGATGCCGAGACAGATAAAACAAAACGGCCTGAAAGCCCGCGATATTTCATTTAGCACGGCGGCGCTGGACATGATCATTTCGGAATATACCTCTGAAGCCGGTTTGCGAAATTTGGAACGTGAACTTGGGTCAATCTGCCGTAAAGTGGCCCGTCAAATAGCGGAAGGCCATAAAGGGAAGCTCAACATCGGTCGCCAGAGCCTCCGCAAGTATTTGGGGGTGGCGAAGTACTATCCGGAGATGGATCAGGAAGAAGCCCAGATTGGGTTGGCGACGGGATTGGCCTGGACCCAGGCCGGAGGTGAGGTCATGTATGTCGAAGCCTCACTGATCCGCGGTAAGGGTGATCTCATCCTCACAGGACAACTCGGAGACGTTATGCAGGAATCCGCTCGCGCGGCCGTGAGTTTTTCTCGCGCCAATATCCAAAATTTTGGCAGTAAAGAAAGCATATTCGATAGCTTCGATACCCATATTCACGTACCTGCAGGGGCGATTCCCAAGGACGGTCCGTCTGCCGGAATCGCAATGGCCACGGCTCTCATATCGGCTGCTACCGGGAGACCGATTCGAAACGATGTGGCAATGACCGGCGAAATCACTCTCAGGGGACGTGTCCTTCCCATAGGGGGACTTAAAGAAAAATCCCTTGGTGCCATCCGTTCAGGAATAAAAACCATCATCATACCGTTCAAGAATAAAAAAGACCTCTTCGAGATTCCGAAAACCGTTCGCCGTAAGGTGAAGTACGTGCCGGTAGAGCGCATGGACGAGGTGCTCACCTATGCCCTTGAGGCGGTCACCCGACGCGGTAAAAAACAGAAAAAAACAGCCACTGCCCGAAAAACTAATCCGGTTTCAAAATAATAAATGAAGATTCTTGCCTTCGACACGGCCATGCAAAGCTGCAGCGTGGCATTGACCGAAGATTCACGCCTATTGGCAGAGGTCAATCTCGTAAACACCGAGACCCATTCCCGTCACCTGGCCGGTTTGATTCGAGATGTCTGCCGGTTGGCAAGAACAGAATTGAGTGACATAGATGGCTACGCAGTCACCCGCGGCCCGGGGTCATTTACCGGTTTGCGAATCGGAATCAGTACCGCAATAGGTTTGGCTCAGGCCTCAGGGAAACCGATTGCCGGCGTGTCGACCCTCCATGTGTTGGCGGCCCAGGTAGCAGTCCCTTCACAATTGGTGTGTCCCATGATTGACGCCCGCCGTGGAGAGGTTTATGTTTCGCTTTACAGGTGTGCGAGACACCATCTGATTTCAAAGCAACCCGAGCAAGTTTTAATGCC
>Ga0316198_10001950_pt1 | contig 12378 bp, 11 predicted proteins | sample OudBieAanoxic_MG_FD_204935 | JGI IMG/M metagenome (GOLD analysis project Ga0316198, IMG submission 204935) | Coastal sediment microbial communities from Oude Bieten Haven, Netherlands - site A anoxic | ecosystem: Environmental > Aquatic > Marine > Coastal > Sediment | place: Netherlands... | reverse complement strand
TAAAGCTGAATTTTATATATAATCAAATGTTATCATTTATGAAATGAGATTGATGATTTCGAGAATAAAATGATGGTCATAGGATTAGTAATATTTATTTTTTCATTTGGGCTTAGTCGAATATTTGAAGAACATTCTGTTTGGATCTTGGCCATAGGGTTCCCAATTGGTGCATTTCTTATTTTTAGAGGGCGGGAAAAAATTGGATTAAAGAACAAGTATAGTATCAAGGAATAGAGATTTTGGTTCTTGATCCATTGCAGCCCACACAAAATTGAATCAATGATGATAACAAGTCGCTGAAGAATGGACGCAAAAACGCTGACGCGTTAACCTTTTGTTATACGCTCCCAGATATACCATAAATTTAATGGAGTTCAAAATACAGATTGGTTTCTGAAAGCATTTTCAAGCTGGGGAGGTTAGTTGGGTCTAAATCCATTTCGAATAACTGGTGAGTTGTCAAATTTGGATAGTCCGGTTATGTCTGATAGCCTGCTGTTTTGTAATATATCAATTTATTCTCAGGGGATATACAAACGAATATAGTTGAAATTTTAATCATACTTAGATATTATTAAAAGGCTTATAAACAGCCTTCGGGTGAATCGGAAAAAGTCGATTTCAAATTTTAAATCAAAGAGAGTTCATGGTGAAAAATACCGCAAGACCCCCGCAAAGAAATATTAATAAAAATAAGGCCGTGTTGTACCTATCAGTTGATTTCAACAATGCGAAATGGAAGTTGGCTTTTAGCGATAGGAAAAAGGTTAGAATAGTAACAATCGATTCGAGGCATTTGTTGCAATTGAATGAAGCAATTAGAAAAGCCAGATTTCATTTCTCATCAAACAATGCAGATCGGATTGTAAGTTGTTGCGGCACGGGACGTGATGGATTTTGGTTACACCAGAATTTGCTGAGATTGGGAGTTAAAAACATAGTAGCGGACCTGACTATCATAAATATTAAACTTCAAAAGCAACGAAAAGACAAAGTTCAAATTAATGCAGTTGGGCTCTTAAAATTGCTAATTAGGTACGATGGCGGCGAAAAGCACCTATTGCCAGTGGTACGCCCGCCTGTTGTTCAAAATAAAGACTCAAGGAATATTAACCAGAAGCTAGAAATATTAAAGAAGAAGCAGACCATTAGTGAAGAACCTAAGCGAAAATTTTCTATGGTTCAGAAGATTCTCGCAGAACTATCAGGAGTTAAACAGTTTGCGTTTGTGACTGTCACAATTGTTTTACTTTTGTCAGCTGGATATCTTTTATTGAATTTAAAGTCCGATAATTCAATTCGGTGGGGCATAGAGGATATAGCACCGCCCAAATATGACTATTTTATTTTAAAAGCTAAGGAATCTTTTGTGCCTGGTTTCACAAATGAAAAAAATGAATCATTTATTTTTGAAAAATTTGATAATCAAATATCTGCGGCTAAAAAAAATCAAGCGGATGACCGAATTAAGGTTGATAATAAAAAAGATGATGATTCAAAAATTATAGAAGTCAATCCCCAAAATTAAACTCGTAATTGCCCGATAATCCCAAAGGACACCTCCTTGTGAGATTATCTGCAAAAAAACCTGCCGCCCTAAAACTTGGCCTATCTTGTCAGTACCTGTAATTCGATAATTATCGAAATCTGTGGTGATATAATTCGAAGATCACACGGTTTTAGCCGGATTGATAGGTTGTTTTTCATAGCAGTTTTCGGCAATTGAAGCTCAATTGCGTTTTAGTTTCCAAGATCCGTACTTTTGAGAGTTCAATATACTGATTCCAAATTATCAAAAAAAAATGAGATTATTGTTTCGGGCCCAGGCCTAACGAAATTGTTGATTTGCCTGACGGATCCGTAAAGATGCTAACCCTCACTTCGTTTGATCCTTTTACACCCATAAGACCTGAAAGCCCCTCTAACTGCGACTCCTTCGTGATTGTCCAGCCGTTAGCCGCTACTTCAGTTTTATAAAACTCGAATATCGAACCCGGATTATCGTTAGATTCCATCATCACCATTACCTGAACAGAGGCGTTCGTGGCATGGGTGATCGTAGCTCCGGGAAAAGGAGCAGAGACCTCCATCAACTCTGGGGGATATACCATATCAGACAAAGCCACATTCATAGAGAGGGCAAAAAACACAAAAACAGCACAAATCATAATTTTTTTTGACATAATCGCCTCCTATTCGAAATTAATGGTTTGCTCTTATTCCGCCTGCCAACGTTGCGGCTTTCAACTGACATTTCTCTCCCCAAAAGACAAGGTGGACTCATAATCTTGGGTCTACTTTTTTTATGGTCGAGCCGGAGATACATAGCATATATCACTGGAATTTCAGTAGTGCCAAAACAAGTGGTACATAGCAGAAAAATTTATTTTCTCCTTTTGCCCCAAAGGAAAGAATCATTCGCATCCCATTAACCCTACTCCGATAGTTATCGACCAATATCTTTTTATCATCAGTTTTTGGGTCAAACACTACGATGCGTCAATCATACCGGATGTTGTAGTCTGATGGGTTATCGATCAACTCTTGTTGGGCGACCTTTGATACGCTTTCCGGTTGGGTTTTCAGTTTTCCACTGTTTCCTGAGCAGCCCATGATAAAAACAAATGCGATGAACATTAAACTAACGTATTTCAAGGCCTTCATTTTTCGGCTCCTAGCTTTGATTATTAATTAATATGTCTGCCGGAATCCAAGAAGGTATCAAATGATTCACAGGCGAATATCTCTCTTTCAAACCAATTCAAGATGGAGCCCAGGTAGAATTATATTTATGGGGTGTCACTTCTAATTTTTTTCCCTTCTTCAAACGTACTTCAGTTGTATAACGGGTTCCCCATTTCCCAGTGTACATAACGCCTACTTGATTGCCACCTGGCCCATAAAGTATGAAGCCATATGTCTGTGGGTTGTACATGGCCTCAACTTTTTCTTTTAACTCTTTGCTACCGGGCTCAATTTCCTGCCAATCAGTAGTCCGTGACCAACCCGAGACTTTTACCAAATCGTAACCTTTATCGATTCCAACAATGGCTTCAATATAACCACCTTGGTAGGTGGTGTAAAAGTAGTTGTATTCTGAAACATACTCATAAGCTTCAAACGTGGTTTTGATCTCTTCATCTTGCGTATAACTACCGAAATTTTTTGGCCAATTTGAAGCGCAACTCAGCATAAATAGAGAAATAAGTAATAGAAGAAAAAATGGTATTAAGAGTCTTTTCATAGCTGCCTCCTTTTGCTTTAGTCTCTTAGAGTTATCGTTTTCGCCGTTGTTTCTATCTTTAGTTAGCTTGTATTTGTTTATATTTACAGTCTTCCTGGGATGGAAATTCAACATTCAGATTGGGGATCAACATCGACTCGAAAAAGGGATATCCGCTTCAGGTCCGGTGGAATATGAAGATCTGCAATATATACAGACTGCAAGTGTTGTGATTGATAAGAGCAATTTTAGAATAATAGCCATATAACTTAACCCTTGTGGATTTCATTACACATCTGCCCTACAATTCTATCGTAACCCGCGGTAAAGTCAATTTTTAGATAATATTTCCAAACGTAAATGGGTTCGTAGAAAAACCTATAATGCTGCTTTAGATACTCTTTTGCGCTGCTTATTTTGAAATCAAAATCGGTGGGTATGGCGATGACCTAGATGATAAACTCAAGGGTAAAATGGTCATCCAAAAAAACGGTCGGTTTCAAAGCCCTCCGAGCGCCCCTATCGCAGGCCTTGGGGCGCCTTAACACAGGCCCTTAAGATACTTTGAGAGACGAAGTGAATTCACTAGTTTGAAATCTTCCCATGTTCACCCATCAAGTTTTTTTCCGGACTCTTTGCACAATAAAAGGCCAGAAAGATCCACGTTGGCCACAATTGAACTATCAGCCGCGCCAGCGACGCGCTCATATGCCATCTTAAATCAAAAGGTGTAATAAAATAGGAAAAAAAATAACCGCCTATCATAAATAACATCAATAATACATGAGATGCTATCCCCTTTTTGACAAAAGAAGATCTATCAAGCCCGGAAATCAAAAAGTAAACAATTAACAGGCTGATAATGTGATCGTTAAAGGTAAAAATCTTTTTTATAATTCCTAAGAACACTTCAAAATACCGATCAAGGTCAAAAAGGTAAACGCCTAATTTTTTTAAATTTGTTTTATTCACAAGATCATTTGCGATTGCAAAACTAAGTTTAAAATAAATTAATGAACTCAATAAGAACGACGTTCCCAAGAAAAAATAAAAAAACTGTTTTAATATTGCGAACCAGTTATTTCGGCGTAATTCACCGATAAATCGAATTAATATAATCAATACTAAAAACAGAATGCCTTCATTTTTGGTCCAGGCGGCGCACGAAGCGGTGAGTCCGGCTAAAAAAAGCAGGCGGAACGATAAATTTGGATAGTGATCTTTCAGGCTAAAAAGGACAACCGTGCTCAAAATAAAGAAAGCTAAAGGCGGATCCCCGTATTGATAGGTTACAATATTTAGATATCGGGTTGTTATAAAAATAAATATGGCGGCAAGATATCCCTGATTTTCACCTCGGAGAATAGCAAGAGAAGAAAATATTATTAGAATAGATCCAACCGCTAAAACGCCGGCAATCATAATAGGTATCGCTACATGATCAGCGCCGAGTAAACTCCACATACGAAAAACAGATCCGGTAACTAGCAACGGGTAATCTGGAGAGTCCGCGGCATGCATGTAGGAAAATGCATAGGTCCATTGACTACCACCCCTAAACAGCCATCGCGCACGATAATTCCAGATAGCCCAAGCATCATGCGCGCCGTACGGACGTTCAAAATATGCTTTTAAGATAAAAGAGACTACAAACGCTATCATTAATATTAGAAAGATACTTTTTAACCATCCGATTTTATCTATATTTGAGTCATGAGATGACGCCGGTTGCGGCTTGACCGTATTTTTTGCGTACCGGAAACGATAAACAGCAAAAAGAACCAGAAAAATTGCCAGACACAGCTCGGCTATAAGATAGTATCCGTCGGGGGGGGTAAATAAAACCAGCCAGAAAAATGCTGTTGATGATGTAATGCCTATTCCGATACCCGTTCCTATACAACCGGTTAGAATTAGGCGGACTCCGCTTAGGCTATATTCGGGAAAAAGAGCGACGATAATCGCAGAACCGATAAGAAGCGGTATGATAAATACCAATAAATCCATTAATCACCTGCTCCTTTGGAACAGCATGACACCGTTTTCGTAATTTTTCTTCAAGGTATACCCTTCAAAGTTGGGGATTTTGGCTGTATCTAAATACTGTGCGACCAAATATTCATGTTTGGACGATAGACCATACACAATGCGGGCCGGTATTAAGGCATATCGTACAAAAATAAATTCCGGGGGGTCTTGATCCGTTACATAGTTGACGTAAACATTCGCGGGAAGATCCTTTCGGACCGACGCGAAGCGGTTTTCATAACCGGCCAGGCGACTGCGTCTTTTTTCAATGACAACCTCTGATAGTATATCTACAAAATTGTAAATTCCAATCAAAAGCGCCGGTATAACGATGAGCAATACCGGCCAGCGCACTGCTGGGAAATACTTATTGATTCTGCTTTCCAAATAGGTTTTAATTTTTTTTAGCATTTTGAAGTCTGAATTTGGATAACATCCGAAGAATTATAGAATAGTTGGTTGTTAAAAACTATTGTCAGATAAGTGAATAACATCACAACAGGTTTTAAACAACCCTTGAGGCTGGATTTGGCCATGGGCAGCAGTGGTTCAAGCCTTTTCCACCGGTCATCAATATGAAGCGGGAGTATTTGGCCATTGGCCACCTCCCAAAGCTTAATACACACAAAAACTATAATTGTATGGTGTTATAACATATAGAATATACAATATATTATGTTATTTCCAAAGAACAGCACGTTTTTTGAAAATGAAATGGCTTCTATGCAAAACCTTGGATAGCTGGTAATAAAGGAGCACTTTCAAAACTGCCGATACCGGCGTATCATCGATATTGACATTTTTAAAAACCTAAGATAACCATAGCCATTATGAATTTCAGCAATTCTTGTATTATCGCAATAAATCATTGGGTTCGCGATATTTGGTTTTTGGATAGGCAAGTCAATAAGATAGTTTCTTAAATAAAGTTAATAGTTATTCGAAAATTGCCACAAATAGTTTCACGCCAATAATGAGAAGGCATATAATTAATGAAACTTAAAAAGCATATTTTTACTAAAAATTCTACTTGGAAGAAATCTTACAATCTTTTTTTGGCAAAGGTTCAATGGAAAATTTTTAAAAATGCAAGGGTAATCACCTTTCCGACTGAACTAACTATTTGTCCCGGTAACGTATGCAACTTGAATTGTGTTCTATGTCCAACAGGCCAAAATGATGGCGGCAGACAAAAGGGGCTCTTGAGTTTGGAGCTTTTTAAAAAGGTTATGGACGAATGCGGGCCTTACCTTTGGAAATTAGATCTTTTTAATTGGGGAGAGCCGCTTTTAAATAGAAAACTATTTGAGATGGTAAGATATTCCAAGATTTATAAAGTAAAAGTTTGTATCAGCACAAATCTCAATCATTTCAACGATACAATTTGTTCGGAATTGGTTTTATCAGGAGTCGATGATGTTGTAGTATCCTTGGATGGTGCAAGTCAAGAATCGGCCAGCAAATATCAAGTTGGCAGTGATTTCAGTAAGGTCATTGCCAACATAAAAAAATTGGCGAACTGCAAAAAGGAATTGAATTATAAAACACCTGTTATTACCTGGCGATTTCTTGTAAATCGTTATAATGAAAATGAGATAGAAAGTGCCAAAAGGCTAAGTAAAGAAATCGGAGTCAATGAACTAAGATTTAACAAATTTAGATGCGATATGGGAAAGGAATTGCTATTAGAAAATGATAAACAATTCAGAAATGCCAGCAGTTGGCTTCCTTCAGACGAATCCCTCTCTTATTACGATTATACTAAAAAAAGGAAAAAGAAAATTAGAAACTGTCGCTGGTTGTGGATGAAATCATCAATTAATTGGAATGGGTCCGTTTCACCATGCTGTGCAGTATGGCATGAAAAATTCGATTTCGGAAACATTAGAGATGAACCTTTTAATAGGATATGGAATTCAACCAAATATCAGGAAGCCAGAAAAGTTGCCGGGAAAAAGAAAATCCAATCTACAAACAATATTTGTGATATTTGCTATTCGAATAAAGCCGTCATTTAGATTGTCAAGACTACTTTGATATCCGCAGTATAGATTGCCTTTTGAACATGTCCAGGCGGTCTTAGGGCATGCGGATATTCCAACTACCCATATTTATACGAAGATTTTACAGAAAGATCTTAGGTTTGAAATGCAAAAAATGCGTTCAATAATTTCGAGCTTGAGGGAATTATTAACGGCTAGGGATAACTTTTAATCAGTAGTTGAATTTGGATTCCTTCACGGCCCACCAATTAGAATATTCTCAATTCCATAACAAAATTGACTGAATTTTAACATACTGAATTCATGTCAAATTACCTATCTGTCCGATTGGATTTTGACAATATTCTCAATTACCAACCTTTTTGAATACTCTCTTCTCTTCTCTTCATTCAATCGCAATCATTGCATAACTCACTAAAAACATTGTGTTTTTTTAAGAAAATAATTCAAATTGTGATTTTGGCACGTTCGATGCAGGTAAGGCTGACCGTATCCAAAACTATAATTTGGCGGGTTAATTAGCAAGGAGACCGGAAAAGCGATGAAGAAATCTATCGAATTCAATGTAAAACCAGATTGGGATGAAATAGAAAAAGTTAGAAATGAAAGTGCTGATTTTCTGCAGTCCCATGAACTTTCGGATAATACAATCCATTCGCTGTCAATGATAATCAGTGAACTGATCGAAAATGGACTTAAATACGGCGACTTTACAAATGGGAATAATAAAGTTGTTGTCCACATCAATGTAGCAACCCATACGGTCACCGTAGAAGTTGAAAATCCGGTCGATAAAAGCGCTTATAAGCATTTGACTAAACTGGATAAAACCATACAGTGGATACGCGGTTATCAGGACCCTTTTGAAGCCTACATTGAAAGGATTAAGGCGGTTTCAAAAAAGCCGCTTCATGACACGGAAAGTGGTATCGGACTAGTAAGAATCGCCTATGAAGGAAACGGACTGCTCGATTTCTTCGTAGCTGAAAATAATCTGATTAATGTATCAGTTGTTTCTAACATAGAAAGGGAAGATAGGTTATCATTATGAAAAAGCCGGAATTATTTACAAATAATTTTTTGACCATCCAGGTAGTTGAGCATAAGGACACCATCGATGTGAGGTGGGAAGGAAAAAGTGTCGATCGTGAACCCAGCAAATTCATTTCGCCGATCTTGGTCAAGGTACTCGAAATGGCTAGTGACTTGAATAAAAGAATTATAATGGACTTTCAGGACATGGCATACATGAATTCGTCGACCATTACACCCATAATTAAAATTCTTGAAAGGGCAAAAAAAGGCATGACCAAAATTACCATCTTCTACCAAAAATCCTTGAAATGGCAGGAGTTAAACTTTTCAGCCTTAAAGATATTTAAAACCAAAGATAATCGGTTAGAAATAAAAGGGTTATAAAAATGATTGATCGGAAACCCATAAAATTTGCGGCACATCTCATACAGGGTAAGGAAAAAATTTCGATTGAGGCTAAATACGCGTCTAAGTTCTCTCTTTTAATTCGGTTTCTTAACGGGCACAACGCCGCCCCGGGATCCGAGTTCAGCAAATTGGTTTTTAGCAAAAATGCCAAGGAAATAAAGATCGGACCCTGTCAATATATCGCCGAGACCAAAAAAAACGGTTACCAGGGGCGAATAGTTTTCAGCCAGGATGTTTATGATCTTAACTCTTTATTCTTCGAAGACAAACTCGAAAAACTGCAGGCAGATTTCGTTAATCTGCCGCTTGTTTTGGCACACAAAGATGACATCGAAAAGCCGTTCAAAGATTACATCGCTAATTTAAATTATGACTTGAATGTATTTAAAAACCTGTTTGATTCCCTTGATACAAGATATGCGGATGAACCGGAGGTCATAAAGCAGCACGTCCAGGATGCAATCATTGATACCGAAGGGCGCAAATTCATGGACTTTTTAGATGAGAAACTAGAAGAATTTGAGAATATCATTATTAACTACAGCAAAAAAGAACACGCGCGTCACGGGTATTACCTGCGCCGGCAATTATGGAACTTCATCATGTGCTCGCCCTTTATGATCCGCACGAATCTAAAACCGCGAGGATACAGCGGGGATTCAGAAATGATGAAAATGATCTATGATAATAAATATGAAGGAAGTTCAACCTTCGGCAAACTAATGCATAAGCATCCGAGTGAGCATCCTGCTGCGCAGGCCGTAAGAAACCGGCGAGATCTCGTCGCCAAAATGCTGAACCGGAAAAAATCCACCGACAAGAAAGCGGACGCTAAAAAAATTAAAGTTTTATCAGTAGCTTGCGGCCCTGCATTCGAAATCCAAGATGTGTTAACTACGGCTGAGGATTGTTCTAGATTTCATTTTACCCTGCTTGATCAAGATGATACGGCCCTTTCCGAAGCCGCCTCCCGGATAACCCAACTTGAAGAAAAATTAGGAACCAAAATAGAGGCCGAATTTTTAAATGAATCGGTACGGACGATGCTTGCAACCCCCAAGTTAGATAAGATGTGGGGGCAATTTGACTACATCTATAGTATGGGCCTTTTTGATTATCTCACGGCTCCGGTAGCAAAGGCCGTATTGGAAAAACTGTATCAAATCCTAAAGATAGGTGGCGAAATGGCCATCGGCAATTTTCACATTTCCAATCCCAGCCGTTTCTATATGGAATACTGGCTTGATTGGGTTCTCTATTATCGAACGGAACATGAATTTATTGATTTGTTAAAAAACGTTCACTCCGCCGGGACAAAGGTTTTATTCGAAGACACGGGAAGTCAGATGTTTTTGCAAGTAACAAAATTCGAGAATTGAGACAACGTGATAACCTTATTTAGACGGTTAATAAGACCATGAAAGAGATAATAGAAAACAAATTAAGCCTGGAAGAACAGGCCATTATCGATTCCAAGGATTTTGACCAATTCTTAAATGGCATCATCCATGATTGGTTGAAAACGCTGACCTTTTTGGTGATTACCCTTGTTCCGCTTTTTTTTGTACTCGATTATTTTATTGTCCCAAGGAATTTATTAAAGCAAGTCGCCATATACCGATTAGTCGCCACCTTTATCGTCATTATCCAGTATGTTATCATTCGCATGACCAAACCCAGCAGTTTATCCTACCTACACGGCTATCTCGTATCGGTTGTGGTGGGTGGTGTAATCGTGCTGATGACCCGTGACTTAGGGGGGTTTTACTCAAGTTATTATGCCGGCCTTAATCTGGTTATCATCGGCGTAAATCTCTTGCTGCCCTGGAAAGCAAAACATTCCGCCATTAACAGTGGTATTATTGTCATTTTGTATGTCTTTGCAAATATAATTGAAATAAATGACTATCAACCAAACTATTTAATCAATAACCTCTTCTTTTTATGTGCAACCAGTATCATAGCCGTAAGCATAAACTACGTTAAACACCAGCTTATCAAAAAAGAATTCTATTTAATGTGTGAGTTGAAAATAGCCAGAGATTCGATTTGGAGTGAAATGGAGCTGGCTAAACGAATTCAAACAGCCCTGCTGCCTGAAAATCAAAATATTGCAGGTTACGAAATTGCCGCCACCATGCTTCCGGCGTCTGAAGTTGGCGGCGACTATTATGATATTATCGAAACCGCTCAGGATGATAAATGGGTAACCATCGGCGATGTATCCGGCCATGGGGTGGACTCCGGCTTGATTATGATGATGGCGCAGACCAGTATTCTTTCCAAGGTCAACAATAACGGCCGATGTACTCCTTCCGAATTGCTCAGTTCCATCAATAAAATTATCAGGGAAAATATTTCAAGGTTGGGCTCAGATCACTATATGACCATGATGGCTCTGAGGCTCAGCCAAACTGAGATAACAGTCGCCGGCAAACACCAGGATCTCATTATTTATCGTGCTGCTCTAAATCGGACAGAGTCCGTCACCATACCCGGAACCTGGTTGGGAATTACAGATGATATTAAAGATAACCTCAAGGATTGTAACATTAAAATTAACCCGGGCGACATTGTATTGTTGTTCACCGACGGGATCACGGAGGCCGAAAATAAGGAAGGGGAAATGTTCAGTCAAATGAAATTGGAACTGGCCCTAAATAAATACGCGGATCTACCGGTTAGAAAACTGCGCGACAAACTTATCGAAGAAGTGATGCAACACCAGAAAGAGCAGTTGGATGATATGACATTGGTCGTCATCAAAAAATAAATTTAGCGAAGCAGTAAGGTTTTTTGATATGGACGAAAATGAGGTGCGGTTAAATGATTAAAACCCGCTTGTCCTGGGGGGATATTGAACTGAATCTTCTGACACTCTCTTTTCCCCCAAAAATCGAAAATATTTATAAAGAAGAACACTTTAAGAAATCCTTGCGCCATGTTAGATTCGCACTGGTTTTGTCGATTATTTTCTTTGGCGTCTTTGGTATTTTAGATGCATGGATCGTTCCGGAAGCAAAGTATCGCCTTTGGTTTATCCGCTATGCCGTTTATTGCCCATTTGCGCTGGCAGTATTTATCTATTCTTATATCCAAAGCTTTAAAAAAAATATCCAGATCTGTATCGCTGCTGTTGTAGCCATGGCGGGATTCGGCATTATCGCCATGATTATGGTGGCGCCTCAATCGGGCAATAGCTCCTATTATGCCGGCTTAATCCTTGTTTTTATATTCGGCTATACCTTTTTTAAACTGGATTTTATCTATGCGGCATCAACTGGAATTATGATTGTGATTGCCTATGAAATTGCCGCTATTTGGTTTACCGATACACCCATCGCCATACTGATCAATAATAACTTTTTCTTTTTAACCGGCAATTTATTCGGAATGTTCGCATGTTACTCCATTGAGCTTTACTCAAGAAAGGAGTTTTTGCAGGCACGGTTATTGGAAACTGAAAAAAAGAAAGTTCATAAAGCAAATCAGGAACTGGAATATAAGGTAGAACAACGAACGGGTCAATTATTAAAAGCCAATAAAGTGCTCAAACAAGAAATTGGTGAACGCAACCGTGCCGAGGAGAATGTTCGCGAAAGTGAGGAAAAATATCGCAGTATTCTGGAAAGCATGGAGGAAGGATACTACGAATTAGACATTTCGGGCAATTTAAAA
>Ga0316198_10001949_pt1 | contig 12384 bp, 12 predicted proteins | sample OudBieAanoxic_MG_FD_204935 | JGI IMG/M metagenome (GOLD analysis project Ga0316198, IMG submission 204935) | Coastal sediment microbial communities from Oude Bieten Haven, Netherlands - site A anoxic | ecosystem: Environmental > Aquatic > Marine > Coastal > Sediment | place: Netherlands... | reverse complement strand
CACCGGACGATCCGTACTGAAATAGACGCGAGCCGCACCGTGCTCGAATCGTCCCTGTACTCCCGGGAAGCGGGCTTCGACGAGACGCCAAGCCGCATGATCGCCACCGCGGTCTCCGAGCTGGTGCGCAACATCCTGAAGTACGCCGGCACCGGAGAGATCCGGCTGCGCCGGGTGAAAGGAATGGGCGGCCGCGGGATCGAGATCGAGGCGGTAGATCAAGGCCCCGGCATCGCGGACTGCGAGGCGGCGATGAGTGACCACTTTAGCTCCGGGGGCACCCTGGGGCTGGGCCTGCCCGGCGTGAAGCGCATGATGGACGAGTTCTCGCTGGAATCGACTCCCGGGAAGGGCACCCGGGTGACGGCGCGCAAGTGGATCTGATCGTGGACGAGCTGCTGGAACATTCGAGTTCAATCCGGCCTTGCCTGGGTGAACGGCTGAGCGGAGACGCGGTGGTGATCCGGCCGCTAGAGCAGGGCCTCTTCGTGGCCATCGTGGACGTGCTGGGCCACGGGCCCGAGGCCCACGAGCTGACCCACGTGATCGACGCCTACCTGGCTCGCTACGAGACGTCCGAAGTGTCCGGCCTGATGATGCGCCTCCATCAACACCTGAAGGGCACACGTGGCGCTGCCGTGGGCCTCTGCGCCATCGACGCGGCCACGGGTCGAATCGACTACGTCGGCATCGGAAACACCGCAATGCGTCGCTTTGGCAAAGCGGAAACCCGACTCGTCTCGCAGAGTGGCGTCCTGGGCCAGAACATGCGCACGCCCCGGCCCCAGACCCTCCAACTGGAGCCGGGGGACCTGATCGTCCTCTATACTGACGGTGTGAGCGACCGTTTCACATCGGCCGACTATCCCGGTGTCTTGCACCACGCGCCAAAGGAGGTGGCAAGCAACATCGTCCAGCGCTTTGGCAAGAACCACGACGACGCCGCCTGCATCGCCGTGCGGTACAACGCATGATCGCGCTCGGGCAGATCGACCTCCAACACCGAACATCGGTTTACGACGCGCGCAACAAGGTCCGTAGCCTCGCGAATGCACTCGGCTACGACCCGATCGAGACGACCCGCCTCGCAACCGCAGTCTCCGATGCCGCTCGGCAGCTGCGCCGCAACAACCTCGAGCCGTGCATCGTGGTCGCCCTGGCGATGGAGCTCTCCCCGCCGCAGCTCGTCCTCGACTTCAGGTCCCGCGGCGAGACCCCGGAGATCACCGGACTGGCGGGATTCTTCGACGGCCTGAGCCGGGCGGGCGCCCGGGACGGCTTGCAGAGCCTTCGCGCGCTGAAGTGGCTGCCGAATCCAGCGTTCGAGGCGACGAACGCATTCGTCGCCGAGCAGCGCGGGCGAATCCAGAACCTCTCCCGCGAGGAGCTGACGGCCGAGATCGAGCAGAAGAATCGCGACCTCGAGCGGCACAGCGCGGAGCTGGAAGCCACTGTGGCCCAGCGCACCGTAGAGCTGAAGCAGGCGATGGAGGTTGCCGAAGCCGCGAACCGTGCCAAGAGCGGTTTCCTGGCGAATATGAGCCACGAGCTGCGCACACCCATGAACGCGATCATCGGCTACAGCGAGATGTTGATAGAGGATGCGGAGGACGAGGGCAACGAAGACGCGGCCAACGACCTGAGGAAGATCCACAGTGCCGGGATGCATCTGCTGTCGCTAATCAACAACGTGCTCGATCTGGCGAAAATCGAAGCCGGCAGAATGGACGTCTACCTCGAGACCTTCGAGGTCTCGATGATGGTGGACGACGTGGTGTCGACCATCGACACCCTGGTGAAGAAGAACGGCAACCGGCTGAAGGTGGAGGTAGACGAGACCATCGGCAAGATGCGGGCCGACATCACCAAGGTGCGCCAGGCGCTCCTCAACCTGCTGAGCAACGCCGCGAAGTTCACCCACAAGGGCGAGATCGGTCTGGTGGTGCGGGGCGAGCAAGAGGATGGCCTGGACTGGATACGGATGTCGGTGTCGGACTCGGGCATCGGGATTCCGCCGGAAAAGATTGACCACGTGTTCGACGAATTTTCGCAAGCCGACGAAACCACCACGCGCGACTACGGCGGCACCGGACTCGGTCTGCCGATCAGCCGTCGCTTCTGCCAGATGATGGGCGGCGACATCACAGTGGAGAGCATCGTGGGCGAGGGCTCGACCTTCATGATCCGGCTGCCGCTGGAGGTGGCGGAGGCGGCCGAGGAGTCCGAAGCCGCAGCCGAGGAACCCCGCCGGTGGTGATGCCGGAGCCCGGCGAAGAACATATCGTGCCGGTGGTCGACGACGATCCCAAGGCACTCGACCTACTCGGGCACACACTGCAAAAAGCCGGCATAAGAGTGTTGACCACCTCTCTCGGACCTGCGCGATTCTCTGCCACTCTATGCTCAGACAGAGGTGTGCAAATCCTGTGATGCACGCTTTTTTTGGCTTCGCTCGGCAAGATACCGCTCGGTTTGGAGCATCAACACCTTTTCTGCCAATGCACTAGCCACCAACAAATCAATAGAAACTCTATTTTTATTAGCCAATTCCTGGGCTCTCTCATGTAACGCATCAGGGAGCATTAAATTAATTGTACGCATGAGTTATCCTCTATTATCCGCGGCAATCCTTTTGGAGAAACAAACTGACTGTTTGGAAAGCTGCGTCAGCGGAAATACCCATGATGTGTCCCCTCGAAACGTGACTTAAACGACACTGACAAGAATGCGCGCCGAATCACTTATGGGCAGCGAACGATTCACGCGAGTATTGTGAACTATTCACATTTACCGTTGCGCCCTATCGGACGACGGGGTGGATTTGAACGGTTCAGCTGGGCAACCAGGTCATTGTGCCGGGTTTGAGTCCTACCTTGCCCTTCGGTCGTTTTTACCGGTTAAATCAGGGCAAAGGGAAAACTACGGCCAACTCTCGCCGTTCGCCAAATAGCAGCAAACGGCAGCTTATACTGACAGCGGACGTTCAGGCGTCGATAGTAATCTGTATCCAGTATTAAGGGTTGGCTGATTACGCTGCTATGTCATAACATGTCAGTCATGCGGTGTAAGTTCTGCGCCTTTCGGCCTGACTTCGGATACCGGCTGGGAAAACTTCTGGATCAGTTGCATGTGTTCCCGCTCAGCCGGCGTCGTCACTTGCCTCGGTCTCGTCACCGTACCAGTCGCTTTTCTTGTAACGTTCGCGGGCGTGCCTGACCAGCACCACCAGCACCGATGCCACCGGCAAGGCCAGCAGGACACCCATAAACCCGAACAGCTGGCCACCGGCCAGCACGGCAAACATGACAGTCACCGGGTGCAGGCCGATCCTGTCGCCGACCAGCAGTGGTGTGAGCACCATGCCCTCCAGCATCTGACCGATGCCGAACACGATGGCGACGGGGATGAGTTGCATGACGTCCTGGGCCTGAAACAGCATGGCAATACTGGCGGTAACCATACCGACGATCACGCCCAGATAGGGCACGAAGCTGACCAGGCCGGCAAGCATGCCGATCAACAGTGCTGTTTTCAGACCGGCCAAGGTAAGACCGATAGAGTAGATCACGCCAAGGCTCAGCATGACCATGAACTGACCGCGTAAAAACGCCGCCAAGTGTTCGTCGGATTCCCGCGCCAGGCTAAGCGCGGTGGGTTCAACAGCGCGTGGCAGCAAGTCATGGATCGCCGCCATGAAATGGTCCCAGTCACGCAGCATGTAAAACGTGAGCACCGGCACCAGCACGATATTGGCCAGCCAGGCGAGCATCGCCAGCCCGGAACGGCTCACGTAGCCCATCACGTTGGCGGCAATACCACCCGCTTCCTGCCAGTTGGCCATCAGCGCAGCCTTCACTTTTTCAACGTCGAAGCTCGACGGATCCACGCCGAGGCGAGCCTGCATGCCCGGCAGCAGCTTCTGCGTGATCCAGTCGATATAAGCGGGCACGGCTTTGATCAGGACACCAAGCTGGGTTTCGATCACCGGCAGCAGAAGCAGGGGAACGAGCAGGACAACACTGAAAATCAGCACGAAGACGATGACGACCGACAGCGTACGCGAAAGCCTGCGCGCCTCCAGCCTGTCGACCAGCGGATCACCCAGGTAGGCCAGTAACGCGGAGAACAGGAAGGGCGTCAGGATCGGTGCCAGCAGATAGACCAGCCAGCCGCTGATGAGCAAACCGGCGAGGGCGAACCACTTGTAGGAATCAGCTAACATGTCGATAGATTACAATATGTGTTTCAGCATAGTCACGTGGGGTTCAGTTTATTAAACCGGCAATAAAATACCCGGCGTAGGAGCGCCGTCCTTCGGCGCGATATCGCGGCCAGGCGGCCGCTCCTGCGCTGTATGTTTAATTGCCAGGTTAATAGCTGCTTTAGGAAAAATCATGCGATGTGCACCTGGATTGGTTGCGGGGAAGCATAAATGGCGGATTCACAGGGAGTCAACTGCGTACCGTTTGGCGACAGGCTGGCACACAGGGGTATAATCCGTGACCGACTTCGGTCCTGACAAACCCTGAATGAGTACGTAAGTAAGCATTATTAACTGACACGACGGTACCGGCACTATGAGTTCAACGATCACACCCCCTATACAGGGCAAGCCGCTCATCTACGGTGAAGTCCTGTTCGACATCTTCCCTGGTGACAAAAAGGTGCTGGGTGGTGCACCCTTCAATGTCGCCTGGCATCTGCAGGGTTTTGGTCTATCGCCCCTTCTTATCAGCCGCATCGGCTGCGATGACGAGGGAAACAGCGTTATGGACGCCATGCACCGGTGGGCTATGGACAGCAGCGGCATCCAGCGCGACGAGGCGTACCCGACGGGAGGAGTCGAGATAGGCATGCAAGGGACCCATCACCGTTTTGATATACGCCCGGAGCAGGCCTATGACCATATCGATTTCGAGCCCCTGGATAACGCTGTTCGCGGCCAGAACCTGTCGCTGATTTATCAGGGCTCGCTGATCGCCCGCAACCCGGCCAGCCGTGACACGCTGCAGCGCCTGATCAGGGAAACGCATCTCCCCGTCTTTGTCGATGTCAATCTGCGCGATCCCTGGTGGGATGCTGCCACCGTAGCAGGCATGCTGAAGGCTGCACGATGGGCAAAACTCAACGACGAGGAGTTAGCCACGCTACTGTCGGGCACTGCACAAACCGACGATGGCCTCGAGCGTGCCGCCAACGAGGCGCTGTCACGATTCGAACTCGATGCCATCGTGGTAACCCGCGGCGCCGAGGGCGCCTTCATCACCAGCGCCGATGGGACGCTAAGTGGCAAGCCACCGCCCGTCGAAAACCTCGTGGATAGCGTCGGCGCGGGTGACGCTTTCTGCGCTGTCACCCTGTTCGGCTTGCACCAAGGCTGGTCAGCGTCCGAGACTATCGGGCGGGCGCTGACCTTCGCCTCGGCGGTGTGTGAGCAGCGCGGCGCAACCAGCCCGGATCGCAAGCTGTACGAGCGCACCCTGGCAAGCTGGGGACTTGGCTAGCGTTCTCAAGACTGGGCCTGCGCGGTCATCGCCGCCAGGTACAAGGCCGGCCCGTAAAGCGCGGTGCGATCGTTGAGGATGACCCGCACCGGCATCCCCTCCAGTAAGGGACGCATCCGCCCTTTCGACAGCAGACCTTGCATAAACAGCGGGCCTTTGATCTTGTCGAGTATCCTCGGCGCGATACCACCGCCGATGTAGATGCCGCCGGTGGCCATGATCTTCAGCGCATGATTTCCCGCCTCCACCCCGTAGAGGTGAACAAACAGGTCCAGGGCGTCAGCGCAAACCGCATCCCGCTCATCGAGCGCGGCCCTGGAGATGGCCGCCGCCGCGTCACCCGCCGCCATCTCATCGTGTAGCCAGGCGGGTACGGCGACGCCGCGGTGGGCGCACAGAAAATCATGCAGGTTGACGAGCCCCGGGCCCGACACCACGCGCTCCCAGCTGGCGTGACCAAAGCGTTTGCGCAGATATTCGAGCAGCGCGATCTCTAGATCGCTGTGCGGACTGAAATCCGCGTGACCACCTTCGGAGGCAAAAGGCCAGTGACGCTGTCCGTCCCAGTACAAACCGGCTTCGCCAAGTCCCGTTCCAGCGGCGATGATGGAAGCATTACCGTCAACATCGGGACGCCCCACACTTAGCAGGCAGCAGTCGTCGTCATCCAGGGCTTCGATGCCCCAGGCATTGGCCTGCAGATCATTCATCAGCGAGACGGTGTCGAAGCCGAAGCGGGCCGCCATAGCCTGCGCCTCGATGACCCAGGGCAGGTTGGTGGTCTCCACCCGCCCCTGCTGCACCGGTCCGGCGATGCCGAAACAGGCCTGCCGGCAATCGGCGTCTGCGCGGTCCAGGAAGTCCCGGACAATGGCGTCGAGTGAAGCATACTCGCCGCTGGGATAGCTCGCCTCGCACAGGGTATCCAGCCGTGTCCCCCCCACATCGAAGACGGCCAGACGCGTCTTGGTGCCGCCGATGTCGCCCGCCAATACCCTCACAGCTGAATCTCCCGCTTGATCAGAATTCAAAATTTCGGCGTGCGTAAGTTAACCGACATAAGCTTGCGGGACCGTCGGCTGCATGGACGCAGCCGTCGAGCGTACATGGATGTATTCAAAGCGTGTCTCGCGAGCTTATGTCGGCTAGCTTATGCACTCATTAGTAAATTGCAGACTACAGCACGTTGATAACATTGTCTCGGTCCTGCCCCAAATACGACCCGCTAGCGGTCGTGAAGCCTATAGCGCACCGGTAATATCATGTCCATATCAAGACCATCCAGCCACTGTATTGCAGCGGGGACATTGCGCAACTCGGTGACGTTTCTAACGGCAGCCTTGTCCAGCAGTGCATACCCCGAAGACTCGACCAGATGAATGCCGGTCAGATCACCGTCGGCTTCAACGTGCAGTCCGATCCTGACGCGCCCCTGCCAGCCGCGCCGGCGCGCCACCGAAGGATAGTCGAAACGAGGTAACAGCGCTTCCTCCAGCGTAACCCGAACTCTGCGGTACTTGGCAGCGCTGCTCAGTTGGTCCTGCCCATGACTGGCCGAACCGGGTGTTGCGTTGATGCGCCCCCGGACTGCCGCCGCATATCGCTTCATGAGCTGAGATTTCGCCTCTTCAGGCGCTTTGTTGTGAGGTTTTTTTACACCCGCAGGCGACCGGGTCCCGGACTGCTGCACGCTTGCCGCCAGGGCCGTTATCGGTAGCGCTTTCGCGCGCTTGGGTTCATCAAGCGCCGAATGCCCGCTGGACGATGCACTGCTTTTTATTGACTGCTGTCTATCGTTGTTGTCCTGCTGCCCGGCTTTGGCACCCGCCTTGCCCGACGTATCCCCGTGCCGTGCCAGCAAGGTGATCTGAAAGGTACTCTGTCCCACCGGACCGGCGGGTGGCTCGCCTCGCCAGAAGGCAACCACCAGCGTATGCAGCAACAGCGAGGCCAGCACAAAATAACCAAGTCCGGGCAGACCGTGTGCGTCGGTACTTCGATCAGCTCGCATGGCAAGGTTCATACCCGTGTCCTATAGCTTCAGTTCAGCGCCCGCGAACAGGCCGCGGTCCGGGGCCTGGAAACCGTCGGCGGGTTCATAGTGCTCGTCGGTGGCATTCTCGACGCGGCCAAACAGGCGCCATTGCCTGTTCAGCTGATAATCGGCCGCGACATCAAGCACTGCGTAATCATCGCCCTTGATGATGCCCGATGATTCCCGCGAGATATCCTTGTAGTCCGAGACATAATTAACAGCCAGGTTAATGCTTACCCGGCTTACCGGCCGGAACTCCACGTCCAGATCCAGCTTGTGTTTCGGGCGGCGCAGCAGTCGCTCACCGCTGTCGTCATCCTCGGCGTCGGTGTAGGTGTAGTCGAGCTGTACTGCCAGCGATCCCAGTGGCTGTATGCGGATAAAGGTTTCGGCGCCCTGGATGTCGGCATTGTCGATATTTTCATAGGTGCTGTTGAAAGAGGGGTCAAACACCACCTGCATCAAGTCGTCGATGTCGCTTTTGAACCAGGTCACACCGAAGCTCAGCTGCTCGCTCCACAGCGTTTGCTCCATACCGATCTCCCAGCCAAAACTTTTTTCCGGGTCCAGGTCCGGATTGCCGCGGTAGAACGAGCCGAAGTTATTGGGCGCGAAACCGTCGGTCTGAAACAGGGTGGGCGCCTTGAAGCCGGTTCCGGCACTGGCCTTGAGGCGGGTGTTGGTGTCGCGGTGGACATAGACGGGCGCGATCCGGTAGGTGACCTCCGAACCAAAGTCATCGTGATCGTCATAGCGCATGCCGATGGTGCCGAAGATGCGCTCGCCGTAACTGAACTGGTCCTGCGCATAGACCGCGTTGTTGCGTGCATCCGCATCGGTTTCTTCACCGACAAAAAACCCACCGAAATCGGAAAACCCGCCCGAGTCCATGTTTTCCTTCTCGGTTTCCAGACCGAGTGTCAAAATATGCGCATCCACCGGGTAGAAGTCGTTCTTGAGTTCGAACTTCAGCTTGTCACCATCGAATTTGGTGCGTGTCAGGGTCTCCGCGGGCAACTGACGATCGTTGCGATTCTTGCGGTCGAAATCGCTGTAGGAAGTGGATAAAGTCGCTTCCCATAATCCATCCAGCAACTGCGCTTTGGCTTCACCACGCAACAGGTACTCGGTCTGGTCAAGTCTGGCATCGCGGTCCTCGGTAGTACCGAAACCGAACATCTCCAGCTCGGGATCGAGGTCTGTCTCACTATCGATGTAACGGCCGAACAAGCTGACTTCCAGCATATCGCTGACAGCCATGCCCAGCCTGGCCGACGTCGTCCAGTTTTCGTAGTTATCGTCTTCCGCGGCAACGCCATTGCGCAGCCGTGCCGGTGTTACGGAGTCACCATCGGTATCGGTATGTGTGACGCCAAAGGAATAATTCACCCTGTCCGTGGAACCGGCCACCGACGCCTGCTGATTGACAGTGCTGTCGGAACCGCCTTCGAGCTTGCCCGCACCGTGGAGTTTGCCCGCACCACGGCGGGTGGTGATATGGATGACACCGCCGATAGCGTCGGAGCCGTACAAGGTGCTCTGCGCACCACGCACAATCTCGATACGCTCGATGTTATCCAGCCACAGGTTGGAAAAATCCACCGCACCGGCCGGCGAGCTCGGATCGGTGGCCTCTACGCCATCGATCAGCACCAGGGTATGGTTGGAATTGGCGCCACGCATAAACACCGAGGTCTGCTGGCCGGGACCACCGCTCTGCACGACGTGTAACCCGGGTACCGAACGCAAGGCCTGTGACACACTGCGAAACTGCCTGCGCTCGATATCCTCGGCGCTGATCACGCTCACGGAGCTTGCGACCTCGCCACGCGGTGTGGCCAGACGTGTGGCCGTGACCACCAGGTCGTCCATATCCTGCGCCGATGCGGGCAACTCTGCCTTCACCGGCGCGGTGCCGATGCTCGCCATGGCAATGAGCAGACCGAGTTGACTGTTTCTGATGCTTGCTGTTCTGTGAATACCCCAGCCACAATGCCACACGAAGTTTCTCCAGCAGGATCATCGCGACACATCCCCCGTGCGCCATCGGTGCGCCGGTGAGGGCAAGCTGAAGATGAGTCTACGCTGGGGGGATGACCTGGCGCCATGGTCACGGCTCGGGCGGCCCGCCTGGTCCTTGCTGTAAGTCCCGGCGCGTGTCTGCATCGATGCATCACCCCTCGTGACACCGTCTCGATCAAGTTTCTCTTCACAGCAGGTCGGTCTCCGGACTCATGAGTGGCATATCACCGGACGGGCCGCCTTCCCGCGCCTGAGGCGCAGTGGCAGTCTGGCCCATCCTGTGGAATGGATTCGCAGAATCGATCCCACACTCATCTACCGTTGCGGGGGCAGTGCCGGGATTGTCGAGGGTGATGACCCGGGACGCACCAGCTTCCCGATTAACTCCGCGGACGAAAGTCGTTGGAGCACCCGCTGCGTGAACTTCGCACCTTAGCGGTTTGGGGTTGAGACTGTCAATATATCCGTCAGGCTTAAGATGGCCGGGAAGCTGATCGCGGCACTGGCGCCTCTGCACCAACATGATTGTCCATATGGCAGGCAGCTGCACTATACTGGCGTCTGGTGAAACTTTACGGATTTAACCGACCGGGTCACGCTCGTGGCGCAGGATCCGCAACAGGAGGATGAAGGATGCAGTTAGGTATGATTGGATTGGGACGCATGGGCGCCAACATGGTACGACGACTGCTGCGTGACGGCCACGAGTGCGTGGTGTACGGCAGGAAAGCCGACGCCGTTGCAGAGCTGGTGAAGGAAGGCGCCAGCGGCACCACAGACCTCGACGACTTCATCGCCAAACTCAGTAAACCACGCGCGGTCTGGATCATGGTGCCGGCGGCGGCGGTCGACCAGGTCATCGACGACCTGGTGCAACGCCTGGAGCCGGACGACATCATCATCGACGGCGGCAACAGCTACTACAAAGATGACATCATACGCGCCAGGCGCCTGCAGCCGAACGGCATCCACTACATGGATGTCGGCACCAGCGGCGGCGTGTTCGGCCTGGAACGCGGCTACTGCATGATGATCGGCGGCGAAAAACAGACGGTGAAACATCTGGAGCCTGTTTTTGCGACGCTGGCCCCGGGCCTCGGTGATATCGAGCGCACCCCGGGCTGCAGCGGCGAGCCGAGTCAGGCCGAACAGGGTTATCTGCACTGCGGCCCGGCCGGTGGCGGCCATTTCGTTAAGATGGTCCATAACGGCATCGAGTACGCCCTGATGGCGGCTTATGCTGAAGGGCTGAATATTCTCAAGCACGCCAACGTCGGCAAACAGGCGCACGACATCGACGCCGAGACCACTCCGCTGCGCAATCCGGAAGCATATCAATACGACATCAATGTGGCGGATGTCGCCGAGCTGTGGCGCCGCGGCAGCGTCGTATCCTCCTGGCTGCTGGACCTGACCGCGGCGTCGCTGCAAGAGGATGCGGAATTATCAAACTTCAGTGGCCGGGTATCGGATTCCGGCGAAGGCCGCTGGACCAGTATCGCCGCCATCGATGTCGGCGCGCCGGCGCCGCTGCTCACCACATCTCTCTACAGCCGCTTCAGCTCGCGCGGCGAGGCCGACTACGCCGACAAGCTGCTGTCGGCCATGCGCTACCAGTTTGGTGGGCACCATGAAAAACCGGCGGATTGAGAATACCCCCACCCGCTGGCATGTGCTCAATGATCCGGATGCGGTAGCCACACAGGCCGTGCAGCGTATCCTGCAAGCTGCGTCCCGGGCCATCGCCGAGCACGGCCTGTTCCGCATCGTGCTGGCGGGTGGGCGCACACCGGAAACGGCGTATCGTTTGCTGGTCGACGCGGACACCGACTGGTCGCGCTGGGAAATCTATTTCGGTGACGAACGCTGCCTGCCGGCAGGTGCAGCGGAACGCAACAGCCTGATGGTCACCAGAGCTTTGCTCGACTCGGTTGCTGTACCCACTGCCAACATACACCCCATCCCCGCCGAACGGGGCGCCGAAGCCGCCGCCGGGGAGTACGAGCCGCTGGTCAGGGCCGCACTGCCGTTTGATCTTGTGCTGCTGGGCATGGGCGAGGACGGGCATACCGCCAGCCTGTTCCCGGGACAGCAGCATCCGGCTGACCAGCTGGTGCATGCTGTACACAACGCCCCGAAGCCACCGCCGGACCGTGTCAGCCTGAGCGCACGCGCGCTGAGCGAAGCGCGAGAGGTACTCGTTCTGGTGACCGGCGCCGGTAAACAGACTGCCATCCAGGGCTGGCGGGCCGGTGAACGACTGCCCATCGCCGGAATCGGTGGGCCTGCGCAGGTTGATGTACTGCTGGATAAAGCGGCGCAGGTTTGAACCTAGATTCCGCAGTTGACCGCTCCGAGGATATATTAACGTGTTGGTGTGCATGATCTTTCATGGATTAAACAGATTCACCGTTTGGGTGAGTCGCTACGCCCCGTGTTGCCGCCCTGAGTGCCCGCCTGGCTATGCAAAAAAACTCATTAAGGACCAGCCATTAACTTATTTTTTTGCTACGCCATCCGAACACTCAGGACGACCACACAGGCCGTTCAACTGCGGAATCTAGGTTGAACGAACCGGGGTACCCCGCCACTGCGCTCGTCTATTCACCCTCTGATGCGAGATACTGGCCGAACGCCGCCGTCGCCTTGTCGTAAAAACCGTCTTCGCTTTTGACGATAAAAAATGCTGCCAGTTGGTGCTCTTCTGCAAACCGGTAACCGGCTTCCGGTCCGAGTACCATCAATGCGGTAGCCATGGCGTCCGCCTGCATGGTCGACGGGTTGGCGACCGTTACCGAGGCAAGCTTGTGGGTGACGGGTCGG
>Ga0316198_10001947_pt1 | contig 12390 bp, 11 predicted proteins | sample OudBieAanoxic_MG_FD_204935 | JGI IMG/M metagenome (GOLD analysis project Ga0316198, IMG submission 204935) | Coastal sediment microbial communities from Oude Bieten Haven, Netherlands - site A anoxic | ecosystem: Environmental > Aquatic > Marine > Coastal > Sediment | place: Netherlands... | reverse complement strand
TCTATTTTTTTCCTAATGGTAGCGTTAAGAACGGCAGCCAGATCTCGGACTGGGACGATCTTCCCCTTCGAACCAAAATGATTGTCGGATATCGAAGTAACGGCAGGATATCCAGTGCACAACCACCTGCAAAGATTGCTGGTGGACGCTATAAAGACCGCACTACCATCTACTATTTCCCGGATGCATCCCTTGTCACCGGGAATACGGTCAAAAGTTTCAGAAAGATCCCCTCGGGTGTTCAGGTGTACCTTCCTGTAAGAAAGTCGTAAAAAATAGAACTCTACAGCCTGTTGGCATAGATTTTCTATATTAGTCGGCGTTGCCTCCGGCGTCAGTAGGGTGTGATCTATCATTTTCGCTATCTCATCAGCATCCGTGGTTTGCATTCAACCTTCAATCTAAGTTTTAAAAAATGGGCCAAACCATCTAAAATCAGAAATGAAAAGCCGTTAACAAATTATGGTCGAATGTCTTTAGCTCATTAATTTTATTGCGTCTGCAGACCGCCAGATGAATTAAATCCCTGGCGGTCAAGCCCGGGTATTCAAGCGAACCACAACATCTTGTGCCAAATTTTTATGACTATTGACAACTGAAGCCCCCGCCTTAATTTAAACATTTATAACATCTGACTAAGGCTGATCTGTAATAGCCTTCCTGAAATAGAACCACAGTGATATGCGCGGAGAGAAGATATGCCAATCTATATGGATCGTCATTTCGTTGAGGGTGCGACTCAACATGCCATCTCCAATGCCCATGAAATGGACTTAGAGATACAAGATAAGCATGAGATTCAGTTTATGACATATTGGTTCGATGAGGCTCGTTGTACAGCCTTTTGCCTGGTTGATGCTCCAAACAAGGCTGCGATCCAGAACGCCCATAATGAGGCACACGGAATGGTACCTCACGAAATCATCGAAGTTGATCCAATGATTGTGGAAGCATTCTTGGGCAGGGTAAAGGACCCTGCCCCGGTTGATAAATCCGGAGAGGCTCCAATTGACGGTGCTTTTCGAGTTATCATGTTCACTGATTTGCAAGGTTCTACCCTGATGACCACCATGTTTGGGGATGCCAAAGCCCTACATCTGCTCCATATCCACAATGCGCTAACACGCAACGCGCTTCGGGATTACAGGGGAAATGAAGTCAAACACACCGGCGACGGGATTATGGCTTCTTTTGTGTCTGTATCGGACGCAGTCGAGTGTGCTATTGCAATCCAAAAAGCGTTCGATGTCCATAACCGAGCCAACCCTGAATCGACACTGTATCTGCGGATTGGCCTTAGCGCTGGTGAACCCATTGAGGAGCATGGCGACATTTTTGGAAATGCAGTCCAACTGGCGGCTCGCCTTTGTGCCCATGCAGAGCCATGCCAGATTCTTGCTGCACAGGTGGTACAGGATCAGTGCAAAGGCGTAGCGGTACCATTCTCCGACATGGGCGAGATAACTCCGAAAGGCTTCGGCCAGGCCATTCAAGTGTACGAAGTCAAGTGGCAGGAAACATAGAGCCTGCATTATGCTGGCAAACAATCATTACCGATTCAGACCTATGAGTTAGAGAACCTGGACTGACGGACTAACGTTCAAAGCTCGCGCTATTTCTATTTACAGCCTATTAAAACTAAATGATTAGTTGTAACCTTTAACGGGAGAAGCGAAGAATGAAACTCGAACAATTTCGGCTCGAACGATACTTCTCCAAGCATGAGTTCACGACCCCCTATCCGTTGTGCTCCTCGGATTGCGAGAGCATAAAATTGGAAGACTTGCTGGCCCTCGAACCCGGGGCCCATGAACGACTTTTATCCCTCTGGCTCGGCTACACAGAATCCCTCGGCGATCCTGAGTTGAGGCAAGCTGTCACCACGCTATATAACCATATTACAGCGGACGAGGTTCTCGTTCACTCAGGCGCCGAAGAGGCGATCTTCAACTTTATGAATGTTGCTATAAACCCTGGAGATCACATTATCGTTCATGCGCCTTATTACCAGTCTCTTGGAGAGGTGGCTCGGAGCATCGGTGCCGAAGTCACCGAGTGGCAGGGAGATCCGGAACGCGCGTGGGAACTCGATCTCGATGACTTGAAGAATGCACTTATCGACCGCACAAAGGTGGTCGTGGTAAACTTTCCACATAACCCGACTGGATTTTTGCCCACATCAGCGTTCATAAACGATCTGTCGGCGCTTTCTGATCGGTATGGGTTCGTCATTTTTTCGGATGAGGTCTACCGTGGATTGGAACTCGACCCTTCTGATCGTCTGCCCAATTTAGCGGATGTGAACGACCGCGCCGTTTCTCTCGGTGTCATGTCGAAAACCTACGGCCTCGCCGGACTGCGGATCGGCTGGATCGCGACGCAAAATGACCGGCTTTTCCGCGAACTTGCCGCGTTCAAGGATTACACGACCATCTGCAACAGCGCGCCGAGTGAATTCCTGGCAACACTGGCACTACGACATGCTGATCCAATTGCGGAAAGAAACCGACAGATCATCCGTGACAACCTCGATCGCCTCGATCTTTTTTTCGGTAATCATGCGGAACGGTTCAGTTGGCATCGTCCCAAAGCGGGATCGATTGCATTCCCTGTACTGTTGCAGGGATCGGTTGATGTGTTTTGCGCGGATCTAGTCGCGAAGGCAGGTGTCCTTCTGCTCCCTGGAACCCTTTATAGGCCTGGTTTTAATTCATTCCGTATTGGCTTTGGTCGCAGCAATCTGCCTGATTCGCTTGAAAAACTTGAAGGTTATATTCAGGAGTCCCGATTAATTTAAAACGGAGGAATAATGAAAGTTTTAATCATCGGTGGTGAAGGCACAATTGGCAAAAAGGTTAGCAATCATTTATCAAAGAAACACGAAGTCTTAATTGCCGGAAGAAATTCCGGAGATGTAGCAGTAGATATTACCGATAGCAAAACGATTGAAGCCATGTTTGAATCCGTTGGTACTGTCGACGCCGTTGTCTGCATCGCCGGCGAGGCTAAATGGGCGGCCTTTGATTCAATGACTGAGGAAGATTTTTTTATCGGATTGAGAAGCAAGTTAATGGGCCAGGTGAATCTTGTAAGAATCGGACAAAATTATGTGAATGCCGGGGGCTCTTTTACACTTAGTACGGGAATATTAGCTGATCACCCTGTGGAGTTCACCACAAGTGCTGCCATGGTTAATGGTGGCCTTCACAGTTTTGCCAAAGCCGTATCTTTAGAATTGAAAACTGGGATCAGAGTTAACGTCGTGTCATCGGGATTAGTTGAGGATGCAGTCGAAAAATATGAGGCTTATTTCCCGGGTCACAATCCCATCCCCATGAATAAAGTAATTAATGGCTATGTAAAAAGTGTTGAAGGAAAAGGATCTGGAGAGATAATAAAAATGTACGATAATTGTTGAATTTTTGTAATTGAATTGTCGCAAAGGACCGCGGACATCTGCCTCAAGTGAATTGTACGTTTCACCAAGTATTACGTCCAGGCAATCGATCTTCAGGATGATATCCTTGATAAAAGCCGCTAGGGATGACTCTTTATTAGAACGCATCGCCTTTGATGAAGACACGTCGATGATAGTTAACGCCAGACAGCAGCCTTGCTGGCAAGACAATGAGTTTCATAAGTTGATAGGTGGCGTTCAGGAAAATGATACTTGTAATTCCGCACAGTGTAAGTTAGTGTCGATCCACTGATGGTATCTTTCGGCCGAGAGCTGCATTTTCGCTTTTTTGCAATTCTCAGAATAGCAAACTATACCTGCGATTGCAAAAACGCTCAGGCCTTGCGCTAACCCATAACCTACCATTTCTGGATGGACACTAGTTAGTGTCGATCCATTATTGTTTTTTTAATAATTGGCGCCTTGTGACGTTTCCTATTCAGGAATGAGGATTTTTGCCCATTGTTAAGGAAATAATGGGATTGCGCGGAGGCGATCCGCGGTACACCCCACAAGCGATCCCACCGATTGGGGCCGAGATTGGGTCAAAAGACCATTTGTGGATGGAAACTAGTTAGTGTTTAAGTTGTAATGATAGATTTTTGGCAAAACAAAACAATGGAGACTAAATGCGAATCGGACTTCTAATCCGGTGGCTCATTTTGACCGTCGCGATATTAATCACCGCTTACCTGATCGAAGGCATTCAAGTGGCTGGATTTTTTTCGGCCTTTTTTGCCGCCGCGATACTTGGTCTATTAAATGCGTTTTTCCGGCCGATCTTGTTGATCCTGACCTTACCCATCAACATCTTGAGTCTGGGGCTATTCACCTTTATCATTAATGCCATGCTATTGATGATGGTATCCGGCCTGATACCGGGTTTTAATGTCTACGGGTTCTGGTCGGCTGTTTTTGGGTCTCTATTTGTCAGCCTGGTCAGTTGGCTGCTCACTTCCTTTATCGATAAACGCGGAAAAGTTGATTACATCGACTTGCGTCGAGTTGACCATGACCGATGGGAATAAGGCCGAACGTATTTGAACGCTCACTTCCTGATTGCTGGTTTATACAACGCCTGCGCCTGCAAAATATAAATTGTCAAAAAACCACGCCATTTTGTTTACACCCAAATAAGGTTTTAGACAAATCTGGCCTATAAATTATCCTTAAAAATCATTGCGGTATCCATTTGGCATTCTGAATTATTATTAGGCGGGGTTAATTTTGGATTTTGCTTTCAGAACAATCTAAAGTTACGGAGCAATTCCCGTCCTCTTGGCTATATATGCTGATTTCCTCGTCACCCATACCAATCGACTTGTCCAGGTAGAGCACATCATTGGATGTGAAGCAGGCGTGGCGAATGTAGTTCAATATATTTTTATAATCCTTGATGATGATGTAGCTGTCAGGTCCTTTTGACACCAGCACCGGAATCGTGTCTATGCCCAGCACCGTGAGAATGTGACGGTTAATGCGTGCCGAAAATCCTTCGTTCAACTCTATCCCGGCAACACCCAATTTTTCGATGTCAGCTATCGGATTAAAATAAAGGTCGCAGCTATTGCATTGGTTCAGGCTCTCTAAAATCGATTGACAGTGAGAGCACTCGGATGAAAAAAACAAGTAAATCTCTTTAGTGGGAGCCGAGCATGATTTATGCCCGTAGGCTGCTTGCTTTAACGAAAACGTCTTTGATACAGACCCTCCCGGTACAAAGCTCAGTATGGAAAATGAAAAAAGAATCATCCCTACGATGGCAAAACTAAAGGGAACCTGCATGCGCCCTTTCAGCAGGTTCAAAAGCAGGACAAATCCGAATACAACCAGACAATAACCACAAAAAGTCTGTGCTACAAAAATCTGATATGCCAGAAGCGTTGAATCGAAGGTAAGACCGCAAAGTAGCATGAATCCCAGAGGATCGATCCCCCAGAAAACTTTTCCCTCTGATAATCTGTGCGTCCAAAATACCACCTGAAAAAAAAACAGGCCCAGAATATTTAAAAACAACGGCGGTATAATCGTGAGCCCTTCGACTATTTTGCACCCTTGTGTTGGACAGACGCTGGAACCGACGATGAAGGTCACGATCATTTGGGTGGCAACGACAAGGCTCGCTATGAGAGCTATGATACGCATGAAACATGAATCCGTCTTAGAAATGTTCAAATTCTAAAGGATTAACCCGTCAATTCAGCTATCAGATCAGAAAATATATCATAATTCAAAACCAGCAAGTCAAGCGATTCTTGCGGTCCATGGCCATAGCTTGAAAATTGAGTCAGAATATTTTTACATCACTAATTTCAATGATTCTTTCCGGGGTTTTCTCTCTGTCTCCTTGTGTCGATCGTTAGGGGAATCAATCATCCCAATGAACCAAGCGCCTATGTTAAAAAAATTCAAGTAATAGCATGCGTTTTTAACCATCGGGCCAGCCGGCTTAATCCCTCTTCCGTGGATATTTTCGGCTCATATCCAAGATCCCGCCGGGCAGCACTGATGTCAAACCAGTGAGAGGTAGAAAGTTCGGTGGCCCCGAACCGGGTCATGAAAGGTTCGCTTGAGAGATGGAGCAGTTTATAAATACCTTCCAATAATGCACCCGCCACCCAGGCTACCCCTGGTGAGACATGGCCTTTCACCGGATCTTTCCCAGCCGCCTCAAGAATATAGTCAACCATTTCCCACAGCAGGATCGGTGTCCCCTGGCTAATGAAATATACGTTGCCGGAAAGCGTGCGATTCTCCTTTAGCTTCCGGGCAGCCAGAACATGGGCAAAGGCAGCATTGTCGATGTAGGTCGTATCCACCAGATTCGACCCGTCACCAATTCGTCTGAGCCGCTTGGCTCGATTTAAAATCCGGGGAACGAGGTGGTTGTCTCCCGGCCCCCAGATCAGATGGGGTCTAAGGGAGATGGTTGCCAATCCATCTCGACCGGCTTTTCGTACCGCCTGTTCGGCCAGCGCTTTCGTGGCCGGATAATGGGTTTGAAATCGGGCGGCGTACGGAGCGGACTCATCGATTCCGGCTTTATCCCGTCGATCGAACACCACACTAGGCGAACTCGTATAGATCAGCCGCGATACCTGATGGTGCCGGCAACCGGAAATAACATTTTCGGTTCCCTTCACATTGATATCAAAATAGTCTTTGTAATTTCCCCAGCCGCCAGCTTTGGCAGCCGTATGAAAAACCACATCAATACCCTTAGATGCAGTAAAAAATGCGTTCCGATCCCTAAGGTCTCCCTCAAACTGTTTCACGCCGAGCGCTTCCAAGTCCGGGTAAATCTCGCGGGAGAAACTACTTACCCTCGCACCTTCTGCCAACATCATCCGGACGATAACACCACCCAGGAACCCCCCGCCGCCTGTTACCAGAACCGATTCGACTGACCGATTCAATTCGATGGCCTCCGGATTAATGTATTCTCGCTATTAAGCCGGTCATCAATTCGCTTCATCGCCGCAATAAAGCGATCCCGCATCTCTTTTGCAAATGGGTTGTAGCGATGCATGTCCGTGAACAGCTCCCAGGTATCATGGGTAACCGTTTCCAAGGTAAACAATAACCGTTTGTATCCTTCGGTATCAATCTCAAAGGGCTCGGCACCATATTCCGCCAAAGACCGCCCGATGAAATGTGTCAATGCCAGGGTAGCGGCCATCTGCCGGTCATGTTCTTCCGGCGTGGTTTCAATCACAACCAGGCCCTTCGATTTTAGGTAATCACGGATACATTCATATCGGTCGGAATCGACTCGTTGGCGGCTAAGGATAATCTTTTGTCCTGTCAGAGTATCTGCGGCACTGTCCGGCCCAAACATGGGGTGGGTAGCTAAAAAAGGCACATCCGGTGGAAGTATTTCCGTCATCCACTGCACGGGATAGGTTTTAACAGAGCAAATATCCATTACCAGGTTAGCCGAATGAAGCAAGGGGCCGACCTGTTCAAGGATGGATTTCATGGTTGAAATGGGAACTGACGGGATCACGATATCACAAGCGCAGGTATCCGCCAGGGACCCGGCATATCCGCCAAGTAGTGATATGTCATCGGTACGATGCCTACGATCGTAAACCGTCACCTTAAAGTCGTCCGCCAGGTAACGAATCATTAATCGGCTGAACCGACCGAAACCAATGATACCAATGGTTTGGCTTTTTTCCATTTGTCTCTATTATCCCCTTTACCGGCTTGTCCGTTGGCCGATTATCTTTTCTTGGCAGCCATTAGCAAATGACCCGCACTACCAAAGTGTCAATGGCAGACTGATCTACTGAACGACTGGCTCAGTTGTAGACCGACCCACCGATGACATCAGCAGCCCATCCGTCTCTGGCGCAGCGCCAGGTCAAGCAGGACCAATGCCGCCATGGCCTCCACAATCGGTACAGCCCGAGGCCCAACACAGGGATCATGCCGGCCTTTCGCCTTTAAAACGACTTCATTACCTTCAAAATCACCGGTCTTCTGCGCTTGGCCAATGGTGGCCGGTGGCTTAAATGCTACCTTGAAAAAAATCGGTTCGCCGTTGGAAATACCCCCCTGGACCCCACCACTGTTATTAGTCGCTGTTCCCAAACGGCCATCTTTTTTCACAAAGGGATCATTGTGCCGCACTCCGGTCATCTGTGTTCCGACAAATCCAGATCCTATTTCAAAGCCCTTGGTGGCCGGAATCGACAGCATAGCCTGGGCCAGACGTGCCTCCAACTTATCGAAAACCGGTTCGCCCAGACCGATCGGTACATGGCGACACACGCATGAGACAATCCCACCTACCGAGTCTTTGGCTTCCTTGGCCTGCTGGATTAAATCGACCATCTGGCGGGTCGCGTCGACATCCGGACATCGGACTAGGCTGTGATCCACCTGCTCACGTTGAATGATGTCCATGTTCGGCCTCGGTGCATCAATTTCACCCACGGCACTGACCCAGGCAACAATCCGAACACCGAATGTTTCCTGTAAATATTTTTCGGCTACGGCCCCCGCGGCCACCCGGCCGATAGTTTCCCGGGCACTGGAACGGCCGCCGCCGCTGGATGCTCGTAGGCCGTATTTTTTCTGGTAGGTAAAATCAGCATGCGACGGTCGGGGAATGTTCCGCATCTCAAGATAATCAGCAGGCCGTTGATCCTGATTGGCAACCATTAGCGCCACCGGGGTGCCTAGGGTTTTTCCATTTTCCACGCCGGATAAGATTGTTACCCGGTCGGCTTCACTACGATCGGTGGCCAGTCGGCTCTGGCCGGGCCGCCGCCGGTCCAGCTGGGGCTGGATATCATTTTCGGTTAGCCCCATATTCGGTGGGCATCCATCAATAACGACCCCCACCCCTTTACAATGGGATTCACCGAAAGTTGTAATACGAAACAACGTTCCAAAAGTGCTGCTCATCTATTTAGGTTCCTTCTTCCTCTGGTGGGTGGCGTCATTTTTTCCGGTTACCAACCCACGGATAATCTCATCGGCAACCATCTCCGGAGATAGGTTATCGGTCACCACTGCAATATCGGACGCCTGCCGGTATAAGGGTGTCCGTTGCGATAATACCTCAACGACTTCACCTGATGATGCCTTTCCGGTCAGCGAGGGCCGGCATCGTCTGGTCTGATCGTCGATTTTCATTCGTTTTATAATCGTCTCCGGATCCGCTTTCAGCCAGATCACCATTCCGTTCCGGCTCATGGCCGCTATGTTTTCCGGATTTAATATCACGCCACCACCGGTTCCAACTACCAGTCCGTCATCGGCACACACTTTTGCCATTATTTTTGCTTCCCACCGCCGAAAATAGTCCCATCCTTTTTCCTCCACTGCAGCATGAATCGATTCCCCGATCGCACTGACGATGACATCATCCGTATCGACATATCGTAACGACATGGATTCTGCCAGTATACGCCCGACAGTTGTTTTTCCCGTGCACCGATAACCGATCAGGAAAATATTCATTCATTTACCTGATCGGTATAAGGTTTCGAATACCTCCCAAAAGAAAGGGAATGACTTATTAACACATGCTTCATCCCGAATGAATACCCCTGGCACCGTCAACCCGGCTACGGCGAAACTCATAGCCATACGATGATCTTCGTAGGTGTCAATAACCGCACCCCGAGGTTTCCCGCCACAGATGGTTATCTCCGAATTATGGGTCTCAACATCGATCCCCATTCTGGCAAGTGCCGCGGCGACGGCATGAAGTCGATTGCTTTCTTTTACTTTCAAATGCCCCACGTTCCGGATTCTGGTCGTGCCATCGGCAAATGCAGCCACTACTGCCAGGGTCGGAACCAAGTCGGGCATGTGAGTCATGTCGACATCAATAGGCTTTAATAATCGGCCGGTTACATTGATTTCATCATTGAACTTTTTAACATCACATCCCATCTGTCGAAGCACCTCAACAAAGCCCACATCTCCCTGGCGGCTTTGAGAGTGAACGCCTTTCACCGCTATCGATGCTCCTGTAATGGCCGCCGCTGCCCAGAAATAGCTGGCGTTGGATGCATCCGGTTCAACAATGACCTGAGTTGGCTGGTATACCTGACCGCCGTTGACTGAGAAAAACGAGTACGCTTTTCGCTTGACGCTAATCCCGAACCATGCCATCACCTCTATCGTCATATCGATATAGGGTCGGGAAACCGGGCCGTGAATCACTTCAATCTGCATGCCGTTTTGAGTACAGGGTGCAATAAAAAGCAAGGCAGAAAGATACTGGCTGCTGTCACTACAGTCCAGCTGAACCCGCCCGCCGGTCAGATTTTGGCCATCGATCACTACCGGTGGGCAGGCGTTTTGTTTGACTGCTTGCGCATGTGCGCCGGCTTGCGTCAAACCATCCAGCAGCTTACCAATAGGCCGCTGGTGCATTCGTTTGGTCCCATTCAGTATGTATTTCCCCTCCCCCAGAACTGCCAAGGCGGTCACCAACCGCATCGAAGTTCCGGAATTCCCTAAATGAATCGCTTCGTCCCTCGGCGCAAAGCCGCCGCCACAACCGGTTACACGCCATCGATCCTTGTCTTCGACTATTTCTACACCCATTTGTCGCAGGGCGTGTATCGTCAGCTGGGTATCCTCGCTTTTCAGGCCATTTAAAATCGAGCTTTCACCTTTGGCCAGAGCCGCTGCCACAAGCACGCGATGGGTGTAGCTTTTGGAGCCGGGAATCGTTATCCGGCAATTACGGATCGGGCCTGGTTTGATCTCGATCATCGCTATGTTATTTCCTCCGATTTTTTGGCTGGGCTGGCTTGCCTATCCCGTTTTAGGCTGGATTAACGAATCGATCGACCCTGGCAGGCCGTCCTTGAAACCGGCGGCTCGCATTTATAGCGCCGCCAATACGGCCAACCGCATCACGTCCATGGGTGCGGACCTTCCGATCCACAATTTAAACTGAGCGGCACCTTGGTGAACAAACATGTCCACTCCGCTTACGGTCACGCAGCCGGTCCGACCGGCTTTTCGCAATAATCTCGTCACCAGTGGATTATAGACGGCATCCATCACGACCATATCGGACCGTAAAACCCCAACGTCGATGGGGATGGCATCAGTATCGGGATACATGCCAACCGGGGTGCAATTGATCAACACATCGCATGAATCACCAGATAATTCGCCAAGCGGTATGAATTCGGCCTGCAAATCTTTAGCCAGCGTTTGTCCGCGCACTGCACTCCGGTTGGCAATCGTGACCCTTGCATCTTGCTTCGCCATGGCATATCCGATTGCACGGGCCGCACCACCGGCTCCGATCACAGTCACGCGCTTATATTTTAACGATGTTTTCGCAGTCAATGCGTAAACCGCACCCAGTCCATCGGTGTTATATCCGATCAACTTTCCTTTTTGATTAACAATGGTATTGACTGCTCCGATTGCCTCCGCGGCCGAATCCAGTTGATCCAGATGATCAATCACAGCCGTCTTATAAGGGATCGTTACACTGGCGCCAACAATACCCAATGTCCGGATTGCCGCCACGGCACCTGCCGGGTCGGTCACGCGTAGCGCCACATAAACGGCGTTGTGGCCGGTTTGATTAAAAGCCGCATTATGCATCACCGGACTTAAACTATGTACCACCGGATCACCCAGAACAGTATACAAGGCGGTCCGTGAATCAATGGTCCGGCTGGGTCTATTCCGGTTGATCAATAAATTGTCGGTCTTCTGGGTATCTGAATCTGAGCTGACGGCAGGCATCGGTGGCTATTTCTCTGTGATGGTTTCCTCGATCTTATGACCAAAATGTCGTCCGGCAGCTTCCACTGCCACCACGACCTCATCTCCTTCGACCAGGTTAACCACGGAAACGGCGGTGCCATTAGGACGGGTCAGTCGAATGGTTTCGGCATTCTGGACAATCGTAGTAGCTGTATGATCCCCGATTTTTGCCGTTATGAGCATCAATGGCCGTTTTTCGATTTTCAGCCGGCCGATGGTTCCGACGGTGGTACGCCCGGTATAATCGACAATCAAGATATGGTCACCAGCATTCAGTTCAGACAGATATCTGGTTTTATCACCGGGGACTCTCGTGTAAGCATGTACCGGACCCGCATTAACTCGAAAAGGTCGAGGCGCCACGTACGGATTGGCAATGCTCTCAGAATGGATCAAAAACAAAGCGCTGCTGCTGTTACCAACCAGCATACCCTCACCCGTTGACATGTTAGTACATGTGTCTATGCAAACCCGATCCCCCATTCCCGTCGGTCTGACTGACAAGATTTTGGCCGTCGCCACGGGCGTCTCTTCTTCGATCGACCTTAAGGCGAATAGGGCTTCTTTAAGCAACAGAACGTCGTTTGTATCAAAAAGGATATGCTGAACACCCTTTTCAAGAATGCCGAACGCCGCCTGGGCCTCTTCAAGGCTACCTACTTTCATTATGACAT
>Ga0316198_10001946_pt1 | contig 12396 bp, 13 predicted proteins | sample OudBieAanoxic_MG_FD_204935 | JGI IMG/M metagenome (GOLD analysis project Ga0316198, IMG submission 204935) | Coastal sediment microbial communities from Oude Bieten Haven, Netherlands - site A anoxic | ecosystem: Environmental > Aquatic > Marine > Coastal > Sediment | place: Netherlands... | reverse complement strand
CCTCGTGATCGATTGCACAGAAAGACCCCAAGATATGACCATCGGGCGTTCGTATAGGGACGCCGGCATAGAAGCGGACCCTGGGATCCCCTGTGACCAACGGGTTGTCGTGGAAGCGATTGTCCTCGAACGCATCGGGAACGACGAGCAGCTCTTGCTCGGCCACCACATGGCCACAAAACGAGATGTCTCGAGGGGTTTCCGGTGCATCGAGGCCGTACCGGGATTTGAACCATTGACGGTCAGCGTCGACCAAGGACACGAGCGCGATTGGAACATCTAAGATTCGAGCCACGAGTGTCGTGAGATCATCGAACGAGCTCTCGGGTGGTGTGTCCATCACCCGGTAGCTCTCGAGAGCCCTCAGACGCTCGGCTTCGTTTTCTGGAATCCGCGCCGCCTTCATCGCGCAAACTCCACCACGGCGCATTTTTTCACTGCGTCATCCTCCCAAGTGCCCCCAACTTCTCTAAACAGTGTAACGATGGAGCAAACACGGTGCGACAGAGGCACAGACGATCAGCATCTCACTTGCACCTACAGTAGCTCTGCGCAGCCGGCGAGCGACGCATCAGGCTACGTCCCGCAATCGGTGTTGATCGACGCCTGAGCGCACCGCGGTGAACGCAAGTGGCGGGTATGGAGGAGAGGTGGCACCAACGTTGTCACGATCGCGAATATCGATAGAATGCGGGCCATGCGGAGGCTGCCCTTAGGTATTCTTTCACTGGCCTTGTCGATTGCGGCTTTCGAAAGCGGCGCTCGTGCGGACGCTCCGATTATCACCGACGCGCCGGCTAGCTCGAACCAGCTGGGGTACGTGACCCGGCCTTCCACGAGTTACGACGACTTCCGGCAGCGCGAGCTTCACGAGAGCTCGCGGCGTTCACGCAACGCGCTCATTGGTTTGTCAGCCTCGACGGTCGTGGGCGCGGCCCTGTTGTTTCCCGGTCTGATTCGTCAGTGCTATGTGATTCAGGCCAACAGTCTAGGAACCACCGACGAGCTCCGCTGCAGCCCCGCTGGAAAGGCGCTCGTCGGTGTCGGCTGGCCGCTGTTCATCGGGGGATCGATGGGCGTATTGATCAGCGGCATCATGTTCGGTGTCCGCAAAGGCAAGCTCCGCCGCCTCGAAGATCGCATGGCATACGAAAAGTCGCGTGCGTTCCGCTGGGATCCGCGCATCTCGCGCTTCGTATTCTAGTCGCGCCGGGGCAGTGTTCGGAAGTCAGCCCGCCAGAGCGCTCTCGATCACCTGACCGCCGGTAATGGCCTCGTCGAGTCGCGTTCGCGGAACACCGAGCGCGACGCCCAGGGTTTTAGCCATCGACTCGAAGGTCTCTTCGTGCGGGATGTCGCCGGACGCGGACGCAAGCCCTGTCCCCGAATCGATCGCCTGGGCTTGGTAGTCTTTGCCCGTCGGCTCGATGCCGCCAATGACACCACCTCGGAGTCCTTCGCCGATCAGCACCGCGCAATGGTGCCGGCCATTGTGGTCGCGTCCTGCACGGCCCTTTCGAGCGAGATCCCGCCCAAACACGTTCAGCGTTCCGACGATGACATCGCTTCGAAGCACGCCTTCTGCGCGCATGGCGTCGACGGATTCGACCAGATTCTGAAGGTGTCCAATGCCCTCGACCGTCTCTTGCGTCTCTTTGACGAACTCGCGATCGTTGTGGTTGTCGCCTCCGAAGTCGATCCGAAGCGTAATCGCGGGCGAAACATTCATCGCCGCGAGGACCGACGCCGCCAAGACCTGATCGGCCTCGTTGTTGCCGTCGATGTTGGCGAGTCGCCCCACCAGGTCGAGTGAAAGCGAGCGCGCTTCATCACGGGTCACGACGAAGCGATCGAGCATGCGGCGCTGGTTCTCGGTGCCGTGCTGCTGGTAGAGAGCGTACATCTCGTCGACCGCCTGATCGCGGAGCGGACGCAGGTCCCCGAGCGCGTTGTCTTCCTGAGCAAGCGCAGTTTTGAGTGCAATCGGGGAGACATTGGCAAGCGATCGACCCTGGAAGGTGAGGATCTCGTTGCCGCCGCGTGCCCCGACGCTGATCGGCTCGCGCTGCACCGTCTCGAGTGCTCCTGAAAGTGCATCGGAATAGACACTCACCAACATCTCGTTGCGCTCGACGCTCCCCATCAGGCGCATCACCTTTGGGTGGTTTGGGTGTGAATTGGTATAGGTTCCGTGGTGGAAGAACAGCGTCTTTTGCAGAATGTTCGCGGGAAGCTCGGCCCAGGGTTTCGCGGCCGTCAACTGCTGTCCACCGATCGCCATAGCCATCGGCGCCATCAGAGGGTCGTCCGAGTGCTCGATGGCCGGGTCTTCGTAGGTGCCCGGCACGTTCGCGTTGATCGGGTCACCGGCGGAAGACGTCGAGAGAATCAAAATGCGCGTGGCGGCCGCGTCCTGCGCTCGGGCCGCGAGCGGCCTAGCCAGAATGGACATCGGAATCCCGGTGGCGAGGGATTTGAGGCCGAGCCCGCCGGCGCCGAACAGCGCCGTGTAGAGCATTTTGCGTCGGTCGAGCTTCATGTTCGTTTCCTCAAAGGCCCATACCCAGCACGCTTGGAGTGGTGCAGGCAACGATGAATGTAGAGCGGAGCGCATTGGTGGCGTTCGTTTCGGCCTCCGCCTGCTCGTAATGTCTGGTCAGGATGTCGAGCGCGCCGGCGTGGCGCGGGTCAGACTCGGGCAGGCCCGCAAGGTCGACGACGAAGGCTCGAATGGCACCGTCGGGATCACTCGGCGGGAACTTCCCATCGTTGCTGATAACCAGCTCACCGAAGCGCTCGCACATGGCTTCGCCCGCGGCGCGGATGAAGAGGTTCGGGTCCGCGATGACGACCGGAATCTCGCCGCCGCGGCCATAGCCGTCGTCGGGAATGACCTCGGCGAGCTGTCGAGTCACGCCGCGCGCGCCCCGTCGCTCGGACTGAAAGTACGTTTCGGTGCCGCAGGCGTCCGAAATGCCGAGTCGGTTGGAGACGGTGCTACAGAAATGCCGGACGCGCGAAACCGACGGGATATCGCCGCCGGCAGCCTCGACGCAGCTTCGAGCCGAGATCAACGGCGAAGAAAGGAGCTCTACGAGCATCGAGCGAAAGCTCATCCCACTCTGCTCGAACGCGTTCACGATGTTCTGGAACTCTGCGGAGCCCTCGGGACAGGCAGAGCTGGTCGCGAAGTAACAGGCCTTCTGCACCCAGGTCGGCGCGAAGCGAGGGTGAGTGGAAAGCGTGTTGGCAAGCTCGTTGATCCCATCGCCGGGCAGGCCCTCGACCGAGACCCCTTGAAAGGCGAACGACGGTCGGAGTGTCTGCACGGAGGCGTCTTGCTGAGCGTGATAGAAGTACGTGAAGGAGTTGCGGAAGTACTGCCGCATGGGGTCGAGATTGACGTGGCACCCCCAACATGCCGTGGTGGGATCGGCGTGCGAATCGTCGAGCGCGTCGTCGAACGCCGGAATCAGCGTCGTCTCACTGTCGAAGCTCTTGCCTAGGGCAACGATCAAAGTCTGGTTGGTGGTGACCCGCGCCTGGTTTGCGTCGTTCGTCGGCCAGGTCGCGAAGAACGCAGGCGTGGTCATGAAACCGACGCGCGGGACGCGCAGCACCAGCTCGTTCGAAGCGCGCATGGCATCGACTTCCCAGAACATCGCCGGCTCTTCGCCGGGGCCCGGCGTCCGAAACGTGACCGGACGCCAATCGAAGAACGCTTCGTCACCGATGAGCGGCGTCGTGCGATAGTTGTCCTGCATGCACCCGTCGTTGTCGGTGTAGTACCCGAACAGAACCGCAAACGCGGCCCTGACCAAGTCGCCGTTCGTCTTCACGGCTTCGCCGCCGCATCCACCAGGAAGGCCCTCCGCGGGGATGGTGAATCGCATCCAGTTCGGAGAGCTCGGGTTCAAGGTCTGCGAGAGCGGTATTTCTTCGGTCGTATACACCAGCTGCTCGATCATCGAGCGCGAGCGGTTGTAGCTGCGATCCTCGTCGTCATCGATCTCGCGGTCGTCGCTAAGCGCAAGGCCCACCATCTGAGCGGTAGTGAGATAGACAGTACGAGTCGTCAGCACGTCGGTGAACGGCCGGTCCGCGCGCACGATATCGAGGACGCTCCGCGCGAAGCTCTCCTCGAACGTCCGAATGTACGCGTCGTCGATCGAGGTTCCGTCGCTCAGTCGCCCCATCTGGAAGTTGCTGTATCCCCAGAGGTCGACCAACGCCTGTTCCTCGTAGCCGTCCTGCTGGAACGCAGTCTGGAAGAATCGGCGCAGCTTCTCGTCTGCCTGCGGCATGTCGAGCCAGCCCTCGATCTGAGAGCGGAGGACGTCCGGGTTCGCCGTCAGCGCGTCGAGCTCTTCGCTGCTGAGGCCAAGCCCCGTCAGCAGCGTCTTCACCTTTGCGGCGTAAACAAAGGGCGCCACCGGCTCGAACGAGTCGCAGCTCGAGAGCGCCGGTCGCGTCGTGTCCACTGGGAAGCCCGGATCGCCGGGATTGGAAGGGTCGTTGCCGCGGCCCGCTTCTGACCGCCCGATGGTACCCTCGCACCCCGTTATCCCAAGGGCTAAAAGCGTCACGACTAGGAAAAGCGTCGGATATCCCATTGCTGCAAACTCCAGGCTGGCAATGGAACAGATTAGCAGTGAAATTGAGAAAATCACCCTTATGTGTTATTTTTGTGCGCTGGCTGCCTCTTTCGGTACAAGCCCGTTACCCTCAGCCGGCATTGCGCTCTGGAACACGGGCTGCTGACGGTAGCCTCGTCGGTCCCCGACCGAATCCTCGCGGGCGCCAAGGCCTTCGGTCGGGTCGAGTGAGCCCACGAGTCTTTGTGGAGTCTGGTATTGCGAGACGAGCGCTGATTAGACCGGCGGCTTCTCCGCGACGATTCTCCAGTTCAAATCGGCAATTTTTGCCTTCTCCGCATCCGTCCATGCCTGACCACCGCTTTGAAGAAGGTCAAGCGACTCTTCGACCCAGGGGGGCAAAATGCGAATGGCTTCGAGCGCCCTGATGACCTTTCGACCCCGGAGAATCAAATCTCTTTTTTGTTCACAAATCGGCCAGGCCGCGCTTTTCGAAGGAGCTGAAACGAGGATTGTAAAGCCCGCCCTTTCCAAGGCGGCGCAAACGTCAGCTGGATACATGGATTGAGTGGCAGCGAGCGTGGGCAGAAATGCCTTGTGTAGGCTCACATGCTCTTCGTTGTCCCAGTCAAAATGCGGCGTCAATAGATACTCGGAACAAGCGTATCGAGCGCCAGGCTTCAGCACGCGGTACATCTCTTCCGCGTGGGCATCGAGCTCCTCTTTCTTGAAGAACGGCCAGACCGCTTGAAAGGAAAAGCATCCATCGAAGGTTCCGGAGTCATACTCGAGCGGCTCGTGATGGTTGCCCACCTTGAAGTGAAGCCGATCGCTCATTCGGCATTCCGCCGCCCAGTCGATCGCACTCTCAACCTGATTGGCATCGATGTTATATCCGGACACCTGACCGTCGGTCAGCGTGGCGAAGTGATATGAGATCCTCCCCCGCCCGCACCCCATGTCCAACAGATGCGATCCCTGAGGGTCTTTGAGATCGAGCTCCTTCAATACAGCCTGCTCGACCAAGAGCTGATTCCCGTACAACCCTTGGGATTCGTCTAGCTGCGGTGGGATGTAGAGCTTCTCCAGGTCAAAAACCGAGAGCATGTTGTTGAGGACCTTGTAGTAGTCCGCGACTGCTTTCGTTTCATCCGCTGTCTCGGTTGGCTCGCCATCCTGCATCCTCTGAAGGAACTTGAAGCCATCGATACAAGCTTGCTTGTCCTCGTCCGTCAGCTCCGCCAATCGCTTGAGTCCGATGAGCGCCGTCTTAATTCGGTACCAATTCATGGGGTCGGTCTCTCGTTGAACGCAGCGGGAAACGGAATTCTCTTAGCCTAGGACACCATTCGGAAAATTCAACGACATCAATCGGATGGAGTCCCGTCCCCGAGACCAGCTTCGCGGCAGCCATCCTGATCTTTCCGCCACCGTGAGGTCTGGTGCCGCGGCAGACAGGAGCGTATTCTCATGAGCCCATCATGACCCAGGCATTCCACGAGCGATTGAGCGCGCTCGACGCTATCTTTCTAGACCTCGAGAACGAAACCGCGTCCATGCACGTCGGTGCAGTGCTCCTCTTCGACGCGAAACCGCTGACGCTCGACAGCGGCGGGCTCGATATGGACCGTATTACCAAATACACCCTGGCGGCGCTAGACACGATGCCACGCTACCGACAACGGCTCGCGTGGGTGCCCGGGTTTGGTCATCCGGTTTGGATCGAAGACGATCGATTCAACATCAATTACCACCTCCGCCACACGAGGCTTCCGCTTCCCGGAGACGAACGAATGCTCAAGCGCCTCGTGGGTAGGCTGTTCTCCCAGCGACTGGATCGGAGCCGGCCGCTCTGGGAGTTCTGGATCGTCGAGGGCATCGAGAACGACCAGTTCGCTTTGGTGGGCAAGGCGCATCACTGCATGGTCGATGGCGTCGCAGGTGTTGGGCTCATCGAGGCGCTGCTTCAGTTGACGCCTGTCGTTACGGAGAGAGAGCCGAGCTCGTGGACTCCGCGTCCTGCGCCAACTCGGAGGCAGCTCCTCCAGGCTGAGGTCAAGCATCGCATCAATGGTCTGCGCAAGCTTTCGCACTTCGGGCCCCGCATTCGGGAGAACTTTGGAGGCGTGGCGCGTGTCCTCCAATCGGGGATGAAGGCCGGTCCGGAGAGTCCTTTCACGGCGCCCGACATCAGCCCGTATCGTCGTTTCGACTGGACCGCGTTCGACCTCGATGAGGTGAAGGCCGTAAAGAACGCGCTTGGAGGCACCATCAACGACGTGGTTGTCGCGACGACGACGGCAGCCATCCGGCGTTTCCTCGAGGCGCGCGACTTGGACGTGGACTCCATGGAGGGTTTTCGCGCCTTTCTTCCCGTAAGCACGCGCAAGACCAGCGGCGGGCCGGCGGGAAACCAAGTCGCCATGCTGCTCGCGGAGCTTCCCGTGTCCGAGCCCGACCCCATCAAACGGCTGAACAAGGTCATCGCCGTCACGACGAAACTCAAGAAGGAGTCCAATCAAACCGCAGGCGCGGAGCTCCTCGAAGACGTGGCCGACTTGACGACCAAGCGGCTGATCTTGGACATCTCCCGCGAAGCGATCAGACGACACGCCTACAACGTCGTTGTCACCAACATCCCGGGGCCGCCGCTGCGGCTCTACATGCTCGGCGCAGAGCTCAAGGCCATGTACCCGCTCGTACCCATCCCGCCGACCCAGAACCTCGGCATCGCGCTCTTTAGCTACAACGGGGCGCTCTACTGGGGCTTCAACGGCGATTGGGAAGGTTTCCCAGACTTGCACGAGTTCGTCGAGACCCTGGAGGCCACGTTCGAAGAGTACAAACAGCTCGCCGCGGCGCACGCGCCCGAGGTTTCGGAGGATCAGCGTCCAAACGTCAGCCGCTAGAGGCTGACGCAGGATCGACGATGGGAACCCCTAGAGGCTTCGTTCAGCGGCGAGCCAGTCGTCGAGCTCGCGATTTGGGGCGAAGCCGCGTTGCTCGGCGAAGTAATACGCGGCGACGGCAATGCGCTGAGCCCGCTGTTGTGCGCTAAGCCCTGCGGCCTGCGTGGAGGGCGATCGCTTGGCGGCCGTCTTCGTTCGCCTTGCCCTAACGGCTGCCTTTGCGGGCGCTGGCGTCGCTGTCGTGCCGCCTTGTGCCCTGGAGGGCGCTGGTTTCCGGTTCGCAGGCCTTTTGGATTGGGACCTGGATGTGGTATTGGTCTTATTCGCTTCCATGAGGCCAGATATGCGCATCGCGAGGCTGTGCGCAAATTTGTGGCGCATGCAAAGATGAGGGGATGGGCATGAGACATACGATTCTCGTTGGGCTCTTCGCGTTCGCGGGGGGATGCGGAGACGGCGGTGCGACCGAGGCCGACCGACTCGGGGTCGGCGCGGAGTGCACTGCATCGGCCGAGTGCGACGCCGTGGACGATGTCGAGCTCGAATGCTTGACCCAGTTCACTGGTGGCTACTGCGGGCTTGCCGGGTGCGACGGGGATGTCAACTGTCCGCAAGGCTCGGCATGCGTGACCCACGACGACGGAAACAACTACTGCTTTCGTGGCTGCGTGGACAAGCCGGACTGCAACCGCAATCGTTCCCCGGACAACGACGCGAACTGCGTCGGGAGCATCACGTTCGTCGACCCACCAAATGAGCGCAAGGCCTGTGAGCCGGCCTCTTCAGGGATCTGAGCGCCGTTTTGATCGTCGATCAGTTAACAAGGTCACCGACGGTCGTCTTGGATGATGAGCGCCTTCGATAGTTGCCTCGTGTGGACGAGACCTGACTGCCGATGTGCTGAACAACGTCTGGGCGCCTCAGCAAGAGGTCGCTGAACGCCTGGGTTGGCATGCACAAGACGAGCGCATCGCTTTCAGCCTCGACGCTGAACGGCAAAGGTCTGCGGGTCAGGATCGACTCTTGGCCGAGGGCCTGTCCGAGCTCCATCGAGCCGATGAAAGTCCCATCTGGCTTCCTTGCGAGGATGCGACCGTGAAGGGGGAGGTACACACCGTCGGAGACCGTGCCCGCCTCGACAAGCTTGGTTCCTGCGGCAGCGCGGCGCACTTCGAACAGGCGAGCGATCTCCGTTCGAGTGCTTTCGTCGAATACGGTGAAGATGGGACTGGTTCGAAGCAGCGTCGCGACCAGACGACGGCACAGGATCTCTTGCAGCACCTCCTCAAAAGAAGGATGTTGTTCGACCAGCCGGTCGAGAAGAGGCTTGCCGATTTGAAGCACGCGAGCGGGACCGCACGCGATGACGTCCTCACCGAAGCTCACGTTTGACAGCAGGGACGAAACCCCGGCCACGTCTCCTTCGCCGAGAAGGAGGCTTTGCGTATCGGTCCCTCGCTGTTCGACGGCGTTGCCTTGGATGAGCACGTAAAGCGCGTCCGCCGCTGTACCCTCAGTCACGAAGCGCTGCCCGTCCTCGGCGTCGATCAGTGTCGATTTCCTCACCAAGGCGTCCAGAATCTCCTCTGGTATGTCCGCGAATAAGAGCATCGAGGGAAGCTGGGCAAGTGTCCCAGGACATGGGCGCTCACTGACCCGAGGCTCGGGCGGTGGTGGCCTTCGGGCAAGCTCGACTTCCGTGAAGTGGAGCCTAGCGTCTTCCGTCGTCTCGGTGGGCGGGGTCTCGAGCTCGGTGTTGAGCAGTTCGTCAGCGGTCACTGCGACGTTTCGGTTTTGATGGTGCAGTGTTCGCGCCGCCTGGGGATCAACTCGTTCGAAGACCGCGTCTTTGGTCGGGTCGATCGACCAGATGACTTTCGCCATCGCAGCGGCCCGGGCGACAAAGCCCTTGGCCGCGTAGAGCTCGACGCAACGCTCGTAAGCGCACACCGCATCGGCTTTGCGCCCCATTCGCTGCAACAAGTCGCCCTTGCGGTGTGGCCACCGCGGCTCATGCGGGTTTCGCTCCTCGATGAGCTCGTAGAGATCGAGTGCCTGATTAACCCTTTGGGCGCTGAGCGCTTTCTCGAGCTCCGCGCGAAGGTTCGTGGTCCTGCTGCGACGTCCTAGCATGTTGACCCCTGGGGAAGAAGGTTCACCCATTAGGGTAATGGCCGGACGTCGGAAACCCAAACTTCGTCAAAAAAACGAATAAAATTAGGCACTTGGCACGGCCAGTCGGCGAGGAGCCAATTGGGCTCAGAAGACCAGCGCGCCCTTTGGAATGTCCCACTGCAAGCGGCGGCCGTATTGGCTGCGCCGGATGTCGCGCTGCACGAGTCCAGGCGCAGTACGCAGGCGAAGCCGAGTGCACTCACGACTTCAACCTTGGCAACGCTTCCAAGGATCCCGGCGTGAGGGCATTCTCGGCTTGGTGGGCTGTGCGATCCCTAGAGCATCAGGCCACCGCTGCTCTGCAGCACCTGGCCGGTGATCCACGAAGCGTCGTCGCTTGCCAAGAACGCCACGGCTCTGGCGATATCCTCGGGCCGGCCGAGGCGACCGCGTTGAGACGAATGCCTTGCGGTCCGAGCTCCGCGGCCAAGGCCGAGGTGATTCGCTCGACCGCTGCCTTCGTACCCGAGTACGCCGACGCACCGGGCATCGATGCCTCGGCAAGGGTCGACGAGATGTTGACGACAGCGCCGCCGCTCTTGGCCAGATGCGGAATCGCCTCGCGCGTGGTGATCAAGAGACCTCGTACGTGGACCGAGAGAGTCTGTTCGAGGGCGTCGTCGTCGAGCTCGACCAGTGGCGCCAACGTTCCCACGCCCGCGTTGTTGACCAGGATGTCCAGGCGGTCGAACTGCTCGATGACAAAACGAACCGCAGCGGCCGAAGCACCTTTCTCGGTGACGTCTGTGGTGACGTAGCGCACCGCGTCCGGGTGCTCGCTGGCGAGCTGCCTGAGAGGCTCTTCGCGACGGCCGGTGACGACTACCTTGGCTCCTTCGGCGACAAGAGCTTCGGCTACCGCTCGACCAATACCGGTTCCTCCACCGGTGACGAGTGCAACTTTGCTAACGAAACGTGACATGACTTGTTGTCCTTTGTTGACGGAGAATCGGTGACCGAAACGCTGTTCTTGATCGAATGCTCGAGTACGAATTCTGCGGGAGTGGGGCTCAGGTCGAATCACCGGGTGTTTCGACAACCCGCGCGCGCAGAGCCCGAACCGTTCGGCCTGCAGCTCGCTCGTTCTCTCGACTGAAAACCGACGATGGCAGTGGCAGGTCGGGGTCCACGTAAATCCTGAAGTCGATCTCCGTGCGGGCGCCGTCATCGGTCGGGGTGAGCTTGAAGCTCGCATCGAAGGCGTCGATGTTGCCGTCCATGAGGCGGCCTGCGACCACGCGCGAGACCCCGTCCTGGGGACGCTCGGCGAGATCGAGCTGCCCGTAGAGCGTGTACATGCCCTTGGCGACGCTGACCTCCATGTAAACCATGGCCCGGCTCCCGCGCTGTGCGAGCACCTTGGACTTGGTGAAGTTGGGCATGAACCGTACGTAGTTGGCGTAGTCGAGCACGATCTGGAGCACCTCCTCGATCGGCCTGTCGACGACGATGACCGCCTGCCCCGTCGCAATGTTCGAACCTTCCACGGGGATCTGCGCGGTGAATATCCCCGCGTTTTCCACATGTGCCTCCACAGCGGCGGCGTGGCTTGGCATCAGACCGAGGGTCGAGGCGAAGGCGAGGGCCCCGGCCAGAGCGATTTGCAACGTCGTGCGTCGGAGGGTTTGGAATGTGTTCTGCACGGCTAGTCTCCCGAAGCTCCCAGGTTGAATCGATCTCTCGAGCTGGAGCCTTCGGACATTAACTACCGCTCGGTAGTAAATTGTCAAGGCATTTTGCTACCGAGGGTTCCAATATTGTGTCATGTGTCTATAGTATGGGTATGAGCGGCGCGAATATGCGGTCCCGAGGCCGGCCACGGCTCTTTGACGAAGATGCCGTTTTGGACGAGTTGACCGCGCTTTTCTGGCGAAAGGGGTACTCCCAGACCTCGATGGCCGATCTCGTCGACGCCAGCGGCGTCCACAAATCGAGCCTCTACAGCACCTTCGGCACCAAAGAAGAGCTGTTCGCCAAGATCCTCCAGCGCTACCTCGCCGGGCGGATGGGCATGTTCTCGAAGCTCGTCGAGCAGGCCGGGCCCGGGATCGACGGAATCCACGCCTTCCTCGAGATGCTGCGAGGCGACCTCGTCTCGGGGACCGGCCGATGGGGCTGCCTCCTCGTCAACAGCTCGAGCGAGCTCAGCGGAACCGCCCCCGGCTTCGAAAACTTCGGCGTCGCGTTTCGCAAAGAGCTGCGCGAGCGACTTCGAGCACTCATCCGTCAAGCGGAGCCCGAGGGAACCGCCAACAACAGCGTTACCGACCAACGAACCGATCTGTTCATGACCTTCATGTTGGGTCTCAACCTCACCGTCCGGGGCGGCGCCGACGAAAACGAAATCGGCCGGGTGATCGACGCCATGCAGGCCACGGTCGACACCTGGCGATAAAGAGCTCGACCGAATCGCGCGCTCGATGACGCTGGCAACGCCCTCGCGGCAAAGGCTCTACAGCAGAAGATCGAGATCATGCTGGAGCTGCTCGGACTGATGTTGAAGACCTATTGCGAAAAGGGAAGGATGATTTCGACTCTCGAGCTGCAGAAGGCGGTCTCCGCTGAGCGCGTGCTTTCCTTAGCCGAGAAGATCTAACCGACGTCAACCAGGAAGCCCGAGCAGGAGACCCCTAGCCTTCCCAGATTCAATTCCTGCAGCGTCATAACAGGTCGCGCAGCCTGTGGAAAACGCAGCCGAAATGCCGGTTTTCGCGGTG
>Ga0316198_10001945_pt1 | contig 12399 bp, 11 predicted proteins | sample OudBieAanoxic_MG_FD_204935 | JGI IMG/M metagenome (GOLD analysis project Ga0316198, IMG submission 204935) | Coastal sediment microbial communities from Oude Bieten Haven, Netherlands - site A anoxic | ecosystem: Environmental > Aquatic > Marine > Coastal > Sediment | place: Netherlands... | reverse complement strand
ACGGCTCCGGGGTCAAACGCACACGCCCCGACAGTTCCGCGCGCACTAAGAATAGCTTCGATCGCTATCTGGCGCTGGCCCGTGCTGCGGCGGCCTCCGGTGATGCTGTCGAATCTGAGAATTATCTCCAGCATGCTGATCACTACTTTCGGCTTTTGATGGAAAAAACGGCCTCAGAATAATCGTCCAACTCAGATGCGAAAAAGCCCGGATGAGGTTTTCGGTACACACACCCTATCCCTATTGCGCTCGCATAGGATTCAGCGACATTGCTGCATGTGGCGTGCCACGCTTGTTGAGATAGCCTGATGCGTCGTGTTCGCTGGCAATGTCACTTGAATGAACACCGCTTGTGCATGATCACTGAAGGCCCGTCCCGTGTTCAGTGTCAGATTGAAAACCACAAGACTTTTACGAGGAGATTTACGTGCCTGAGCATACCCCTGCCTGCGACCTTGGTTGGATAGCCCCAGGATTTAGCCTTCCTGGAGTGGACGGGAAGACCCATCGCCTGGAAGAGCTGAAAGGCTCAAAAGGCACGCTCATCACGTTCATCTGCAACCACTGTCCCTATGTGAAGGCGGTAATAGATCGCGTCGTCCGCGATGCTAATGAACTTGAGGCGCTTGGCGTCCGCACAGTGGCCATCTGCGCCAATGACGCCTCCACCTACCCAGACGATTCCTTCGACAATATGAAGCGCTTCGCTGAGCAGCACAGCTTCACGTTTCCCTATCTCCATGACGAAAGCCAAGATGTTGCCCACGCCTATGACGCTGTCTGCACCCCAGACTTCTTTGGCTTCAACGCGGACCTTCAGCTTCAGTATCGGGGGCGGGTCGATGAAAGTGGTCGCGAACCTGCAGGGGCGAATGTCAGGCGCGAATTGTTCGACGCCATGAAACGAATCGCCGAGACGGGGCTAGGACCAGGCAACCAGAAACCATCCATCGGTTGCTCGATAAAGTGGAAGACCGCCTGAACACCCAAGCTTTTGCTGCCTTCTCAGTCTTAAACTGTAAGCGAGTTTCTCCCTGAGTATCCCTCGGAGCGAATGGCGCGTTAAGTTATTAGCTGACCAGAGGCTGCCGCTAAACGATGGCCGCTTTCCACCCATAAGCAGATATCCTCAGCCTCGGTATTGAGGTCGGCCCTGCTCAACACCCACATCCGAGTTTGAGGCACTCACAGGCTCTTTCTCGCGGTAGTCGAATGAATCCGACGCGCCAGCCTTCGCCATACCGCGGTTGTTGCCCACCTTAGTCAACCAACTCCACGTCCGGCATTTCCCAGGACTTGTTGTTGTATTCCTCGGTGGGGCCATAAAAGCGCACGACCGGCATCGGAAGTTTGCCCTCAGTGGGAATCCAGTTGCTCGCCAGTCCCTCTGGTGGCTGCGGGCCAAAATAGAGGGTCACGCTGCCATCACTGTTCTTTTGCATGTTCGGCAAGTCAAACGATGACAAACCGGGCCGCTCTTGCGGACTGTAGATGAAGGCAAAAGTCTTCAGATCGTAGATGACCAGCGACCAGAACTGGGTGACCGGCACCCCGGCGGGCATGGTCAACGAGTAGGTCTTGCCACCCTGCAACGCGTCCCCGTTCTTGTCGGCCACCGCGTACACATACTGGACCGCCGGCTCTGGGCTGAGTGTCTTGGGATAGAAGGTTCCAGGGTAATAACGATCCGCGCGGCCGTCGAGATCAATCCGGTCGTCATAATCATACGCAAACTCCTGGTTCGCATCAGCGAAGAGCACGTCATACCAGTGCTTGTCTTGCCACCAGAGCCTGGATGGATCATCTGGATGGAGAAATCGCCGTTGCATATAGTAGTAGGCGTCAATGACAGCCGGGCGCATGGCCTGTTTTGTTGTGGCGTCCGGATTGTAGGGTTTGCCCTTCTGAATGCCGAGTGAGGTCAGCATGCCCATCATCACTTTGTCACGCGACAATACGTTTTCAACACTGACGACAGCATAGAGTTCCTCAAACCAGCGCTCGTCGTAGAACGGCAGCGTAGAAAGGCGCATGTCATTCGGGTCGATAAAACTGGTCGGCTCGGGTTCCGGCAGTTCCGACAGGTAGTACATTTTTATGGTCTGGATGTACTCATAGGCTTCCGCCGGTGAGCTATTTGGGCCGGGGACGGAACGGAGGGCAAAGGCCACCCGGTAACTTGGGCTCTTTACTTCGATATAGCCGGCGGGAATCTCATCCGCATAACCGGGGGGAGTTAGCAATATCTTGCCCTCCTTTCCCGCATCAACGCCTGACGGCCCGATGTCCGCGATTGTAATCTGCCAGTGATCGACGATCTGGCCGTAGAGACTGCCCTTGTCTGAGGCAGCCGGCACTTCTAACACCGCCGGGCCCTGCCGCAGATCAGTGTGTGCAGAAAGGTATGGCACTTGGTTGTTTGCCGTCAGCGCTTCCAGAACCGGTCTAGCCGGCTCGGAATAGGCGATAATCATATTGGGCTCAGCACCTATCCCTGTGAAGCCACGAATGAACCCGTAAATACCGATGGCTGGCATTGACCAGATCACGGCCTCAAAGGCCCGCTGGTATTTGACCTGGTAATCGAGATCAGTTGCAGATGGCTTTGCACCAAACTGGGGCTGACCGCCGACAGGTTCAGTCAGCACGCTAGTCCCTGATACTGCATTGCTCGTCTTTTTAGCCCCTGAATTTGAGCCTGCTTAGCGGAATCCTGAGCGCGGATCGTGGATGTCCGCTTCACACTCATGAGCGAACATGGTCAGCTCCGGCGTCTATGTCCGCTAAGTGCCAAAAGCAGACATGACTGGGGTAACCGGAAAGCTGCCCCCTCTTGGCACCCAGAGCTGCTGACCCTAGGGCTTTAGCTTGAACTCAGCCTGATCCACATCAAAGAAGCGGCGCATGTCCCTCGTATGGTTAGGAGGCGTTGAGAATTCGACCTTCAGCATCGGCAAGCGCTACGCCTCTGCCCTCCTTGTCAGGCTGCTCACGATCTCATTGCCGCTATCAGGCAGTTCGCTCGCACCCGTCAGTCTCGAATGATCAGAAGATGTCCCCCACTGCATTCGAGACCGGAGGCAGCTAACGAACGACGGAGTTGACCATGATTAGACTGAGCTTGATTTTGACATCGCTGCTGCTGACGCTGCAGTTCTCGACCGCACCCGCCAATGGGCAGACATCAGAGAACGCAGGTCAAAGCAGACCCAACATCCTCGTTATCATGGCCGATGATGTCGGTGTCTCGAACATCAGTGCCTATCACCGCGGCATGATGGGGGGGCGCACACCGAATATCGATCGGATTGCCACGGAAGGCGCGTTGTTCACCGACTACTACTCCCAGCAATCCTGCACTGCCGGACGCAGCGCCTTCATCACCGGGCAGACACCGTTCCGCACCGGCCTGTTGAAGGTCGGGCTCCCAGGGGCGAAGCAGGGTCTGCAGGACAAAGATCCGACGATCGCCGAACTTCTCAAGCCCCTCGGTTACGCTACCGCGCAGATCGGGAAGAACCATCTCGGAGACCGCAATGAGTACCTCCCCACAGTGCACGGCTTCGACGAGTTCTTCGGCAATCTCTACCACTTGAATGCCGAGGAGGAGCCGGAAGATCCCGAGTATCCGAAGGACCCGAAATTCCACGCCATGTTCGGTCCTCGCGGGGTTCTCGACTGCAAAGTTTCGGACGTGAACGATACGACGGAGGATGCACGCTTCGGCGAGATGGGCAAGCAAGTATGCAAGGACACCGGCCCGCTCACCAAAAAACGCATGGAGACAGTGGAGGAAGAACTGCTCGCGGCGTCGCTGGATTTCATGGAGCGTTCCCACAAGGCCGGCAAGCCCTTCTTCCTCTGGCACAATCCCACGCGCATGCACATCTGGACCCACCTTTCGGATAAGTGGGCCGGCAAGAGCGGCTATGGCCTCTTCGCCGACGGCATGATGGAACTGGACTACGTTGTTGGCGAACTACTCAAAAAGCTGGACGATCTCGGTATTGCCGACAACACGATCGTGATGTTCACGTCCGACAACGGCACCCAAATCAACACTTGGCCGGATGGCGGCAACCACCCGTTCAAGGGCGAGAAGGGCACGACCTGGGAAGGCGGTTTCCGCGTTCCGTTCGTGGCCAAGTGGTCGGGCACGATCAAGCCCGGCATCATCATTAACGATGTCATGGCGAACGAGGACTGGATGCCGACCCTCCTGGCCGCGGCCGGCGACCCGGACGTGAAAGAGGAACTCCTTCAAGGGAAGAAGGTGGGCAACAAGAAGTTCAATGTGCACCTCGACGGCTACAACTTCCAGCCCTTCTTCAAGGGCGAGGTGGACAAGGGGCCGCGTCGCGAGTTCTTCTACTTCACCGACAACGCTGACCTTCATGCGCTGCGCTACGATGACTGGAAGATCAGCTTCAAAACCATGAACGGAAACCTTCTCAATGGGACGGTGGTCGAGACCAATGCCCCGCTGGTGGTTAACCTGAGGCAGGACCCGTTCGAGCGTTTCCCGGATGAAGCGGCGGGACATATGCAGTGGTGGGGCGAGAAGCTGTGGACCATGATCCCTGCCGTCGACATCACGGGACAGTTCCTCGAGACCTTCAAGGAATACCCGCCCAGCCAGGCGAGCAGAACTACGGGCGTGAGCGAGTTTCTCCAGGCGATCCAGGCAAGCGCCGCGGGTACCTACTAGTAGCGGAGTTGATTTGCCGTTCGAGCAGAGCACAGCTCCCTTGCAATTCAAGTCGAGGAACGAACTTGGAAGGCCGAAGCCGGGCAGGTCCTGCCGCTTTCGCAGTATGACACCAGCGATTCCGAGGGGCTGTGGCAGCCGATGAGCTATACCGAGAAGAAAATCGGTGGCCGCCTGCTCGCGATCCCACATAACGGCAACCTGAACGGCGGCGCGGATGTCCGCTTCGGGTCAGAAGTGGACGACGGACATGCTGGGTATTTGATCAGAACCCACAAAAGTTGGGCAGCTCACGACTGCAGCCTTGCACTTCATTGTGCGATGCACCATATGGGGCGGGTGATTAACGCAGGCTCTATCGTATAAGAGGAAGGTTATGACTGAACACTTCAAGATTGCTGACGAGTTTCAGAATTTCGGCCCAGCCAATTTCGACAACTATTTCCATTCCTTTGGCGAACTGAATAAGGGCTTCCAAGGCATCGCCGCTGAGTGGACAGAATATTCCAAAAAGGTCTTTGAGAACTCCACTAAAGCGTATGAGAAAATGGTCGGCGCGAAGTCAGTCGAAGACGCCATTGAGGTGCAGACGAAATACGCCAAGAAGGCCTATGACGCGCACATTGCCGAGATGACGAAGCTCGGTGAGATGTATGCCAGCCTGATACAGACTGCATTCAAACCACAGGCTCGTTAGAGAGACTTCTCAAGCGATCCTCCTGTCACGAGCGAAGGTCCGAGGTTTGCCCTCGGGCCTTTTTTCATGACCGCAGTCTTTAACACCTTACGTGATCTTGAATCCTCGAAGCTGTTGTCCGTTTCCATTAGACCTTTCGCCGAGCCTAAAATTCGGTGACGTCGTGCGCCTAAACTTAAGCGACGTGGCAAAACAGTCTTAGGCCGTCGTGTGGCTACTTCCGGTCTGCGCTCCTAACCCGGCGCGCATCTGAGCTTCCCCCGTTGGATTGGTCCATCCTGATGTAGGAAGAGACAGGAAGACCACGATGGCATTGTCAAAGCGAAAGAGCGTGGCGTGAGGTTCGGTCGCAAGCGCATTCTCGTCCCGGAGATTATGCGGCAGACGTACGTATCGCGAGATCGCTCCAGTTCTCGATCAGTTTTGAAACCCACGTTTGTGACGGCGCTTCAAGCTGTTGCGAGCAGCAAGGATGAATGTCGATAGGCCGACCAACGGCATGAGTAACGCCTCGGGTGAATTCATGATCCAAAGTGTTGTGCCCGTGACGGCGCACCACAAGACGGGAATGATAAACAGCCCCAAACGAATTCGATCCGCGGCGAGGAGAACCCCAAGAGTGCCAACCACCGTAGGATCAGGTGCCAAGCCGAACAGCTCCACACCGGACAACTCTCTGCCAACGAGTGGCCCGACCAAGGGGTGAAAAACTAGCGCGAACAGGAGCAAGCCGATGCCCGCCCTACCGGTTGGGCTTTTGACACCATCAAACGTGATATGCGCCCGAATTAACCCGACCATGGCCAACAACGCCGCCTGGACAACGAAACTCAAAGCAAAGTACGAGGCTGCCAAATTGATCGTGGCGTAGCGGTCGATGAAATAGGCCCAGGCAACGAAAAACCAGACTAGGGCCAGAAGAGCGGCTATGACCCGCCCTCGCCAGCATGGTCCGCGAACCATCAAGACCGCAATCGACACGCCGGCGGCGAGCGGCAAGATCTGCGCCGGCCAAAGCCCCATGTTGTAGAGCTCAAACAGCCGATAATAGGTCTCCGGCGAGAACATAAGCAGGTCCGCCGGCTGATACCCCGACCACTCGGACATCACAGCTCGCGAATATAGGCGACCATACGCTGGCGCATTTTTTCGCCGGGAAGCGCCGCACGCGCTGTCTCAAGATTTTCGCGCACGTGATCCACTCGCGTGGTCGCGGGAACAGCGCAAGTTATCGCAGGATGCGAGATCACGAACTTCAGAAGGAATTGCGCCCAGCTCGCAGCGCCGATCTCATCGGCCCATTCGGGGAGTTTTTCTTCCTCGAAACGGTAGATCAGCTCCTTTCGGCGGAATGGGCGGTTAGCGATAACGGCAATGCCTTTTTCTTGCGCGAGGGGAAGCAGACGGCTCTCCACCTCTCGGTCGGCGATGTTGTAGGTGAGCTGGACAAAATCGAGGTCATGCTTGCGCATGATCCTCTCGAGCTCGTTATGCCGGCGACCGTGTGAGGTGGTAATACCGACATAGCGTAGCTTTCCTTCATCCTTCATAGCATTGAGCGTATCGAGATGCGCTTCCCAGGCCACAAGATTGTGCACCTGCAATAAGTCGAAACGATCAACGCCCCAAAGTGTACGCGATCGTTCAATCTGGTCAGGCCCCTCGTCGCCATTGGCGATCCAAACTTTATCGGTCGCAAAAACGTTCGCTGCATTGCCGGTCTTCCGCAGACAGTAACCGATGACCTCCTGTGCGGATCCGTACATGGGCGAGGAATCGATCATACGGCCGCCGGCATCGAAGAAGGCCTGCATGACTTCGGCACTGGAATCACGCGCCACAGGGTCGTCGCCGACATTGAAGGTGATCCAACTGCCAAGCCCGACGATCGGCAGCGCCTCACCCGAAGACGGGATCTTCTTGGTGAGCAGGGCATCCTGCGCCCGAACAAACTGTGGGACGAGCGCATTGAGGCTTGCAATGGCAAGCGATCCAATAAGCTGACGACGATTCAGCGGCATACTCATTCGCAATAGTTATGCAGCTACGTCCTTGGATAGACCAGATTCTTCTAACCAAGCCAACGCTTTCTTATCTGTCACGCAAGGAGCGCCGAAGCTTGATCGGCCTGCTGCCGAAGACGGTCTAGGTGAGTCTGCAGCAACGAAGCTTCCTCTATTGAAGCATTGAGAAGCAGATCCGTCGCTAACTAGTGGCGCATTTCTGGACTTATTCAGGGAGATCTGGCGGGCCCCGACAGACAGCCTGAAAACCCGCGACCAGGTGGCTGTGCTGGCAGTCCGCCGCGAACCCGTCTCTCCCTGCAAACTTGAGAAATGCAGGGGCGAATCCGCCAAAAAGCAGGGAAGGCGCCGAAGTGTCCGTGCCGAGCATGTTAGCATCTCAATGAATTGGATGCCTTACTCCCTCCCCTAACGAGCAGCGAGTACCTCGTACATAGCAGGGATGCAGGTGATATCAGTTTCCGCAAATCAGGGATGGCCGCTTTACCCCTCAAAGCAGACATGCGCCGATCCTTCACTCAGCAGCCGCTCGGCCGAAAACCTCGCTAGCCCTCTTTATTTGGTCCAAGGAGCATGATCTTCTGCCTTCTGCCATTCAGAGAAGCCGCCTTCCAAGTGCCGCGCACTCGCAAGCCCTGCTTCCCTCGCGCGCTGGACCGCCATGGCCGAGCGCTCACCAAAAGCACAATAAAAGACCAGTGACTTCGTGGACCCGAGCTTGCGCAGCACGCCGCCCGGCTTGAGCGCGTTAGTAAAGCTGTTGTAGGACACATGCACCGAGCCTGGAATCTCGCCATACTTGGACCGCTCACGGTCTTCGCGGAGGTCAACAATGGCAACATCAGTCCTGTTCAGCTGAGAAGCGAGCTCCGGTGCCTTTAATGCCCAGCCACGCTTAGCAACCTCGTCCTGCGAAAGCCCCACCCGGACATTTGCTGGAACAGCGATGTCCATCATCTTTGGATCTGGCAGATCTAGCTTGCTCATCAAATCGACGTACTCATCGACCGTCTTCACTTGCAGTCGGGGATTGAAGGCGCGCTCTTCGGCGATCGTACTAACGGTCTCGCCTTTGTAATCGTGTGCTGGATAGACAAGCGTATCGTCCGGCAGTTTTAGCAAACGATTGAAGATTGATTCATACTGCGCCCGCGCGTCACCATTCTGGAAATCGGTGCGTCCAGTACCGCGGATGAGTAGTGTATCGCCGGTAAAGACTCGATCGTGCAAAGTGAAACTGTACGAATCATCGGTATGGCCCGGCGTATAGATGACGCCAAGTTGCAACCCCTCGATGTCGACCGTGTCACCATCACTAACGCGCATGGACACCACATCCGCCTTCGTTTGCTCCCCCATGACAGTCACGCATAGCGTCCGGTCGCGCAGGGCTCCCAAACCTGTGACGTGGTCTGCATGGAGGTGGGTATCGATCGCCTTAACGAGCTTTACGTCGAGTTCTTCGAAGAGCTGTAGATAGCGGTCGACCTTCTCCAGGACCGGATCAATGATAAGCGCCTCACCCCCCTTCCTACTTGCAAGGATGTAGCTGTAGGTGCTGGAGACCGATTCAAACAGCTGACGGAAGATCATGCCTTGCCTCCGTTGGCTTCAAGATGTTTGGGTGTGGGTTTCTGCAGAACCAATCGCGCCAAACCAATGCCGGCAAGCATGGCCGGCACAAAGATTAGTGTGCCTGTGGCCATCAGTGGCAGCGACGTGATTGCGGGACCAGGACAAAAGCCGGACAGTCCCCATCCTACGCCGAAGAGTGCTGGCCCGATGATTAGACGAGAGTCAATCTCAGTTGCAGTTGGCAGATTAAATCGCTCAACACAGAGTGGTGAAGGCTGACGGAAGGCAAACCGATAACCAAAAAAAGTGACCACCAAGGCACCCGCCATCACGAAAGCAAGGCTCGGATCGAACGTCCCAAACACGTCCAGGAAATTTTGTACCTTGGCGGGGTTGGCCATACCGCCAATGACGAGGCCGAGACCAAACACAAGTCCTGCAATTAAGCTGATCGTGATACGCAACATTACCTTCAGCCCCCAATCACATGCCGGACGATGAACACGGTAGAAAAGCCAGCGACCATAAAGACGACGGTGGCCACAAGTGAGCGTCGCGAGAGGCGTGCGAGCCCACACACGCCGTGCCCGCTCGTGCAGCCACTGCCATAAACTGTACCAAACCCAACCAGCAAACCAGCAACCGCCATCAGCACCGCATTGTCTGATACCGTCTGAGCCACGGGTGAACCGCTCACCATCGAATAGCAAACTGGGGCCGAGGTGAGCCCTGCGACGAAGGCCACAGCGCTAGCCACATCCGAACCGGCATACTGGGGAAATAGCCGAGCCAATATCCCGCTAATGCCGGCAATTCGTCCGTTGAAGAGCATTAGTAGAACTGCAGCGAGCCCAATTAGCGCGCCGCCAATGGTCGAGGCAATCGGCGTAAAGGGGGTGATTACAGACATTGAACTGCGCAACGCTGACTAGCGTTCCCTCTCAATAGTTGGCAAAAATCGAGTTAGGATCTGGCACACATGCGATTCGGAAAATGTTATCCTCATATGAACGGGTCGCCAAAGGTGATTTTGCTACCGGAGGGCTGCCGAGCGCGCACAGCCACGCCCGAATGCCTCTCGGTGGCGACCAAGTAATCCCTTGAAGGGTTCCCTGATCGCTCTTCTAAGTCTGCCGGCCCCCGCGCGGCCAAGCGGGAAAGTCGTCTGGTCTGAAATACTGTTGTCTCGAGGCGACGATGATCGACCGGTTGCGCAAGTTCATTCCCGTGCTCGATTGGGGTCGGACTTACAACGGTGCCGATTTCTCGAACGACCTAATCGCTGCGGTGATCGTGACGATTATGCTGATTCCGCAGTCGCTCGCGTACGCGCTGCTTGCAGGTCTGCCGCCCGAGGCCGGCATTTATGCCTCCATCGTGCCAATCGTCCTCTATGCGATTTTCGGCACATCCCGCGCGCTGGCCGTCGGTCCCGTAGCCGTAGTGTCGCTATTGACGGCATCGGCCGTCGGGCAGGTGGCCGAACAAGGCACTGCAGGATATATGAGCGCGGCATTGACACTCGCGCTGTTGTCGGGCGGCTTTCTATTCGCGCTCGGCATCTTCCGGCTTGGGTTTCTTGCGAACTTTCTCAGCCACCCGGTGATTGCCGGCTTCATAACCGCGTCCGGCATCCTGATCGCTTGCAGTCAACTGAAGCACATCCTCGGTGTCGAGGCAGACGGCCATACGCTGCCGGAAATCCTTGGTTCTCTCGTGGCTCATCTCGGCGAGACCAATCTCATCACGCTCGCCATTGGTGCCGCCGCGATAGCGTTTCTGTTCTGGGTGCGCACTGGATTGAAGCCGTTCCTGCAAAAGATGGGATTCGGTCCGAAGGTCTCCGATCTCATCACTAAGGCCGGCCCGATCGCGGCCATCGTAGCGGCGACGCTGGTGGCTTGGTATTTTAGCCTAAACGAACACGGCCTATCGATCGTCGGCGAGGTACCACAGAGTTTGCCGCCATTGACCATGCCCGGGCTTGCGCCTGACTTGATCGCCGAGCTCGCGGTGCCTGCAATCCTCATCTCGATTATTGGCTTCGTGGAGTCCGTCTCGGTTGCCCAGACGCTAGCCGCAAAGAAGCGCCAGCGCATCGATCCGGATCAGGAATTGATCGGCCTTGGCGCTGCGAATATCGGTGCAGCCTTTACAGGCGGCTATCCGGTGACTGGTGGATTTGCGCGCTCGGTCGTCAACTTTGACGCCGGCGCTGAGACCCCGGCAGCTGGTGCCTACACCGCCGTCGGCCTCGCTATCGCTGCGGTCGCCCTGACGCCGCTGGTGTACTTTCTGCCGAAGGCGACACTAGCTGCGACCATTGTCGTCGCGGTGCTAAGCCTGGTCGATTTGTCGATCCTCAAAAAGACCTGGGGCTATTCAAAGTCCGACTTCTCCGCCGTCGCCGCAACGGTCCTGCTGACGCTGTTGCTCGGCGTCGAAATCGGTGTTGCAACCGGCGTCGCGATTTCAGTGCTTCTGCACCTTTACAAGACGTCGCGGCCACACGTGGCCGAGATAGGCTTGGTGCCAGGCACGCAGCATTTCCGCAATATCGACCGCCACACAGTTGAGACGGATCCGACTGTTCTAATGCTTCGCGTCGACGAGAGCCTCTATTTCGCTAATGCTCGCTTTCTGGAGAGCTTGATACTCGCGCGCGTAACCGAAGGCTGTGGAATCCGAAATGTCGTTTTGATGTTTTCTGCGGTGAACGCAGTCGACTACTCGGCCTTGGAGAGCCTTGAGGCGATAAATGACCGTCTAAGCGATATGGGCGTTGGCTTTCATTTGTCAGAGGTGAAAGGACCAGTGATGGATCGACTGGAAGCTTCCCCCCTGCTGCAGCATCTGAATGGGCGCGTATTTCTCTCGCAATACGACGCCTGGACCGCCGTCTCGGATCGGCCATCTGAGCCGCTTGACCCTGTTTCGGCGGACAAAACGTACTGACCTTTCCGCGAACTGCCGCAGCGCAAGTCATGGCGACCGACCTCAAAAACCCGCGCGTCGTCTGCTATGTGCCATTAGCGGACATTTGCTCACCGTCGAAGCGTGAGCACAACTCAAGGTCCGCTGACCCATTGTTTCTCATGGCACCGCTACTTCATTTCGATTTGACTAGACCCTTCCGCTATAAGGCCCGTGCGTACCAAAGCCAGTTTGTTACTTTGACAGTTCCGGCGAGCTCCTTGCAGTGAGCTTCAAGGTCATACCGGGCAGAGAACCGCGGGTTTGGTTTGCAATGGGGAGCAACCCATGCGCTCCGGCATGGGACGGAATTCCTACGACGCTATAGGCCGCGCGCCCAGGCTGGCCTCAGCGGGGCCGCTTCAGGCGCGGTTATAGCCGCACGCAATTCTTGCAGCAGCCGCGGCTTATCCACTCCCAGC
>Ga0316198_10001943_pt1 | contig 12406 bp, 8 predicted proteins | sample OudBieAanoxic_MG_FD_204935 | JGI IMG/M metagenome (GOLD analysis project Ga0316198, IMG submission 204935) | Coastal sediment microbial communities from Oude Bieten Haven, Netherlands - site A anoxic | ecosystem: Environmental > Aquatic > Marine > Coastal > Sediment | place: Netherlands... | reverse complement strand
ACGAACTCTCCCTGGATGGTGAAGATCTCGGGGACCACAGGTTTTGGTTTGTCGAGTTTATCGAGTGCGTCGGTCCCCTGGGCTGCCGCCACAGTGCCAACACCGGTTGCAATCACACCGATCAACACGATCGAAAGGATCTTCTGAATCTTCATTTCTTCTCCTTCACATGCAAAGACGATCTGTCAGCGGTTCTAGTCCGAAGTCGGGTAGTCGGTGCCGAACAACAGTTGGTCTCGTCATAGTACCAACTCACCACATCTTTGAAGACCACACGGCCTCCGGTGACGTAGTCGGAGAAACCGACTCGGTCCTTCGGATTGGCGGTGAGCTTCCTTCCGAGACCCTCCGTAGTTGACGAAAACTGCATAATCTAGAAATCTGAGATAGCCAACACGGTTCCCCCGGTGCTAGCGTGCACCGTGGAAACCCTGTCATCGAGAAACCGAAACCTGCAGGAAAAGGAGATCCCAGTGAGAAAGATCGTCCCGCTGTTGGTCATCATGATCGTAGTCTCGATTCCGACCCTCGCCCAAAAAATCACCATCGACTACGCACACGAATTCGACTTCTCACTTGTCGAGACCTTCGAATACGTTCGGACCCCAGAGACCAACGCTGCCGATGAGATCACCGACAACCGGATCAAGAACGCCATCATCCGCGAGCTCGCCGAGGGCGGGCTCCACTCGGCATCGTCAGACCCCGATCTCTTTGTGACCTATCACATGACCACGAAAGAGAACACCGTCTACAACACCACGAGCTTTGGCTATGGCGGTTTCTACGGTGGCTGGGGCCCCTTGGGCGGTGGAATGGGCGCGACCACCACCGCATCGACCTATACCGAGGGAACCCTGATCATCGACGCCTATGCCGTTGACGAGACCGGCGCGAAGAAGATGGTCTGGCGAGGCACCGGGACGGTCACCGTCAAATCCAAATCCGAGAAGCAGCAGAAACAGCTCGACAAGATCCTCGACAAGATCGGCAAGAAGTGGGGGAAAATCCTCGCCGGCCAGGGCAAGTAGGATCGCCGGTCGCGCCTGAGGCTCAGTCGAACTGCTTGCAGAACTCCTGGTCGATGGCGTTGCGGCTGTTGGTTCCATACCCAACTCTGCCGCCAACCCAGTTCCCGTCCTGGTCCTTCTCCTGAATCGAAACCCTGACCATGGTGAGGATGGCTCCGGCCTGCCCGATGGCTTTGACGCAGTAGTTCATGGGGAGCTGGACCTGGACCGGATCGGTGGTGTAGCCCGATGAGGGGTACCGGGCCCAATACCATCCATTCGGTCCCCAGAACTTGAACCAGTCGAGGGTGACTCCCTCGTCATAAGTGAGTATCGCCCTGACCCAGAGCCACCGCGGTTCGCCGCCGGCCGCCCTCACCGACGGACCGGATGAACCGTAGATGAAGGTTCCGTCGCCGGAACGGTTGTCGACCCTCGAGATATAGACCATATTGAACGCGGCCGGGAAGACGGACACATCGGCAAGCTCGATGTTCTGATCACCGGCGCCGAGGATCTCGAAGAGATCGTCCTGGAACCAGCCGTAGGGGCCGATCTCGACCGAAGCGGACCCGATCTCCTCGAGCGTATCGGGGTCACGCGCGATGACGAGCACGGTCTGCGTTGCGGATGACGTATTTGCGATGCCGAGATTGGTTCGGGTGCCGTCGGCGCCGGGTCGGTTGGCTGCGCCGAGCAGCGTGTATCCCTCAGACGTGTCCTGGGTCGTGAATGCGGGGATTCCCTGGCCGTAGGAACCGCTCTCACCTCCCGTGTTCGACGTCCGCGACTGGGCGAAGAACGGATACTGGGCCTCGAGCCGGATGGACCCGGGACGGTTCTCGCCGAAGAGCGTCGCCACGGCGTCGGTGATCTCCACCGGTGCGTAGGGCGGCAGGGTGATGGTGGCCTGCTCCGGTTCGGCGGTGCCGAGCTGCTCGGCGAAGAAGGTCGCCGTCACCACCAGCTCGGTGTCGATGACCTGGCTGTGGAGCCAGAGATCGGTGCTCCAGAAGGTCCCGTGCAGACCGGGATTGGACGCCGCCGCCGGGATCCACCGGGTTTCGAGCGCACTCGCCGCAGGGGAGATCATCGCCAAAGTGGCCAGACACGCAAAAATGTATCGACACATGTGAACCTCCCCGAATCCGTTTGTTGAAACTCCGTCAATGATCTCAATATGGGTTCGACAAAAAAAGATCAAGGGAAACAGGGGGCGAACCTCGCGGACGTGACCACGGTCACGATTCACCCACCGAGAGCCCGCGATTCATAATTCATAATTCATAATTCCCCCGGGTGACCCCGACCGCTATGTTCCACCGCCCGATTCTGCTACCGTGTCGCACCGATGGCAAAGGTGCGCCTGCGTTCCCTGAAATTGACCGGGTTCAAGTCATTCCCGGATGAAGTCGAACTCGGCTTTCCGGGGAGGGTGTCTTCGATCATCGGTCCCAACGGTTGCGGCAAGTCAAACATCGTCGACGCCATCCTGTGGGTCCTCGGCGAGCAGAGCCCGTCGCTCATGCGCCTCAAGAACATGGGCGATGTGGTCTTCAACGGCGCTCGGGGCCGGCCGGCCGCCGGGGCCGCCGAGGTCATCCTCAACCTCGAGTCCGACGACGGCCACTGGGCGGCGAGCGGGGGCCGGATGGAGATCAAACGGCGGGTCTACCGATCGGGCCCGTCGGAATACCGACTCAACGGCAAGGTCGCACGGCTCAAGGATGTCGCGGACGAGCTGCTGACGGTGGGTCTCGGCACCCGGAACTACTCCATTATCGAACAGGGCCGGGTCGGCCAGGTTCTCTCGGCCCGACCTACCGACCGGCGGGTCCTCATCGAGGAGGCCGCCGGGATCACCCGCTACAAGAAACGAAAACACGAGGCCGAGCTCAAACTCGAGCACACCCGGCAAAACCTCCAGCGGCTCGAGGATGTCATCGCCGAGGTCCAACGCAGTCTGCGCCAGGTCAAGCGCCAGGCCAGCGCGGCGAAGAGATTCGAGAAGCTCCAGGAAGAGCTCAAGGACCGGCTCCGCCGGCTCCACACCATCGAGGCCCACACCCTCGATGAGCAGCGGCGCGAGATCATCAAACGCCGCGGACTCTCCCAGAACGAGGTGGCCGCGGCCGCCGCCGCCCTCGGTGGCGCCGACGCCGATCTCACCCAGGCCCGCAAGGAACTCGAGGCCTGTCACGCCAAGGTCGACCAGGCGCAGAGCGAAGTCGCCGAGCTGACGGGATCGCGGGAGCGACTCGAGGCCTTTCTCGAGCGGTCAGCCGATCTCCTCGACAGTCTTCGTGGTTCGCTGGAACGCACCCGACACGATCGCAGCGCCCTCGAATCCGGGCGCACGCTGCTCGACGGGCGCGTTGCCGAGGCCTCAGGCCAGGTTGAGCTCCGCGATGCCGAATCGACCACCGTTGGGTCGTCGGTGGAAAAGGCCGTCGCCGAGAACGAGGCCGCCCGCAAGCTGCTGGCGGGTGCCGAAACCACTTCCGCCGAGCAGCGGCAGGCCCTGTTGCGCACCATCTCGGGTCTCACCAGCGGCCGCAACCGTCTCGGAGAGCTTCACCGGGAGCAGGACCGGCTCGATTACACCCTCGGCCAGCTCGAACTCGAACGCGATCGTCTCGCAGCCAGGCGGAGCGAACTCGAAGAACGGGCTCGCCTGTCGGCCGATGCCAGCAAGAAAGCGATCGCGGCGGTTGACGATCTCGAGGCCCGCCGCCGAGAGTTGGTCAACGAACGCACCAGCCTCGCCGAGGACGCCAACACCGCAAAGCACGAGACCGAGAGTCTGGGCCACGAGCTGTGGGAACTGCGCCACACCCTCCAGGGAGTCGAGCGGGAACTCGCCCGCCACACCGCCGATGCTGACCAACTCGCGGGCATTCTGCCGCGCGACGCGATCCAGGGGCAGGTCAGTGATTTTCTCCACCCCGGAAACGGTTTGGCCCCGCTTCTCGACCGGGTCTGGCAGGAGTGGCTCGAACTCCCGGTGGTGTCGCTCGCCACCCTGACCGACGATCAGCTTGGGGCCGCATCCGAGCTCGAAGGTCGTCTCCGCCTGGTCCTCACCGTCGGCGCCGAGCCGACACCCAAGGTCAAGACTCCCAAAGGAGCCGATGATCTCCTCGCCCTTGCGGGCGCCGAGCCGGCTCACCTGCCCTGGCTCGAGCGCACGCTGCCTCGCGCCTACCGTTGCAGCGACGCGGAGCGCGCCGCCGAGATTGCGGATTCCGACCCGTCGTCCATCATTGTCGACAGCAACGGTCTGGTCCGGCGCGGTCGGGTCATCGAGACACCCACCGCCGGAACCGGCCACGCCGGAACCCTTCAGCTCCGTGAGGATCGCGAGCGGCTCGCCGCCGAGATCGCCGCCATGGCCGACCGCGCCACCGCAACCAATCAACGCCACACCGAGGCGGCCGCACGCCTCGGCCAGCTGGAGAGCGACCTCGAGTCCCTCGACGCCAAGCTCATCACCGCCGAGCAGGAGAGGGCCCGCGCCACCGCGGTGGAACAGTCCCATTCAGCGGACCGGAATCGGGTTGAAGCGGATCTCGAGGCGCAGGCGGCCAAACTCGAGAACGGCACAAAAAGACGTTTAGAACTCACTCAACGGCAGGCGCGTTCCGAAGAGGAGGTGGCCGAACTCGAAGGCCGCAGCCTCGAACTCGAACAGGCGGTGGACACCGCATCCACCGAGCTCGATTCGAAACGCGAGGAAGCCGCAGAAACCCTGCGCAAGCTCGACCGGTGGCAGGCCGAAGCCCGTCTCGCCGAGGAGCGCCTTGCGGCAGCCCGAACCGATTCCAACCGGCTTGCTGAAGAACGCCGGACCCTCGAGACGCGCTTTGAAACGCTCGGCCGTGAAGTCGAGCGCCTCAGCGGAGAGCTCTCGACAACCGAGAACGAGATCGTCTCGACCAGAACCAGACTCGCCGAGGAGCAAGGGCAGCTGTCGGCGGCCCGCGAGCAGGCCCGGCGACTCGGCGAAGAAGTTGGCACCCTCGCCGCCAGGGTCGAGAAACTCGACGTCGAGGTCCGGCAGCGCCGGGATGCGCACGAGAGCCAGCGCGAGGAGTTGCACCTCATCGAGATGGAATCCACTCGCCTCGACGCCGAATGGGAACGGTTGCGCGACGCCGCCGTCACCGAACTCGGGATGGCGCCCGAAAAGCTTCTGGAGGAGCCGGCCACCGAAGACGACGATACCAACCGTTTGGCCCAAGAGATCGAAAATCTGCGTCAGAAGCTGGAACGAATCGGACCGGTCAATCTCCTCGCGCTCAAGGAGGTCGATGAACTCGCCGAGAGATCGACCTTCCTCGAAACTCAGCGCACCGATTTGGTGGACGCGCTCAAGAGCCTGAGCGAGACCATCCGCGAGATCGACGTCACCTGTACCGAGCGATTCGTCGATACGTTTCAACAGGTCAATGTGGTCTTCACCGAGACCTTCTCGAACCTCTTCGGTGGCGGCACCGCGCGCCTCGATCTGGTGGACGAGGACGACCCGCTGGAGTCCGGGATCGACATCACAGCCCAGCCACCCGGCAAGCGCAACCAGTCGGTCCAGCTGCTCTCCGGCGGCGAGAAGGCGCTCACCGCGCTGTCGCTCCTCATCGCCCTTTTCCGGATCAAACCCTCGCCGTTCTGCATCCTCGACGAGGTCGACGCACCGCTGGACGACGCCAACGTCGAGCGGCTCGCCGATCTCGTAGATGCCATGACCGAGCACACCCAGTTCGTCCTCATTACCCACAACCGTCGCACCATGCAGCGCGCCGATCTGCTCTATGGAGTCACCATGGAAGAGCCAGGGGTCAGCAAGGTCGTTTCGGTGCGGATCGAGAACTGAGCGCAGCCTCGAACGGTTCGCGCTTCCCTACATCTCCAGCTCCCAATTCCATGCCCGCGCCCGAATCCGTTGCAGGACACGAAAACCACCGCACACCGGGAGTGCCGGGTACGCAATTGTGCAGGTACAACCACCCGGCACATCGAAACGCTCTGCACAATTACGCTACCGGGCACTCCGCGGCGAAGGTGCTGTGAGCATCTCTCCAAGCCCGCCATGAGGCCGCCGGCGCACGATCAGCGTGGTCGTCTTCCTTCCAATCGACCCCCTCACGACCACGCTGTTCGTGCGACGCTGGGACGCCATGGGCGGCCCAGAAGGCCGGGGATGATGAAACCACGACCCGTAACCGTGGCCGTGGCCGTGGCCGCGGCCGCGGCCGCGGCACTGACCGCAACCGTAGCCGTAGCGGTGGTTGTGTCCGCAATAATCACCTCCATAAGCAGGCTGGAAGCCTGCTCCACAAAGCTGCATCAGTAACCCTGATCTGCGATGGGACTGTCAAGACTTGACGAAACACGCACCCTCCGTCTACGCTTCTCCCATGAGTGTCGCTTTTCGCCACCACCATCACGGACACACCCTCGTTGGGGCCAGGTGACGGTGTAGGCGGTTTTTCCGACCGAAACCACAACGCCGGCCCCGCCGGCGTTTTTTCTTTTGTCCGAACGCCGTCGGGGCCCAGGAGGCATGATGACCCGAAGAACCGATGACGAAACGCTCCAACTGGCCGTCCCCAAGGGTCGGATGTACGACGGCGTCGCGCGGCTCCTGGCCGAGGCCGGGATCGATCTGACCCAGACCGCTCGCAACTACCGACCCCACGTCAACCTGCCCGCCTGCGAGGTCAAGATCCTCAAGCCCCAGAGCATCGTGAGGATGCTCCACGCCGGTTCGCGCGACGTCGGGTTTGCCGGCGCCGATTGGGTCGCAGAGCTCGATGGCGATCTCGTCGAACTCGTCGACACCGGTCTCGACCCGGTGAGGGTCGTGGCCGCTGCCCCGACCTCCCTGGCCCCTAACGGGGAGCTACCCAAGATCCCGATGGTCATCGCATCGGAGTATGAACGCCTGACTCGACGATGGATCGAGACCCGTGGCCTCGACGCCACCTTTGTCCGATCCTACGGCGCCACCGAGGTCTTTCCGCCCGAGGACGCCGATCTCATCGTCGACAACACCGCTACCGGCTCGACGCTCGAGGCGAACAACCTCGTCATCGTCGACGATCTCATGAGCTCCTCCACCCGGCTCTACGCCAACCCCGCTGCGCTGACCCACCCGGACCGACGCCAGGCCATCGACGGTCTTGTCCTGCTCGTCAACTCGGTCCTCGAGGCCCGTCGTCGGGTCATGGTCGAAGTCAACGTCACTGCCGACACCCTCGACGCCGTCCTCGCGGTCCTGCCTTGTATGCGCCAACCGACGGTGTCCCAGCTCGCCGGCGGCGGCGGTTTCGCCGTCAAGGCCGCGGTTCCGCGCGCCGATCTACCATTGGTCATGCCCAAGCTCAAGGCCGCCGGAGGCACTGATCTCGTTGTCACCAAACTCGCTCAGATCATCCCGTGAGGTCACCCATGCCTGAAAAACCTCTCCTCGTCGAACCCGTCCCGGCCCTCGGGCGCCTCCCGCAGTACTCGGTGGGCCGGCCGCCCTTCGAGACGGATCTCGTTCTCGACTTCAACGAGAGCCTCGAAGCGCTTCCGATCTCGGGATCACCACCGCGGGTGCCCAGGGCCAACTTCTATCCCTGGACCGACCGGCTCGAAGCCCAACTGGCTGGACGTCTCGGAGTCTCGCCGGAGCGGGTGATCGTCACCTGCGGCGCCGACGACGCCCTCGAACGCTCGGTGCGATCGGTCTGCTGCCCCGGCCGGCGGATGGTCATGGTCAAACCGACCTACGGAATGCCGTGGCGCTACGCCATCGCCTCCGGTGTCGAGATCGCGACCGTGGAGTGGTGGGAGGGTTCGTTTCCGGTGGAAGAAGTCTGCGACGCCGCCGGTAATGACGCTGCCTTGCTCTATCTGGTCTCACCCAATAACCCTACCGGCGCGGTCATCACGGGCGACGAGTTCGCCGAGGTGGTGACCCGCCTGCCACGAACCCTGGTACTCCACGATCAGGCCTACCGTGAGTTCTGCGACCCTGAGTTCGACCTCACCGAAACCGCTCTGGACCACCCCAATGTGGTGCTCGTCCGAACCTTCTCCAAGGCGTGGGGCGGAGCCGGTCTCCGTGCCGGATACGCCGTGGGCGACGCCCGGGTCGTGGATTGGCTGCGGCGGATCGGTCAGCCCTTCCCAGTCTCGCGGCTGACCCTTGATGTTCTCGAAGAAGCCGTCACACCCGATGCCGAACCATCGCGGGAGCGGATCGAGCGGATCCGGATGCAGCGCAACGACCTCATCAAGACCCTGTCCGAGTTCGGGGCCCATCCCCTACCGTCACAAGCGAACTTTGTCGGCTCCCGGTTCGCCGATGCGTCGTGGGTCCGCAACGCGATGGCCTCCCTCGGCATCGCGATCCGCGGCTTCCCCGGTCGCAGCGAGCTCAACTCGTTGCTGCGGACCACCCTGCCGGGGAATGACCGCGATTTCGACCGCCTCACCGCATCCTTCCGAATCGTGATGCAACCCGAGGCGCTGCTCTTCGATCTCGACGGCGTCATCGCCGACGAGTCGGTCTCCTACCGCCAGACTATTGTCGACACCGCAGCCGCGTTCGGCCTCATCCTTCGTCTCGAAGAAGTCGCCGCCGCCAAGGCGGGCGGCAACGCGAACAATGACTGGGAGCTGACCCGCCGATTGCTCTCGGAGGCCGGCATCGAGGTCGATATCGACGAGGTCATGACCCGGTTCGAGGCCATCTACCAGGGAACCAATGCTGCGCCCGGTCTCTGCCGGCACGAGCGGCTCCTCGTCGAACCCGGTGTTCTCCGTTCGTTTGCAGAACGGCTTCCTCTCGCAGTCGTCACCGGAAGACCGCGGATTGATGCCGAACGATTTCTGTCCGAGCACGACATCAGCGAATGCTTCCACACCGTCATCGCCATGGAGGACGCCCCAGCCAAGCCCGACCCGGCGCCGGTGCGGCTGGCCCTGGATCGCCTCGGAACTGGTCACGCCTGGATGGTCGGCGACACCCCAGACGACATCCGGGCTGCACGTGCTGCGGCCGTTCTGCCCTTGGGCATCCTGGCGCCGGGTGACGATCCCGATCTCGCTCGATCCGCTCTCGCCGACGCCGGCGCGGCCCGTATCCTCGCCACCATCGACGAACTCCTGGAGATCCTGCCATGACCAGCGCACCCCGTGACGCCATCATCGATCGGACCACGCGAGAAACCCGCATCCACGGCCGCCTCACCCTCGACGGCGCCGCCGAGGTTCGCGTCGACACCGGTATCGGGTTCCTCGACCACATGCTCACCACCCTGGCTTTCCACGCCGGTTGGAATCTCGAGCTCGAGTGCCACGGTGATCTCGAGGTCGATGACCACCACACTGCCGAGGACTGCGCCCTGGCGCTCGGCGAAGCGCTCGATCGAGCTCTCGGCGATCGCGCGGGAATCACCAGATTCGGGACCGGGCACGCGCCCCTCGACGAGGCCCTGGCGCGGACGGTCATCGATCTCTCGGGTCGTCCGTGGCCGGAGATCCACCTCGGGCTCACCCGCGAGGCCCTCGGTGGTCTGGCGTCGGAGAACATCACCCACGTCTTCATCTCCTTCGCCATGGCGGCGAAATGCGCCCTCCACGTCGATGTGCTGCGCGGCGGCAACGATCACCACCGGACCGAAGCGGCGTTCAAGTCGACCGCGGTCGCGCTGCGGCAGGCGACGGCATTCGTCGATGGCGCCGTCCGAAGCACCAAGGGCAGCCTCACCGGCTCGATCGGAGACATTTCGTGAACGAGATTGTCCTGATGCGCACCGGCACCGCCAATCTCGCTTCGGTGGCGGCCGCCTTTCACCGAGCCGGATGCGGGGTGCGGATTTCCGAGTCAGCTGACGATGCCTCGGACGCGGCGCTCGTGGTCCTGCCGGGGGTTGGTTCATTCGGCGCCGTGGTTGAACGTCTCGACGAACTCGGCCTGCGGACGCCTCTCGGCCACCGCATCAGAGCAGGACGACCGACCATGGCGGTCTGTCTCGGGATGCAGCTCCTGGGTGAGGGCAGCGAGGAGAGCCCCGGCGCCGCCGGTCTCGGCGTCATCCCGGCAACGGCAACATCACTTCGGGTCGGTGTTCGACGGCCGCAACTCGGTTGGAACCGGGTCGCGGCGGGCGCCGGTTGCCGCATGTTGAACGATGGGACGGCCTATTACGCCAACAGCTTCAAGTTCGACACCATCCCCGATGGCTGGAGCGGAGCGGTGACCGACCACGGTGGCGATTTTGTCGCCGCCATCGAACGCGGCGCCGTGCTCGCCTGCCAGTTTCACCCCGAGCTTTCGGGTCCCTGGGGCCAGTCCCTGGTCGAACGGTGGCTCGCAACCGCACGGGAGTCTGTCTGATGCTGCTGCCGCGTATCATCCCGTGTCTCGATGTCAGAGACGGCCGGGTCGTCAAAGGCATCCAATTCCAGGAGTTGCGCGACGCCGGCGACCCGGTGGAACTCGCCTCTGCCTACGCCGAGCAGGGCGCCGACGAACTCGTGATTCTCGATGTCAGCGCCACCCCCGAGGGTCGCGGCCACGCCCTCGAGGTGGTGCGCGCGGTCCGTGAGGTGCTGCCTCTGCCGCTGACAGTCGGCGGCGGTGTGCGCACCGTCGCCGATGCCGAGGCCCTGCTCTCGGCCGGCGCCGATAAGGTCGCGACCAACACCGCCGCAGTGGCGCGGCCCGATCTTCTCAACGAGCTCAGCCTTCGCTTCGGCTGCCAGTGCACCGTCCTCGCCCTCGACGCCGCGTCCGGCAACGGCGGGTGGGAGGTAGTCGTGCGCTCGGGACGCGATCGCACCGGGATGGATGCCATCGAATGGGCTGAGGAAGCCGTCTCGCGGGGCGCCGGCGAGATCCTCCTCACATCGTGGGATCGCGACGGCACCGGAAAGGGCTACGACCTCGAGCTCCTCAAAGCCATGAGGGCCGCGGTCCCGGTGCCGATCATCGCCTCGGGCGGGGCCGATGGGCCGAGACACATGGCCGAAGCTCTGGCCGCCGGCGCCGATGCAGTCCTCGCCGCCACGATCTTCCACGACGGCCTCACCACTGTCGCCGATCTCAAGGCCGAGCTCGCCGAGCTCGGAGTGGAGGTGCGCCGATGATCGTCCCATCCATCGATCTCATGGGCGGCCGGGCGGTCCAGCTCGTGGGCGGCCGGGGTGAGCCGGTCACATCGTCCGATCCATTCGAAATGGCCGAACGCTTCGCCGTGGTCGGCGAGATCGCGGTCATCGATCTCGACGCCGCCCTCGGCCGCGGCTCCAACGCCGAGATCGTGCGCGAGCTCTTGCGCCGCACCCCATGCCGGTTCGGCGGCGGGATCCGATCGGCGAACGACGCTCTCGAGTGGCTCGATGCGGGCGCCGCGAAGGTCATCCTCGGCACCGCCGCAACGCCCGATGTTCTTGCCGAACTGCCCCGCGACCGGGTCATTGCCGCCCTCGACGGCGTCGACGGCGAGGTTGTGGTCCGCGGCTGGACCGAGCACACCGGCGCGACGGTCCTCGATCGGCTGGTGGAGCTGCGGGATCAGGTCGGTGGTTTTCTCGTCACCTTTGTCGAGCGTGAGGGCCGTCTGGGGGGGACCGATCTCGAGGCCTGCCGACGGGTCGTCGAGGCCGCCGGCGGTACGCCGGTCACGGCGGCCGGCGGGGTGACCACCGCGGCCGAGATCGCCGCCCTCGATCGCCTCGGGGCGGATGCCCAGGTCGGGATGGCCATCTACACCGGTCGGCTCGGGCTCGCCGAGGCCTTTGCCGCACCTCTGGTCTCGGACCGCCCCGACGGCCTCTGGCCGACGGTGGTCTGCGACGAACATGGGGTTGCGTTGGGCCTGGTCTACTCCAGCGCCGCGAGTCTCGCTGCCGCCGTCGACGAGCGGCGTGGGATCTACTGGTCGCGGTCCCGCGAAGAGTTGTGGCGCAAGGGCGAGACCTCGGGCGCCGTTCAAGAGCTCCTGAAGATCGACGCCGACTGCGACCGCGACGCCCTGCGCTTCACGGTCCGCCAGGCGGGCGGCGGATTCTGCCACCGCAAAACCCGCAGCTGCTGGGGCCCGGAACGCGGTCTCGGCGCCCTCGAGCGGCGATTGCTTGACCGGATCGTCAATCCGGTGGCCGACTCCTACACCGACCGGCTCGTACGCAACCCCGCTCTGCTCGCCGCCAAGCTCACAGAGGAAGCCGGTGAGCTTGCTGAAGCTTTCGACGACGCCGATGTCGCTTGGGAGGCCGCCGATGTTCTGTATTTCACCCTGACCACCCTGGCCGCCCGGGGGGTGCCGCTGGAGGCCGCGATCCGCGAACTCGACCACCGCGCGCTCAAGGTGAAGCGTCGCGACGGGTCAACCACCGTGGCT
>Ga0316198_10001942_pt1 | contig 12410 bp, 9 predicted proteins | sample OudBieAanoxic_MG_FD_204935 | JGI IMG/M metagenome (GOLD analysis project Ga0316198, IMG submission 204935) | Coastal sediment microbial communities from Oude Bieten Haven, Netherlands - site A anoxic | ecosystem: Environmental > Aquatic > Marine > Coastal > Sediment | place: Netherlands... | reverse complement strand
CAGGGTCTTGGCGGTGAGAAAAAAGAGGCGGTTCCCCTTGGACAGCGCAGCGCGCAGCGCCGGGTGGAGCACCGCTGCGGTCTTGCCGCAGCCGGTTGGTGCCCGGATCAGGAGATGTCGGCTGTCCCCGAGCGAGTCAGTGACCTCATCTCCAATGGGCTGTTGGACCGGGCGCATCTCGTCGTGCGGGAAGGGGATGAGCTCCGCGGCGGCCCGGAGTTCGGCGAGCCGATCGAGTCGTCGGGTCTCTTGAGCGATGAGACGGTGGAGCCGCTGCCGGAGCCAGGTCCGCACCTCCTCGGGGGACCAGACGACCTCCTCGTCCTTTTCCTCGGTGGAGACGATGTCGACGAGGATCAGTCGGACCGCGGGCGGGGGATCTTCCCCGGTCAACATGAAGGCATAGAGGGTCGCCTGCCGACGATAACGGTCGAGGCGCTCTTCGATATATAGGTTGTGGAGATCGACGGCAAAGTGAAGGGTCTTGATCTCGTCGACCCGTACCGGCTTTTCGTCCTTGAATACGACGCCGTCGGCACGGCCGATGAGTTCAACGGTCCAGCCGTCGACCTCGAGTTCGAGTTCGACGGGGACCTCCGAGCGATAGCCCGGTTCGGCGGTCTCGAAATCGGACTGCAGGCGTCGATGGAGCTCTGAGCCGATCCAGAGCCGGGAGAGGCCGCTGCCGCTCAGACCGATGGCCCGCGTGCCGGGCTCACCTGCCAGGTCTGAAACGCTGGCGAGGAGGTGACGACGTTCGAGATCGATGGAGATCGTCACGGTTGAGATTGTCGGCGGCGGAGGAGAAACACGATGAGCGCCGCAGCAAGGACGGCGGCGGCGATGAAGAACGGCAGCCCCGGAAGATGATCGCTCATCCGCGGCTGGTAGGCGATTTCGGACGACTGTCGGACACTGTCGACGATTCGGTCGAAGAGGACTCGCCCGTCGTCGATGCGTCGTTCCCGGTCGACGAAATGGAAACTGAGCAACCCCCGCTCGGTCAGAAACGCCGCGGTCAAGACCCTGACCCGTCCAACAAAACGAAGATCGAGACTGTGCTCGAGACGGAGGCAATAGGTTTTCGGCTCAAACGAAACATCGTCAACGGCGACACCCATCACCAGTGGAGGGATTCCATCGGGAAAAGACCGGTGCGCCGCATCCTGGATGTTGTCCAATGGCTGGAGGTGGAGAAACCTCCCGTATCTCAATCGACCACTCTCGCGGATCTGTACGAGAAAATTCGGCAGCGATGGATCGACGCCGGGATCCCGAGGTCGGAATCCGTGTTGATAGACCTCAACCGACCTTCCGGCGGTGGCCTCAGCCGACCACATGGTCAAGTCCTCGAGATGCAAAGGGTCGATTTCCCGCCAATCATCGGGGATCTCCATGCCGACCAATCCGTCATAGATGCTCACCGGTCGGACTCCAGAATCGGCGAACCCCGGCGTAGCGCCAATCAGCAGTACAGCCGTGACGGTCGTGAGGGTCTTCCTCAGCATTCGCCAACCCTAGCACCGACTCGACTGACCTAGCACCGGAGTGTTCAGTCTGTGATCAGCAACGGTGTCGGATCGAGTCCGGGAGCAAATCTGCTAACCTTAAGAGCAGGGGTGGATTAACGAATCATGACAGACGATCACAACGGTCTCGGCGGTCAAGCCACGGGTGGAGATGATCTGGTTGAAATCGACCTCAACTTCGAGAGCATGCGGAGATTTCAGGGCGAATTCTCGCCGAATCTCTCCAAGGGCGGTCTATTCATCGACACCGGCGAACCGCTGAACCCTGGTTCGGTTGTCCGTTTCCGCGTCATTCTGCCCGAGGATTTCGTCTTCCTCGAGGGCACGGCGGTGGTGGAGTGGATTCGGAGCGCCGAAGCCATTGTCGACGGCGCACCCGGAATGGCCCTCAGGTTCGTCACGCTGTCCTCGCAAAACCAGGAGCTTGTCGAGCAGCTCGTTCAGGATTTCATCGATACCGGAGGGACTCCTTTTGATCTCGATGTTCGGCCGGTTCCAGCGGATTTTCCGACTGACTCGTTGGAAGGTGCGCCCGCTCCATCGACCGAAACCCTCGACGAGGGGTACAGATTGACCGTCCGCCGCACCGGACCGAACCTCCAGGCCGATGCTCTACGGGCGCTTGCCGGGGTGATCCCGGAGGGCGAGGAGGACGAGCTCCCGACGGAGACCGACGTCCAGGAGATGCCGGATACCGTCGAGCCCGAGGAAAGCGACTCGGTGGAACCGGTCGCAGAGGGTGCCGTTGAGATCGATCCATCCGATGCCGATGAAGAGAAAGCGGTTTCCGTCGAGGACGTCCACGGTTTCGAGATCGTTTCAGGCGCCGCGGCCGAGGTGGTCCCGGATGTTGAGGAGACGATCGCGGATGTCGAGGCGATCGGCGATCCACCGGAGTTCGATTGGTCGGCCGAGTTGGGTTCCTCAGCGGAACCTGAGGATCTTCCCACCGTCGAGGCGCCGGTCGAAGCGGTGGAATCTGAGGTCGATCGCCAGGAGGATCCCAAAGAAATCCTCGTCGCCGAGCAAGAGGAGCTTTCGTTCCCCGTCGAGGCTGACGACGAGCCGGCCGAATCCGACGAGGTTGACATCGCCACGGAGGCAGTCTCGATACCGGATGTGCTTCCGCCCCCACCCGCCTTCGCTGATGGCCCAGAGGTCATTGACGACGTGGGCGATGGCGATCTCGGTAGCCCTGCCTTTGATGTCAGCCTCCCCGAAGTTGACGACGAACCGGATACCACGCCGGTCCTTCCGGACGAAGGCCGCGACGATGTCACGGTCACGACTGACGATGACTTTGCGGAGCCACCGCGCGTGCGGCGACGATGGCCTCTGGCTTTGGTCGCCGCTTTTGTCCTTGCGGTAGGTGGAGGCTTCCTGTGGCCACATGCCAGGGACTGGTTGGCGTCTCGCGACAACACTTCACCTCAAGAACAGGTGGCGGTTGAGAGTTCCCAGGTCGTGGAAGAGGCACAGGTTCCCGCCGGCGAACAGCCGCGCGCCGACTCGGCGGAGATCCCGCAACCATCAGATCTCGTGGTGGATGAGCCTCCCGCGGCAGATGACAGCGATGCTGAGGCCGTCGAAATCGAGGAGCCCGAGACCGTCATCGGGGCCGAGCCGGAGCTTCCTCAGGCATTGGTGCAACTCGGCAGCGCCGATGCGGTGACGTCCATTGATGTCGAGCGGGGTCCATCAGGGACCGTGATCAGAATCCGAGCCAACGGAAGCCTCGAGGATGGAATTCTCTCCATGGAGACCCTTTCATCGCCACCGAGGGTCCTGGTCCGGGTGCGGGGAATCACGAGCACCTATCGCCCCTACACGATTGAGGCGATGACCCCGGAGGTGGCCCAGATCCGGAGTGGGCTTCACGAAGAGCGAAGACCATCCGAACTCTGGGTCGTCGTCGATCTCGCCGAGGCTGATGTGGCGGTCGCGGGCGTCTCCATCGGAAGAGACCTGGCTGAACTGGTTCTCGCGAGACCCTAGGAGCCTACAGGCTCCTAGGCGTTCAGGATCGACTCCACCTCCTGACGGTCGAGGTCGAGGGTGTACTGAATGCCGCTCACAGCCTCTGCTTCGTGGGTGAGGCTGGCGATATCGTCTCGCGAGATGTAGCTGGTGGCGAACTTCCTCGATCCGCACATGAGCTGACGCAGGCCTTGGGCCAGCCGCTCGTAGTAGGTGTAGAGCCCGATGGCGCCGGTGGGCAGCTTCTCGAACTCGTCGTTCCCGACCAGGTGCCGCAAATCGGCGGCGGTCACGAAGATCTCGTCGCGGGTCCGGCCGAAGCGCTCGACATAGACCGGCAGCTGTGACTCGTCGATGGTCTTTCCGATGGTCTTGCCCACCATGGCCGCGGCGATGGGAGAGCGCGCCATTCCGACCATTTTGACGAACGGCGCAGCGATGGCCAGACCCTTGAAGATCGCGTCCTCGAAGACAAAGCCACCGGCGAGGACCAGGGCCGGAACCGGGCGGCCGGCATCAGACAGCTGTTTGGCATACGTATATAGGAGCGAGTGGAGCTCCACCGGGGGCATTCCCCACTCGTTCATCATTTTCCACGGACTCATCCCGGTGCCGCCGCCGGCTCCGTCGACGGTCAGCATGTCGATCCCGTATTTCGAGGACCAGGCGATCGCTCGAGCGAGATCCGCCGGGCGATAGGCGCCGGTCTTGAGAAAGACGTATTTCGCCCCCGCTGCGCGGAGTTCCTCGACCCGTTTGGCGAAGCCCTCCTCTTCAACCATACCGACCCGGGAGTGGCGCTCGAACTCGCGAAAGGTGCCCCGTTTGAAGGCGTCGATGACGTCTTCTTCGGTGGGATCCGGCAGCACCACATACCCTCGTCGGTGGAGTTCCTGAGCCTTCTGAAGATCCTTGATCTTGACCTCTCCGCCGATGTTCTTGGCGCCCTGGCCCCACTTGAGTTCCACGACCTCGACCCCGAGTTCCTTGAGCGCGTACTCCTGGGCGCCGAGCCGCGTGTCTTCCACATTCGCCTGGACGACGATGGCGCCGTAGCCGTCGATCTGGTGGTCCTTGTATAGCTTGATCCGACGTTTGAGATCCACCGTGTCGACCACGCGGCCGTTCTGGATGGTCGCCTCCATGTCCATACCGACCACGTTTTCGCCGATCGTCAGACCGGTTCCCGAGAGCGCCGAACCGATAGCGAGACCTTCCCAGTTGTTCTTGGCGACATCGGTGGACCCGATGCCCGGGATGATCCACGGATAGCGGAACTTGAGACCGTTGTCGTGACCGACGCGAACCTCCAGGTTCACCGATGGGAAGATTGCCTTGTCGCTGTCGGCCTCGATGCCGTGCGCGCCCACGGCGGTGCCCATGATGTTGAAGTGGGAGTAGTCGACGGGATAGACCTTCTCGGCGGCGGTGGTGATCACACCGAACGGCTGCGGATAGATCACCTCGTGGCCGCGGTAGGCCGACTTGCCGATCTCGCACATCCCGATGCAGCCGTCGACGCAGGTGACGCACATACCCGATGCGGGAACGATCGAGTCCTCGGTGCGGTTCTTGGTCAGGGTGGCGGCGGTGGCGTTGGTTCTGGACAGGGACATCATTCTCCTCCGTCAGTCTTCTTTGATCTCGCAGGCCACACAGGGCTGCATGTAACACATCATGTCGTCGAACTGCGGTTTGTCGACACACGGCGGGGTCAGGTTGGCGCAGCCTCCACAGATGGCCTTGTCAGGTTCGGTGTAGGTGCAGCGCAGTTCGCACGCGGGGCAGACGTAGATGCATCCCCCGCAGAGTCGGCAGACCTCGGAACTGCTCTCGAACGGAGTTCCGATCGCCCGGCTTTCACCACGACCGGTGAAACCGATGGCGCCGGCCATCATCTGTTCGGAGCACATCCGGACGCAGCGACCGCACAGGATGCAATCCTCCTGCTCCTGTCTGAATCGTTGTTGACGCACCCCCAGCGCCGCCGCGATGTCCTGGATCGTTTTTGACTGGGGGCACGAGGCGAGCAACAGTTCGACGATCATTTTCCGCGCTCGAACCACCCTCTGAGACGAGGTCCTCACTTTGAGCCCGTTTTCGGCCGGATAGGTGCACGAGGTGACGAGCCTGGAGTTCGGTTCATCGCCCACCTCGACGACGCAGAGGCGGCACGCTCCGTAGGGCGTCAGTCCTTCCATGTGGCAGAGGGTCGGAATGGGGAGGCCGAGGAACTGGGCAGCCTCGAGGAGGGTCGTGCCCTGATCCACCGAGACGTCGATGCCGTTGATCTTGAGATTGATCATTTTGTGCTCCCTTCGGCCGCCATGGACTCCGGACTCGCTCGTTCTGCGAACTCGAGATCGCAGCGTAGGCAGCGCCCGGCCTCGCAGCGAGCCTCCTGCATTGACAACCCGACCTCGACCTCGGCAAAGTTGCGTTTGCGCCAGTCGACGGAGGCGCGGGGAGTTTCGACGCGCTCGTCCCGCGAGACGCTTTCGTCGATCTCGAGCGGGTCGAGGTAAGGAAGGGGTTTGATTGATTTCGGCGGTTTGACAAGCGCCTCGCCTCTGATCTGGAGGTCAATCATCGCTGCTGCTTTCTTTCCGTCGGCGACGGCGTCGATGATGGTGTTGGGCCCGGTGATGACATCGCCGGCGGCGAAGACCTCCGGCCGGCTCGTGAGAAGCGTTTTGGGGTCGGCCTTCACCGTATTCCACTCGGTCACATCGATGCCCCCGGCCACAGCCGGGCCGACGCAGTCGACGCCGGAGTCCTCGCTGATCGCCACGATCAGGGTGTCAAGCTCCAGGAGGTGTTCGCTGTTTTGGATCATCACCGGTCGACGACGGCCGCTGGCATCGGGTGCGCCGAGACTGTTTCGGGCACACACGAGGTGCGAGAAGATCCCGCTGGTGGTTCTGATCTCGGTCGGGCTGACCAGGGTTTCGATGGTGATGCCCTCCTGAATGGCGGCTTCGATCTCTTCCTCGAATGCCGGCATCTCGGCCCGCGTTCGGCGGTAGAGGATGGTGACGCTCTCGACATCGCGCTGGCGGAGAGCGGTCCTGGCGGCATCGATGGCGGAGTTGCCGCCGCCGATCACGCCGACCCGTCCCTTGGCCAATTGCTCACCGCGTTGGTTGTAGGCCTTGAGGAATTCGATGGAGGGGTAGACCCCCGGGGCATCCTCTTTGTCGAGACCGAGCGGACGACTCTTGTGGGCGCCAAGCGCCAAGAGCACGGCGCTGAAACCATCGTCGAGGAGACTGTCGATGGAGAAATCGGTTCCGAGACGCGAATTGCAGATGACCTCGAGGTTGGAGTCGAGGAGGGATTCGATTTCCTTCCTGATCACTTCGCGCGGCAGGCGGTACTCGGGGATCGCGCAGTAGAGCATGCCCCCGGGTTCGGGCTCGGCCTCGAAGATCGTGACGCGATAACCCTTGAGTGAGAGGCAGTGGGCTGCGGTCAATCCCGCGGGTCCGGCCCCGACCACCGCGATCCGTGGCGGCTCGCCATCGGTCCACTCCTCGCGGATCGGTTGATAGCTCGATGGATCGATCCGATCGGTCACGAACCGCTTGAGCGCTCTGATGGCGATGGGGTCGCCGCCGCTGGTGCCCGCGCGGCACCGTTCCTCGCATTGGTGGTCGCAGGCCCGAGCACAGACCGAAGGGAAGGGGTTGGCTTCGCGGATCACACGATATGCATCCTCATACTCGCCCCGCCCGATGTGTGCGACGTATCGCCAGGCCTGAGTTCCCACCGGGCATGCGGATTCGCACGGCGGACCTACGAGCTCCTTGCAGACAAAGGCGTCGCATCGCCGGTCGACGATGTGGCGTTCGTACTCGTGGCGGAAGTAACGCAGGGTGCTGAGAACGGGATTCGCGGCCGATTGGCCCAGGCCGCACATCGAGGTGTCCCGGACAACGACCGCAAGTTCCTCGAGGAGGTCGAGGTGGTCAAGGGTGCCCTCGCCTTCGGTGATGTCTTCCAGAAGTTCGTGCATTCGCTGGGTGCCCTTGCGGCAGGTGAAGCACTTGCCGCAGGACTCGTCCTTGAGGAACGCCATGAAGTATTTGGCCACATCGACCATGCAGGTGTCCTCGTCCATGACGATCATGCCGCCGGATCCCATGATCGAACCGGCCTCTTTGAGGCTGTCGAAATCGACCGGAAGATCGAATCGGTCGGCCGGGATGCAACCGCCGGAGGGGCCGCCGGTCTGCACGGACTTGATTTTCGCCTTGCCGGGAGGACCGCCGCCGATATCGTGGACGACCTCGCCAATGGTCATTCCGAGGGGAACCTCGACGAGACCGGTGTTGCGGATCTTGCCGACCAGGGAGAAGATCTTGGTGCCGGTATTTCCGGGGGTGCCGACCTTGGCGTACTCGGCCGCCCCTTGATTGATGATGACCGGGATGTTCGCCAGGGTCTCGACGTTGTTGATGCAGGTCGGACAACCGTCGATGCCCCAAGCGATGGGATAGGGCGGGCGCTGTCTCGGCTCGCCCATGAAACCCTCCACGGAGCGGATCAGGGCGGTCTCTTCGCCGCACACGAACGCCCCCGCACCGCGGACGATCTCGATGTCGAAATCGACGCCCGTACCGAGGATGTCGTCGCCGAGAAGCCCGAGTTCGCGGGCCTGCCGCAGTGCGATCATCGTATGTTTGATGGCCAGCGGGTATTCGCTGCGAACATAGATGATTCCCTGCTGGGCACCCATTGCGATACCTGCAATCAACATTCCTTCTAGGATTGCGTGCGGGTTGCCCTCGAGCAGGCTGCGGTCCATATAGGCGCCGGGGTCGCCTTCATCACAATTGCAGACCACGAACTTCTTGCCCGTATGGCTGCTGGAAGCCCGAGCGAGTTCCCATTTCTTCCCGGTTGGAAATCCGGCGCCACCGCGCCCGCGCAAACCCGATGCCTTGACTTCTTCGATGATCCAGTTCGGATCACTCCTGCAAAGCACCTTCTCCAGAGCGGCGTATCCGGATCGCTCGAAATAGTTGAAGATGCGGATCGGGTCGAGCATCTGGTTGTTGCCGAGAATCGTCCGAGTCTGCTTCTGGAAGAAAGGGATATCGCCCTGGCTGTGAAACGTCAGTCCCACTTGAGGATCTTTGTAGATCAGTTCTTCATCGACGGTGCCGTCGAGCGCGGCCTGGATGACCCGTGGAACATCCTTCATCTTCAAACGCGGGTAGAGATGCAGGGCGGGTTCGACGAGGATGAACGGATCCATCTCGCAGAAACCTTGGCAGCCCGTGATCCTCAATTCGATCTTGTCGCCGAGGTTCTGTTCCAGGATGTGGCGTTTGATGATCCTCAGAATGTCGTTGGATCCGCTCGCCTGCCCACCGGTGCCTGCGCAGATGACCAAGGTTGGTGTCTCGCCCTCGAGCTCTTCCTCGGAGCTGACGCGCGACCGAAAGCCGATCAATTCATCGAGAGAAACAAGTTTTCTCATGTCAACTCTCCTATGCCCCGAGCCCGCCGATATCAAGGAGATGGCTCGTACAACCTCGCCGCGAGCAGATCTGAACCATGCCGCCGCCGCGGACGATCAGCGGCACCATCGGGGCCGCGCAGAGGGGGCAATCGGTGGCGCCGGCGAGTTCGGCGTGGCAGGTCGGACAGAAGAATTGGGCGATGGTCTTTTCCGGGATCTCGTCTTCGGCCTCGATGGTGTAACTGCCGTAGAGCGACGAGAGCCTGAGCCAGCCGTGCTTGCGACCGAAGGAGATCGTGACCCGCACCGACGGATGACCCTCGATGGGATGCTTGTGATCCATCAAACTCCGGTTGCACCGGGCACAAAACACTTCGATGGGGAAGACCCGCTCATCGGTCGCGATCTCGACCAGATCAAGACCTGCCCTGGTCTTGTCGAGGATTTCCTCGATCTGCCGGGTCGTCACCTGGGGAAAGTAGTGGCCGTCGACGACCACGACCGGTCCGAGAGCACACGCGCCCAGGCAGTTAACGGTCTCGAAGGAAAACTCACGGTCTTCGGTTGTCTCGCCGGGTTGAACTCCGAGCTGTCGTTGGAGTTCGTCCGCCACTGCCGGGGCGTTCCGGACGTGGCACGCGGTTCCCAGACACACCGAACAGAGATGGCGTCCACGTGGTTCGAGACTGAAGGACTTGTAAAAAGTGGCGACGCCGTAGATGTCGACGAGGGATCTGCCGGTTCGTTCGGCGACGAGTCGCAGCGCGTTCTCGGGCAGATATCCATAATTCGCCTGAATGCCCTCGAGGATCGAGATCAGACCGCCACGCTGGTCTCGATGCTTGTCGATCAGGGCAGAGACGAGATCGAAACTCCACTCACCTTCTTCGAAAAGATCGCACGAGTGAACGGGAGGATCGAGCTTGGCCCGCGTTTCACAGCCCGGCAGATGCGTGCATGTCAGGCAGATCTCGGCGGTTGCCTCGTTGTCGGTGGCTGCGGTCGTTGACACCTGTGGTTGGTCCATCGTACCTCCCTGTGTTCATCGCAACAGCGGCCGCGGATGGGAACGAGAACATCGATCCCATTCGCGGATTGTCGAGAGCGTGTTGTTGGGGTGGGCCGAAACGGAGAATCCGAGCCGGCGATGTGGTTCAGACGGAAGATTGAAGAGGGGAGTTGATCGATGTCGAGCCTCCCCGCTCGGGACGGAGGGCGCGATTGCCGGCCGGTCGGCGGTCGACTTCACCCGCTGCACCGACCGTTTCGGCAGGAAAGAAAAAATCGCAACCAAGGGTTCAACACAGCTCCCGGCAGTTACGACGGACCATTCAATAAATACGGACTCTTTCTCAATTCGAACATCTCATCTTGCGTTGACCCCCTGACGTTAGCAGGATCAGGGGCTGAACTCAAAGATCTTTCACATCGAGGGGGGAGTCGAGCACATCAAGGGGGAGTCGAACCCGCCGTGGCGTCAGTTCTTCCACTTCGTTACGAAGACATTCGTCTCGCCGGGAGAGGTGTTGTTCCGATTCGAGCAGAAAACAAAGGTCTCGCCATCGGGCGCAAACATGGGGAAGCCGTCGAAACCCCCTGCAAAGGTGATCTGCTCGAGGTTCTCACCATCGAGATCGACCATGAAGAGCTCGAACTCGCGGCCGCTCGGATCTCCGTGATTCGACGAGAAGATGACTTTCTCGCCCGAGGGATGGAAAAAGGGGCCGAAGGCGGCGACACCAAGGTCGGTGATCCGCTGTTTGTTGGAACCATCGGCATCCATGACCCAGATTTCGAGCTTGGACGGGCGGATCAGGCCGTCGGTGAGAAGCGCCTGGTAGTCGGCGATCTCCTGCGGGTCATCCGGGTGGCGGGCGCGGTAGACGATCTTGGTGCCGTCGGGAGAGTAGAAGGGTCCTCCGTCATATCCGATGCCGTCGGTCAGACGAAGGACATCGGTTCCGTCGAGGTTCATGGAGTAGATATCGAGGTCGCCGTCCCGCATGGAGGTGAAGACGATCCGGTCACCGGCGGGGGAGACCGTGGCCTCGGCGTCATACCCGGGTTCATTCGTGAGTTTCTTCAACTCACTCCCATCAGGCCGTGCGAGATAGAGATCGTAGTCGGGATAGATGGGCCAGACATAGCCGCGGCTGTGATCCGGAGTCGGTGGGCAAGCCTCGCCGCCCTCGTGGGTCGAGGCGTAGACGACCCAATCGTCCTCGGGGTAGTAGTAGGCGCATGTCGTCCGGCCTGTGCCCGTGGAGACGAGCTGCTGATCGGAACCGTCGAGATTCATGGTGAAGATCTGGTCGCAGGCGTGGGGCTCCCGCGTCGACTGAAAGATCAGCTTGTCGCTGGCGAAGGAGAAGTAGGCCTCGGCGTTTTCTCCTCCATCGGTGAGCATCCTCAGTTCGCCGAAGTGGGTCTCCTTCGGGTCCGGTTGGATGATCGAACCGACTTTTGAAACCGCGGTGATTTCCCTGTCGCCTGTGGGTTCGGTGTTTGCACCCGGAGTGTTTTCCTGTTGAGCGCAGCCGAACGTGAGGATGATGAGAGCGATCACACAGCCGATGAATACGAGATTGAATTTCAAGCGGACCTCCAAAGTCGCGACATCGTCTCACATGCGGAATGCGCCGACAACCGACGGGGTGTACGTATTGCAGAACTGTGACGATCGCTTCGATTTGGTCAGAATTCGTCGGACAGTTACCTTGGACGAATCGAAAGGTAGAGGTCCTCGACCTTCTTCCGCGCCCAGGGAGTCTTGCGGAGAAACTTGAGGCTCGACTTCACCGAAGGGTCGCTGTTGAAACACCGGATTTTGATGCGACCGCCGAGTTCACTCCATCCATAGCGCTCGACGAGAGCCGTCACGATCATCTCGAGGGTCTGGCCGTGCAACGGATCGTTATCGTGGTGGTCGCTCATGGATCGGCCTTTGCTCCGGATTTCGACGGGTGGAGAGCCCCCCGGCGATCATAGCCGGAGGCGCCCGCAGAACCCTGAAAAGGGTATGAGGTTCATCTCTCCTGTTCGAACGCTTCCTGGCAATCGATACAGAAGGGTGTTTCGGGGCGGGCATCGAGGCGAGCGGGGTTGATCTCGCCGTTGCAGCTTCGGCACGATCCATAGGACCCGGCTTCGAAAGCGGACAGCGCACCCTCCACCTGCTTGAGTTTGACCTCGAGTTGGCGCCGGTTGAGTTCGGCCATGTTCTGCATCTGGATGGCATCCGCCCGCGACAGCCTGCCGATTGGTAGATCGAGATCCACCGGTTTGGAGTCGGCGGTCGTTCTCCCAAGCAAGGCGTTGATTTCGACTTCCATGGTGAGCAGGCGCTTCCGAAAGGCCCCGAGTTGTTTTTTGTTCATTTTTCTCAACCCTCGAGCGCGAGAAGCAACGGTTGCTCCAGAGCCTGGGTGAACCAGCTC
>Ga0316198_10001941_pt1 | contig 12412 bp, 13 predicted proteins | sample OudBieAanoxic_MG_FD_204935 | JGI IMG/M metagenome (GOLD analysis project Ga0316198, IMG submission 204935) | Coastal sediment microbial communities from Oude Bieten Haven, Netherlands - site A anoxic | ecosystem: Environmental > Aquatic > Marine > Coastal > Sediment | place: Netherlands... | reverse complement strand
CGGGTGCGACGCAGGACCTCGAGCTCGGCTACACGCTCGCGGATGGCCTCGAGTACATCCGCACCGGGTTGGCCACCGGCCTCGGTATCGACGAGTTCGCGCCGCGCATCAGTTTCTTCTGGGCGGTGGGCACGAACTTCTTCATGGAGGTCGCGAAGCTTCGCGCGGGGCGCCTGCTTTGGGCGAAGCTAATCGAGCAATTCGGCCCGAAGAACCCAAAGAGCATGGCGCTTCGAACCCATTGTCAGACCTCGGGTTGGAGCCTGACCGCCCAGGATGTCTACAACAACGTGGTTCGAACCTGCATCGAGGCGATGGCGGCGACGCAAGGACACACGCAGAGCCTCCACACCAACTCGCTCGACGAGGCGATTGCACTTCCGACGGACTTCAGCGCGCGCATTGCTCGGAATACACAACTCTACCTGCAGCTCGAGAGCGGGACGACGCAGGTGATCGACCCGTGGGGCGGCAGCTACTACGTCGAGCGCTTGACGCACGAGCTCGCGCTCGCGGCGTGGGGGCACATCAAGGAGGTCGAGGAGCTCGGCGGGATGACCAAGGCGATCGAAGCCGGCTTGCCCAAGCTTCGGATCGAGGAGGCCTCCGCGCGCACCCAAGCCCGCATCGACTCGGGGCAACAGACCATCGTCGGCATCAACAAGCACCGCCTCGACAAGGAAGACCACCTCGAGGTGCTCAAGGTCGACAATACTGCCGTTCGCGAGGCGCAGATCGCGCGCCTGCGGGAGCTCCGAGAGGAGCGGGACGAGGCCGCGCTCCGGCCGAAACTTGAGGCATTGACCAAGTGCGCCGAAACTGGGGAGGGCAACCTGCTCGAGCTTGCGATCGACGCAGCCAGGCAGCGAGCTACCGTGGGCGAGATCAGTGACGCGCTCGAACGAGTGTGGGGGCGATACCAGGCGACGATTCGGAGTATTGAAGGCGTGTATCGAAGCGAAGTCGGCAAGAATTCGGAAGCCGTCGATCAGGTGAGGGCCAGAAGCGACGAGTTCCTGCGCAAGCATGGCCGCAGGCCCCGCATTTTGGTGGCCAAGATGGGCCAAGATGGTCACGATCGCGGTCAGAAGGTGATTGCCACGGCGTTTGCTGACCTTGGTTTCGACGTCGACATCGGGCCGTTGTTCCAGACGCCTGAGGAGAGCGCCAAGCAAGCCGTCGAGAACGACGTGCACATCGTCGGCGCGAGCTCCCTGGCGGCCGGGCACCTGACGCTGGTGCCGAAGCTCCATCAGGCGCTCAAGGATCTCGACCGCGAAGACATCTTGGTCGTCGTGGGCGGAGTGATTCCGCCGGAGGACTACGAAGCGCTCCGCGATGCGGGCGCCGTCGCGATCTTCGGACCGGGAACCGTCATCGCGGAAGCGGCGATCGAGCTGCTCGAGCGACTCGACGCGCAACTCGGAGGGGCGTGAAACGCCTGGATGCGCAGGCGTATGTCGATGGTGTCCGCGGCGGCGACCGCGCGGTCCTCGCCCGAGCGATCACCCTGATCGAGAGTGAGCAACCGGCGCACGCCGAGTTGGCCCAAGAGGTGCTGGAAGCGCTCTTGCCTGCGACCGGCGGCGCCTGCCGCGTGGGTGTCAGCGGGGTTCCCGGCGCCGGGAAGAGCACCTTCATCGACGCGCTCGGCACGTCGCTCACCCGCCAAAGCCACCGCGTGGCGGTGCTTGCGGTCGATCCGACGAGCAGTGTCAGTGGCGGTAGCATCCTCGGAGACAAGACGCGGATGGCGACGCTCTCGAACGATCCCGACGCTTTCATTCGGCCTTCACCGACGAGTGGAACACTGGGCGGGGTCACACGAAAGACCCGAGAGACGATCTTGCTCTGCGAGGCAGCGGGGTTTGACGTAGTGCTGGTCGAGACCGTCGGCGTGGGGCAGTCCGAGACGATCGTGGCCGGCATGGTGGACTTCTTTCTCGTGTTGATGATCGCGGGAGCGGGCGATGAGCTTCAGGGCATCAAGCGCGGGATCATCGAGGTTGCGGACATGCTGGCTATCAACAAAGTCGATGGCGACAACCGCGCTCCTGCGATCCGGGCTCAAGCGTCATACCAGAGCGCGTTGCGGTTGATGCGCCCGGGGAACGTGCCCCCGGTCGTCACGTGCAGCGCTCTCGAGAAGACGGGCTTGGACGAGCTCTGGACGCTCGTCATGACGGAGTGGAACCGGATGGAGGGCAGCGGCGAGCTGCAGCGCAAGCGGCAGTCGCAGCAGGTCCGTTGGATGTGGGACATGATCGAGGACGGGCTTCGCAAAGCGCTTCGCGGCGACCCCGACTTGTCTGCGTTGATTTCGGACTTGGAGCAGGCGGTCGGGCGCGGTCAGGCTAGCCCGAGCGCTGCTGCTTGGCGCGTGCTCGCGCGCTTTGCGGATCGAGCACGCGACGCGCTCAAGCGCGGCTGAGCTCGTCCGCGGAGTCGGCTTCCCCGGCCGCGGACTTTCCAATGGGCTTGGGTGTCGGGCCGAGCAGCTCCGACATCCAGCGAAGTTGTTCGCTGTGCGCGAGGGCGTGCTTGATCACCATCGTGAGTGGTGCAGAGACGAGCGCGCCCACGGGGCCCAGCAACCATCCCCACATCACCATCGACACGAGGACGACCAGCGCGGAGAGTCCGAGCGCATCGCCCATCACCCGCGGCTCGATCGCGCCGATGGCGAGGTTGATCGCGCCGAACCCAGCGGCGACGACGACCGCTTCTGCTGGACCGAGCTGCAGCAGTGCAAGCGCGATGGCGGGCACGGACGCGATGATCTGGCCCACGTTCGGGATGTAGTTGAGGAGATAGGCGAGCAGGCCCCACAAGAGGGGCACATCGACGCCCCGCCACCAGCACCACGCGAAGACGAGCAGGCCCGTGAGCAGACTGAGGACGGTCTTGGCGACCAAGTAGGTGTTGACCTCCCGCGCGGCAGCGGAGAGCTCCTGGATCTGGCTCGGGGTCGCGATCCTCGCGAGCTTCTCGCGCAGCCCCGTCGCCTCGAAGAGCATGAACGCGACGATTAGCAAGACGAGGACCATCTGCGACACGAGTGTTGCGGCATACTGCGCCATCACCGTCGCCATGTTGATCATCCAGGTTGGCTCGGAGAAGTCGTAGACAGACTCGAGGTAGATGCCGCGGGCAGCGAGCCAGAGCTCGGCCTCGTTCATTCGGCCCGACAACATCAGGGCATAGTCGGGCACACGCTCGGTGAAGGTCGCGACCGCGCCTGCGAGCGGGATCCCCAATGCGGCGCCGGCCGCGACATCGAGCAGAAGCCCGGCGAGAACCGCGACGAGCGTAGGCACACCCTTGTCACAAGCCCACATGACGATCGGCGCGGTGACGATCGCGATGAATGAGGCGACCAACACGGGGACGAGCAGAGGCGCAGCGAGCTTGATCCCTGCTCCGATCACGACGATCGAAGCGACAATGAGAATGATCCGCGCGCCTCGGCTGACAGCCATCCGAACAATGTAGCGCGAATTACGAAGTGGCGCGATCCACGAGCTCCAGCTCGGTGCCCCTGACGCGCAAAGCGGCGGTTCCATCGATGATTGAGGAGAGCTCGCCCCCGACGAGCTGGTGCCGCCAACCGTCCGAGAGGCGAGACACCTGCCCGAGGACCAAGTTGGTGACGTCGTCACGCGTGCCGAGAACGGTGATGTCGAGATCCTCCTCCAAGGCGCGTTGCGCGAGCCATGCCAGGCACAGCGCGATTACGCCATCGACGTTCGGGAGGTTTGCGGGCTTCTGCGGAGGGAGCCGAACATCGCTCCTTGGGAGGCGAACGCCTCGTTGAACGGCCGCAAGCAAGGCTTCCGTGTGCTTGAAGCGCCGGGCGTCGAAGTTGCGAATGGCCCGAAGCTGGCCCGCGTCGCGTACAGGCCGTTGCGCGAGGGAAAGTAGCGCCATGTCCGACAGGACGGATCGAACCGGCTTGTTTCTCGTTCGCGCCTCGTCGTCGCGCCACGCGGCGAGCTCTTGGGCGACGCCACGCGCCTTGCCGTTCAGCTTGGCCTTGCCGCGAAGCTTCCACCAAAGCGTCCTTGGGTCGGGCGGAGTCCGATCCTTGGCGCGCAAGCGCTCGATCTCTTCGCCGGCCCACTCGAGTCGGCCGCGCGTTCGAAGATCGCGGCTCAGCGTGTCGCGGAGCTCGAGGAGATGCGCGACGTCCGACGCCGCATAGGACAAGTCGGCGTCGGGGAGCGGGCGGCGGGTCCAATCGGTCAGTTGGGCGCTCTTGTCGAGCCCGAGGCCGAGGAACCCTTCGACCAGCTTCCCGAGTGAGCTCGTCCGATATCCGCAAAAAAGTGCTGCGATCTGGGTGTCGAACAACCGACGGGGCGCCGCACCGCACTCCAATTCGAGGATTTCGAGGTCCTGAGCGGCCGCGTGCATGACGCAGACGTTGTCGCGTTCGAGGACCCTCTGCAGCGGGCGGACGTCCACAGCGAATGGATCTACGAGGGAGATCCCATCGGGCGTTGCGATCTGGATGAGGGCGAGGACTGGTAGATAGGTGCGCTCGCGATGGAACTCCGTGTCCAAGGCATACGCGTCCGTCTCGCAGAGCTCGTCGATGAGCGTCTCGAGCTCGGCTTGAGTGTCGATCCAGTGGAAGTCGTTCATGGGCAGTACGGCCGTCCCGGGTGAGGCTTCTTGATCCATTCTTCGCGGCGGTCCAGCCAGCGCCCCACTTCTGCGTCCATCGGCCCCGCGGACTGGCGCGCCTCTTCGTGGGTGACGACCCTGGACGAAGCTTGCTTTCGCTTCTTCGCGAGTGGACGCGCACGGGTGCCAGCCTCCGACAAGCGTCGCTGCTGCCACGGGTAGACGGGCTCCGAGTCCCTGCACCCCTCCGCGATGTCGTCGGCGGTGCAGAAGAACCGGAAGTGGAAGTGGTCGTCGTGCGGGTAGCTTGGCTGACAGGTCAGCGCCTCGAAGCGTTGAACCGTCTCGGCGGGCGCCTCGACGGCGCGGGCATGCCGGAGGAGGAGGCTTCGGAGGTGTTCCGCTAGGTAGATGTTCTGGAGCTGCGCGTGCTCGCTTTCGATGAGGGCACGAACGAAGGCCCAGGTCCGGTGGAGGTCGAGCGCGAGGCGCACGTCGTCGCTGGGGTCGGCGAGCTCGCGGAAATCCACGCCCTGGCCGCTCGGATCGAAGAACGCGCCGACGCTGTCGACGGGCTTGCCGTCGGGCCCTAACTGGTAGAACAGGACGTCGACATCGCGGCCACTTTGGTGGGACCGATGGCGCGGGATTGGGCCGCCCGACTTCAAACTGAGGTCGTTGATGGTGACTGGCAGTCCGCCGAGCTCGAGAGCGACCTGGGCGGCCGCATCAACCAGGGCGCGTACGACTTCGACCGTTCCGTACCGTGCCGCAGGATCGCGAATGGGGTTGAACCGGAGTCCAGGCGCCTCGAGCGGCAGCGGCACGCCACCGAGCAGCGAGCCGTCGTTCGGGTTTCGCACCGAGGTCGAGTCGAATTGGCTCCAGTCGGTGCCGGACTCGGCCGTCGGTGCCACGTCCGGCTCGGCGGCAGAAGGAGGCGGCGGGGGCTTCTTGGGCGCGCTGCACCCCCCGAGCGCGATTCCGAGCCATAAGACGGTGGCGAACGGTGAGACCTTCATCACGGTTCGGTCGGCCGCAAGACGGAAGCAAAGACGAAGTTGGACATCTCCAGAAGCAGCTGAAGGAACGACTCCCCGTCGAGCTCCCGCCTTTCGGCCCAGTCGAGGCTCGCCGCCTCCATGAATCCAATCAAGCCGCGCAGGCGAAGGCGCGTGCCCGGGTCGTCGGCCCGTGCTCCGAAGCGTGAAAGGCGCGTTAGCAGTCGATCGACCAAGGCCTCCCGGGTGCTCTCGAGGACCGTGGCGACCTCCGGGTCCGTGCCGATGCCTCCCCGGAGCAAGAACGCGTAGACGGCTCCGTGGCGCGACAGGTAGTCGATAAAGGCTCGAAGGGCTGCTCGCTGGCCTTCGGGATCCGGCTCGGAACCAGTTCCGTGCTCGTCGACGTCGGTCTCCTCGAGGAACTGGCGCGCCGCCTCGCGGACCGCTGCTACGTAGAACGCCCGTTTGCTGGGGTAGTAGTGATAGAGGAGTCCCTTGGAGACGCCCGCTCTCTTGGCGATCTCGTCGATGGACAGCTCGCCGTAGCTTTGGTTCGCGAACAGCTCGAGGCCAAGCGCCAGGAGTTGTTGGCGACGGACGTCGACCTGGAGGCGTGTACGTGCGGGGTGCATCGCGTTCCGGCGAGTATAGCCCACCTTCGGGCGCGCGCCCCGAGTCCCGGAGGTTTGCGTTGGAGAGCCCAATTCCGCATGCTCCGCGGGTGCGCGAGGCGTTACAGCGACTGATCGACGACGTCCTCAATCCGCTTCTCGAAAAGGACGCGAGCAGCATCGAGCTGCTGACGGTCGATGATGGCGAGGTGGTCGTTCGGGTGAGCGGTCGCGCGGCCTTTGGCGTGGGAGCGGAGTATGTGCGCACTGGCGTCATAGAGCCTGCGCTGCGCAAAGTGGTTGGCGAAGATTGCGCGCTTCGAATCAAGAAGGCCGTCCCGAAGGCGAAGCGCCGTTTGTGAGCAGCTCCGAGGTGTGATGTACGACCTAGACGAAACCATTGCCGAGCGGCGCTCCGTGCGCGGGTTTCTCCCGGAGCCGGTTCCACGCGTCGTTCTCGAAGAGGTGCTCGCCCTCGCGCAGCGTGCACCTAGCAACTGCAACGTCCAGCCATGGCGTGTGTACATCGCGTCGGGGGATACGCTTCGCCGCCTGAGGGGCGCACTCGTGGAAGCCGCGAGCTCCGGGACATCGCAAGGGATGGCCGGCACCATGGACGCGTTCTTCGGCGGCTATCGGGACAAGCAGGTCGCCTGCGCAGTAGAGCTCTATGGAAAGATGGGCATCGCGCGCGACGACCGAGACGGGCGGAAGTGGGCAATGCTCCGCAACTTCGAGTTCTTCGACGCGCCTCACGTCGCGTACGTGTGCATGGCCAAGACCTTTGGGATTGGCGTTGCTTTGGATGTCGGCATGTACGTTCAGACCTTGATGTTGGCGATGCAGTCGCGGGGAATCGGTTCGTGCGCGCAAGCCGCCTTGCGAGCCTTTCCGGAGGTCGTGGGCGCCCACCTCGCCATTCCGGACGACGAGCAGATTCTGTGCGGAGTCTCGTTTGGCTACGAAGACCCAAAGGTGCCGGCCAACCAGACGCGACAGCCACGCGATCCGATCACAGGCAACGTCTTTTTCCGCGACTAGCGCTAGCGGCCCTTGAACTCACCTTCGCGGCGCTCGATGAACGAGCGGATGCCCTCGGCGGCGTCCTCCGTGTCCATCAGCTCTCGCGCGATGACGAGAAGCTCCTCGATGGCAGCATCGACGCCTTCGTGCGTGGCAGTGCGCGATGAGCGAATTGTCGCCTGAACGCCCAGCGGAGCCCGTTTCGCGACGGTTCGCGCGATCTCGATGGCCTTGGCGCGAAGCTCGCCTGGGGGGAGCACTTCCTGGACGAGGCCGATACGCAGCGCTTCTTTCGCGTCGAACCTGTCGCCGGTCAACAGCCAGCGCATCGCGTTGCCCCAGCCCGCGATCTCGGGGAGCCGGATCGTGGCGCCGCCGAACGGGAAGATGCCACGGTTGATTTCGATCTGGCCGAAGCGTGTGCCCTCATCGCACAAGCGAATGTCGGCCGCGAGCATGAGCTCGATACCGATCGTGAGGCACCAACCTTGGACCGCCATGACGAGAGGCTTCTTGCGCTTGGGCTCATGCAAGCTGAGCACGTCAACCGAGCCTTCCGGGAACAGCGGCGCCCCGCTCCGAACTGCGGGTCCGACCTCGGCCAGGTCCAGGCCGGCTGTGAAGTGGTCTCCGTTGGCGTAGAGCACTGCGCACCGAAGAGACGGTTCCGCTTCATATTCTGTTACAGCCTCGGCGAGCTCTCTGAGCATGCGCAGGTCGAACGCATTCATTTTGTCGCCGCGGTCGAGGACCATGTGAAAGACGTGGCCGTCCCGCTCGGTGACTACCCGTGGTTTGTCGTCGGTCATGGGGCGCGATCGTAGTGGACGGCCGTACCGTAGGCCAGCACTTCGATTGTCCCCATGCCTTGGTCGCCGGACGCGCTCGAGATGGTCGAGGTTTCCAGTCGCGTGTTGATGTAGGCGTCCGCGTCGGGCTGCGACTCCTTCATGCGGAGCACCGCCTCGCGTCTCGCGCGCTCGATGAGCGTCGCGTACGAGCGCACCTCGCCCCCGAAGAACATTCGAAATCCGCTGATGAATCGTTTGAAGTGATCGACCGACACCACGACCGATCCGGTCGCGAGCTCGGCGCTTCGAATCGACGCCGGCGGCGCGAGTCGTTTGATCGATAGCGCGGGTTGCTCGAGAAATCGTGCCTCGCGCCTGGCGATGTCCTCGAAGTGGGCGCGTTCGATTCGCGCTCCGACGATTCTGCCGACGATGATCAGGACGATGGGAACGCCGAGACCGATGATGAGCTCGATCGACATCGCCGATTACTCGACTCGCACGGCGGTCCCGTAGGCGAGGATCTCCGACGCGCCCTGAGCGACGGAAGACGTGGTGAAGCGTACGTTCACCACAGCGTTTGCACCGAGCTCCATCGCCTGCGCAACCATCCGGCTGGTGGCTTCTGCGCGGCTCTCCTGCAGCAGCTCGGTGTAGCCCTTGAGCTCTCCGCCGACGATGTTCTTGAGGCCGGCGGCGAAGTCTCTGCCGAAGTGCTTCGCGCGGATCGTGCTTCCCTGGACCAGGCCGAAGTGCTGGACGATTTGCCGGCCGGGCACGTTCTCGATGTTGGTGAGAATCACTGGGGTCTCCCTCTACAGACGGACGCGGCCTGCCTTGACGCGGCCACCAAAAAGCGTTGCGACGATTTCTTCCCGCCGATTCCACAAGAAACGCCGACCCTCGGGCTCCCTGAGGTACTCGAGGCAACTCTGGGGGTCCAGATGGCTTGCCTCCAGCAAAGTCACGAGCGCCCAACGCTCGATCGCGTTGGTGTTCCCGTCGAGGATTCGGAAGTGCGCTCCAGCAATGAAAGTGTCGTCCCCGAAGCGCCGTGCGAGCCAGATCCGTATTGCCTGCGAGTGAGCCTCGATGTGCGGGACATCCGGCGGGCTGGCCTCGCGCGCGGGCTCGCCGAGGGAGAGCCGTAGGCTGCGGTCGTGATCACTGAGGCGCACGATGAGGTCCGGCACGGCCAAGCGTCCGAGCCGCAAGAACTGTGCTCGTAGCGCTTCTGTGCGGGCCGATACCTCCTCGACGAGCTCGCCCCAAGGCACGGCCGCGCCGTAGTCGTGCGTTTCGAACGGGCGATGCGAGAGGGCAGGCTCGCGCGGGTGCATGATCGCGCGCGTTGGCGTCTCGAACACGACCTCGTCGCCAACTCGCGGGACGACGAACCGTTCGTCGAGGCGAGCGAGCGCGTCGAGGTCCTCGAAGCCGAGCATCGAGCGGTTCTGGTCCGCGCTTTCGGCCGTTCGGTAGTAGTGGTTCGAGGCGAAGGGTATGACACGCGTAGGTTCGAGGGCTTCCACCGTGAGCTCGAGGACCTCGGTGAGTTGGCGCTTCCGCACCTCGTCGTCCACCACGTCGAACAGCTTGCCCGCGTGGTTGTAGTTTGTGAAGAGGACGTCGAGCGGCCCAATGTGGCGGCGGAGCGAATGAATGGCCTTCGCGGGCAGATTGCAGTCGTTGTAGTTGAGCATCGACCAAGAGCCCGAGGTGATGTGCAGCATGTTGTCGATGCCGGCGGTCGGGTAGCGACAGCAGGCGGTGTCGCCATCGAGGTCAATTCGCTCGCGCTCTGCGAGCGGTCGAACATCGTGAAAGCCGAAGCTCTCCATCCGTTCGATCATCGAGAAGTTCGCCGAGACGTTCGCGAGGACGGTCATGTCTGGGTTTCGTTCGGCGAGCCTCGCGAGCGAGGGCGCGTGGAGGTGGTCGCTGTGCCAGTGCGAGATCCATAGGTGCGTCGCGGTCGCGGCGACGTCGAACGCTTCGGGGTTGTCGTATCGAAGGCCCCAACCACCCGAGAACGCGGTGCCCTCGAGCCACGGATCGAAAAGGATACGAACAGCGCCGATGTCGACGAGGAGCGAGGCGTGATTGAGATAGTGGATGCGAACGGAAGACATGGTGCGCGTTCAACCCCCGGCAGTGGCGCGGCCTCCTGGCCTTTCACAATAGTCGCTTCCGCTGCGGATGGCACCTTTCGGGGGGGCAAGAACGGTGCTACGTTTTTCGGCGTGAAACTCTGTGTCATTGGAACTGGTTACGTCGGTCTCGTTACGGGGACCTGCTTCGCGGCCACCGGGCAGCGCGTCGTTTGCGTCGACAAAGACGCGTCCAAAATCGAGCGCCTTCAACGGTTCGAGGTCCCGATCTATGAGCCGGGCCTCGAGGAGATGGTCAAGGAACAGGCTGAGTCCGGCCGGCTTACCTTCACGACGGATCTCGCGGCGGCAGTTCGCGACGTGGACTTGGCGTTCATCGCGGTGGGGACTCCGCCCACACACGATGGAGAAGCGGACCTCAGCGCGGTCTTCGCGGTGGCACAGAGCCTGGCTGAGCATGCCACGCAAGATCTGGTGATCGTGATGAAGAGCACCGTGCCCGTCGGTACCAATGCGCAGGTGCAGAAGCTCGTCGCCGACGCAGCGCACGACATCCAAGTGGCGTCGAATCCGGAGTTCCTCAAAGAGGGCGGCGCGATCAGCGACTTCATGTACCCCGACCGCATCGTCGTGGGCGTGCGTCCAGGCAACCAGCGCGCTCGGCGATTGATGGACAGGGTGTACCACCCGCTCAACCTCTCGAGCACGAAAATCGTTTGGATGAACCCGGAGAGCGCCGAGATCACCAAGTACGCTGCGAACACGATGCTCGCCATGCGCATCTCCTTCATGAACGAGCTGGCGGTCTTGTGTGAAGAGGTCGGCGCCGACGTGCAGAGCGTCCGGATGGGGGTCGGAAGCGACCCGCGTATCGGTCCTCAGTTCCTCCACGCCGGCCCTGGCTACGGCGGCTCTTGTTTTCCGAAGGACGTGAAGGCGTTGGTGGCGGTTGCGCGCCGCTACGGGATCGAGCTCGAGCTCGCCGATGCGACCAACCGCGTGAACGTTCGCCATCGGAGCTTCGTAGTCCGCAAGCTCAAAAAGCACTTTGGCAGCGACCTCGCTGGGAAGCGCGTAGCGATTTGGGGGCTTGCGTTCAAGCCCGGCACGGATGACATCCGTGAGTCGCCGTCGATCACGACGATCGAGTTCCTGCTCAACGAGGGATGCGAGGTCGTGGGTCACGACCCCGAGGCGATGGCGAACATCAAAGAGATGTTCGGCGATAGCGTCAAGCTGGTCGACGATGCCTACGACGCCGTCAAAGACGCCGACGCGCTGCTTCTTCTGACGGAATGGCGCGAGTACCAGTATCCCGAGTTCGAGCGCATCGCGCAGCTGATGCGCACGCCCGTGGTCCTCGACGGCCGCAACATCTGGGGGACCTACAAACTTGGCGAGCAGGGCTTCGAGTACGACGGCGTCGGGATTCAGTCCGACACGGTTTAGCGAGCCATGTGCGGCCGCTACACGCTGGCGTGTCCGGACCGAGACGCCCTCATTGCGGGCCTGCCGTACGATGAGTTCAGCGAGACCCGGATCGCCTTCCGCCCGCGTTACAACATCGCGCCGGGGCAGCGAAGCCCCGTGGTATATCTGGGTGATGCCGGAGCGGTGCTCGACGATGCGCAGTGGGGCTTCGGCCGCGCGACGGGCGGCATCACGATCAATGCGCGTTCCGAGACCGCGAGTCGAACGGCGATGTTTCGGGATGCGTTCCGCGCAGGACGCTGTCTCGTGCCTGCGAACGGGTTCTTTGAATGGCGCAGGGAAGGGCATGTGAACCAGCCCTACCTCTTTCGAAAGGAGCAGGGAGAGCTCTTCCTGATGGCGGGACTTCGTCAGAGGGACCGATACGTCGTGCTCACGTGTGAAGCCGACGACAGCGTCGCCGACATCCACGACCGTATGCCGGTGCTCCTCGATCCCAGCGATGCTCGGGCGTGGCTCGACGAGGGCAGGATCGGAAAGGCACCGCGCCTCGTACGCACCGCGGTCTCACCAAGAGTCAACCGAATCGAAAACGACGACCCTGCCTGCCTCGAAGAGGTGCCGCAAGAGTCGTTTGATTTCTAGCAATATCGGACCCACGTGGCTGCATGTGGTGCGGAGCAGTAGCTGAACTGCCTGCCTGGTTGGTTTTGTTACATGCCGGGGCCCCCCCCCCCCCCCCCCGGGGCGCCCCCCGCCCGGGGGGGGGGGGCCCCCCGGGGGGGGGCCGCCGCCCCCGGCGCCCCGCCGCGGCC
>Ga0316198_10001940_pt1 | contig 12413 bp, 13 predicted proteins | sample OudBieAanoxic_MG_FD_204935 | JGI IMG/M metagenome (GOLD analysis project Ga0316198, IMG submission 204935) | Coastal sediment microbial communities from Oude Bieten Haven, Netherlands - site A anoxic | ecosystem: Environmental > Aquatic > Marine > Coastal > Sediment | place: Netherlands... | reverse complement strand
GTGGAGCCTATCCCGCCTCGCCGACCGACGGAGAGCCGACCGATCCGGCTTCGACAGCCGCCGAGGGTGTTCACGCATCGGCGCGCCGGTACCAGTACCGATGGGACGCCTCGTAGCCCAGCGATCGATACAGGGCGATCGCTGGTTCGTCATCCTCGAGGACCTGGAGGAAGGCTCGCTGAGCGCCTTCCCGCAGGCCGAATTGGTGGAGGGCTGCCATGATCCGGCCCGCATGTCCTCGCCGTCGATACTCGGGCCGCACGACGATCTCGAAAACGCCGAGCAGCGCATCAACAACGACACCGAATCCCGCCCCCGCCGGCTCTCCGTCGTCGATAGAGACCACAAAGGAGGCTGGGGAAGGCACGGCGGCGATCGTCGCCAACCATGGTCCGATTGATGAACGGTCGATGTCGAGGGCGACAAGTTCGGTCTCAACCCATGTGTCGGACACGACCGGTGACTCGGACACCCCCTCTACCAGCTCGGTCGATCCGAGCGGCCGGGACATGACGAGCGTCGGAGCCTCGAGCACAAACCCGCGATCGGCGAGGACGTTGTCGACGGCGGTATCGCACAGCGGGGTGATGCGATACAACGTCGGGAGGCCGCGCACGCCATACCACTCCTCAACGTCGGCGAGCCTTCGATCGAGACGTTCGGGCAACGGACCCGCTGGGACAGCCGAATTGCGTCGCCGGGAGAACCCGTCGCCGGCCGACAGCTTCCACGAGCCGAGCGTCAGCGACTCGGTTGGCGGCCAGGCAGCCGCGCCCGCCGCCTCGATGGACTGAATTGTCACGGCCCGACGAGGTACGGCCGGAGCATCTCCACCATGTGCTCAGGGAAACGAACCGGCCGCCCTGAGAGATTCGTGACGGCGGCTCCGAGTTCTTGCTCGACGATCACTTCGTCGCCCCGAAGCAGACGTTGGCGCCACCGCGACGTCACGCGCTTGAATTCGAGGACTTCGGTCTCGACCACCAACTCGTCATTGCCGACGGCAGAACGAAGGAACCGGGTCGCAATGTCGGTCACGACGATCATCACGCCGTCGTCCATCATTCCTTGGAGGGTCATCCCCGCCTCGCGAAGCAATTCGATGCGGGCGGCCTCGAAGTACTGAATGTATACGGCGTGGTTGACGTGGTGGTACGGATCGAGTTCGTAAAAGCGGACGCGGATCGGGAATCGGTGTTGCACGACCCCCAAGGTACCGGAATGGCGAGCCGCTGCCGAGCTCAAGACGCAAGCCGGACGGAAGGATCGGCCGCGCCTACACGAATCCTCTCTGCCGCCACGCCTCGTACACAACGATTGCAGCGGCGTTCGCGAGGTTCAGCGACCGTCCACCCGGTGCGATCGGAATCCGCAGCCGGTCGGCAACGGCCGGATGGTCAAGCACATCGGATGGCAATCCGTCCGACTCGCGGCCGAACACGAGTGCGTCCCCAACGGCGTATGCAACATCGGTGTAGAGCCGCTGTGCGTGCTGCGTGTAGGCGAACAGCCGAGGTGGGTCGACGCTATCCACGAATGCTGGGAGGCTCTCATGCACTGATACGTCGGCGTACTCGCGGTAGTCCAATCCGGCTCGCCGCAAACGAGCGTCATCGAGTTCGAAACCCAAAGGGCGAATGAGATGAAGCCGGTTCCCACTGTTGACGCACAACCGCATGAGGTTCCCCGTATTCGGAGGAATCTCCGGCCGATGCAAGACAACGTGAAACATCGCTCGTGCTCAGTTCCTCAACACAGCCGTGTACCGAAGAACTCGGCCCCCTGAGCATTCGCGAAAGTAAATGCGCGTCCCCCGAGTTCGTGAGGGGACGGAGGAATGGGAATCAGCCCGGGTCTCATGTCTCGGGTCTCATGTCTGGACTCTTCTCTCCCCTGACCGCCTTCTCGAGCAACAAGAGGAACGACAGCGCGGGGTCCTTCGACTGGATGCTCTGGGCCGCCGACCAATTCGAGTTGAGTGTGCGGCGCATGAACCCGGCGAGGTCACCGAGCAATCGCCATCGGTACGTCGCATTGCGGTCGGTGGGCGGTCGCGCACCGAATGCCATGAGCCGCACCCGGGGTCCATCGGGATGGTCGGCCTCCCCATCATCGAGGAGGCCGTTGATCACGCGCGAGATTCGATCTTCGCCCAACGCCCCGAACCGGTTGAGTGCCGCCCGCAGAACCTTCGGGTCACGCGCCGAGGCGTTGAGTTCAGCCCGGCCTTCTTTGACCTCGGCGATGATGAGATCGATCCGCTTCAGGTCAACGTCGAGATCGGGGTCGACCGACACGAACGACCCGCTCACATCAGCGTCATCCCGGCCGGCACCCGGGATGTGAACGGCGAGTATGTCAACGTCGGTGACCGTCCGGTACTCGCCATCGGACATCAATTCGAGCACCGGATACTCCGTGACGGTGAAGTACCCGTTCATGTAGAGGTAGCTCTGTACGAGCGCGACGGCAGTGTCCATCGAACGTCAGCCTATCCGAACCCGGAGGGGCTAGACGGCGGCGTAGCGCTCCCTGCGGCCGTATTCGCTTGCTCCGTAGCTGGCGATGTCGACGAAGACGCCGAGCGCGAGGATCACCCAGTCGAAGCCGGTCAACCCACCCGGCGACCACACGGCGACCCACGCCAGTGTCGTCCACGGTAGGAAGATGAAGCCGAGGAATGCCCAGAAGAAATTCGAGATGGCCAATTCCCACCTGGCGGTGTCAACCAACCACCAGAACAGAATTGCGGCGCGCGGTCCCAACGTCATGAGGGTCGCGAAGAAACAGCACATGAGAAACCTCTCTCGAATCGTTGCGACGACTCTAGCGGGACGACCGGATCCGCACCAGATAGGCTGATGTCGCGCTGAGCAGGAGGCTGGCAGATGGAGTTCAAGGAGGAGCACGTCGCATTCCGCAAAGTGATGCGGGACTTCGCAGATTCCGAGATTGCACCACACGCCCGCGAGTGGGACCGAGCGCGGGTCTTCCCACTCGGCGCCGTTGCCAAGATGGGCGATCTCGGTCTCTTTGGGCTCCCCTTCGACGAACGCTACGGCGGGTCGAATTCCGACTTCACCACCCTCTGTATCGCGATCGAAGAGCTCGCGCGGGTCGACCAGTCGATCGCCATCACCCTCGAAGCGGCGGTTGGGCTTGGTATCAACCCGATCGCCGAATACGGGACCGACGAGCAGCGAAGCCGCTGGCTGCCCGACCTGATCGCGGGCCGTGCGCTCGCTGGATTCGGCCTCACGGAGCCCGATGCCGGCTCCGACGCTGCCGCAACACGCACGAGGGCGAGCCTCTCCGACGGCACGTGGGTCGTCAACGGGTCGAAGGCCTTCATCACCAACTCTGGGACCGCTATCACGTCACTCGTCACGATCACGGCAAGGACCGGACCCGACGAGGTATCGGCCATCATCATCCCCGCCGGCACACCGGGCTTCGAAGTCGAGCCGGCGTACGAGAAGATGGGGTGGCACGCCTCGGACACTCACGGGCTCCGGTTCGACGATTGTCGTGTTCCGGAGGACCACCTCCTCGGAACTCGCGGGCAGGGATTCCGCCAGTTCATATCGATCCTCGACGACGGGAGGATCGCGATCGCTGCGCTCGCCGTCGGCGTCCTCCAGGCCTGCCTCGAAGAGACAGCCGCCTACGCCAAGGAGCGCACCTCGTTTGGACAACCAATCGGTTCGTATCAGGCGATTGCCTTCAGCATCGCCGACATCGAAGTTATGGCCGAAGCGGCCCGGCTGCTCACCTACAAGGCCGCCTGGCTGAAGGACACCGGTCAGCCTTACCGGCATGCCGCGGCGCGGGCGAAGCTGTACGCGACGGAGTCTGCGGTATCCGCCACTCGGATCGCGACCCAAGTCTTCGGAGGAGCCGGATTCCTCGACGATACGCTGGTCGCTCGCCACTATCGGGATGCCAAGGTCCTCGAGATCGGCGAAGGCACCAGCGAGATACAGCGGATGGTGATCGCGCGGGGACTAGGTCTGGATGTCTGAGCCGCACTGAAGCGCCATGCACAGCAGTCGGAACGACGACCGTCTCGTATCTCGTATCTCGTGTCTCGGTTCGGAGCTCTCTTCACCGCTACCTGCGGTTCCAGATTCTCGGACCGATCGCGGCTTCTCTCACGACGTACGGCGCGAAGGCCTCGGGATCGGGGGTGAAGCCGATGCCGGGGTTGTTGGACGGGGTGATGGATCCCGATGTGGAATCCGTTTCACTCCCGCCGATGGAACCTGCCAGGTACCAGGACGACGGAGCGATGTCCGAATGGGTGGCGGCGGGCAGCGTCGCAACGGCCAGCGTGGAGGCTCGCCCGATCTCGGTTTCGAGCAGACCGGACGCCTTGATGCGAAGGCCGGCAACGAGGGCGATGTCGTGGATCACGCGCGAGGCTGCCAGGCCGACGCGAGAGGGTTTCACGACCACAAGATCACACGCACCGGCTTCGATGGCACGGATCGCCCCTGCAGCCGAGTCGATCGGTTCGTCGAGAGCGACCGAGGCGACCAACTCGTCTCTCAGCCGAGCATGGGATGCAAGATCATCTGCAGCAAACGGCTGCTCGACGTAGTCAACACCGAGCCCGTCGAGCTCGAGCAGAGCGCTACGGTCTTCCCAGCGGTATGAGCCGTTCGCATCGACCCCCACCGGTGTGTTCGGCAACGCACCTCTCATGGCGGCAACACGTGCGACATCGTTCCCCGGCCGGATCTTCAGTTTCACGGCGGCAGCGCCGGTCGCTTCGACGCGCTGCACCGGGTCGTCGTCGAGTCCCACGGCAACGGACGTGGGAATGGACCGAGGGGATCCACCGATGTTCTCCCACAACGGCCGGCTGTTGCTCCGCGCCTGAAGATCGGCCTCCGCTTCTTCGATAGCCGCCGCAGCGGACGGAGACAGAACACTCCCCCGCTGCAGTGTGCTCCATGCATCGTCGGCCGTGTCCGGGGTGATACCCGGATACGGTGCAGCTTCGCCCCATCCGATCTTGCCGTCGCCGGCGATCGAGATGACGACAACTCGGCGCTCGTTCACCGTGACGGCAGCGTTCACGAACGGTTCTCGCAACGGGATCGAGAGCTCCCACATGTGCCCTTCCATGGTGGAAGCGTATCCCCCATGACTGGGCCTCTTCCAGTTCACGGCGTTTCGAGATCGTCGATCCGGAGCCCGGCAGGCAACCCGAGCCGGTGCTCGGCCAGCAGCTCCCGATCCCCGAGGAGTTCGCGGGTCGGCCCGTCTGCCACGATCCTGCCGGCGTCGATGATCACCGAACGCTCACAGATCTCGAGGGCGTAGAGAAGGTCGTGGGTGACGAGGAGTTGCGTCACGTCGAGACCATCGAGAATGCCGGTGAGGTCCTTTCGGCTCGCCGGATCGAGATTCGAGGTTGGTTCGTCGAGAATGAGGATCTCGGGTTGCATCGCCATCACCCCTGCGATCGCGACGCGCCGTTTCTGGCCGAACGAGAGGTGGTTGGGCGGCCGGTCGGCGAGATCACCCACCTCAACGGACGCGAGTGCCGCGTTGACCCTCTCGTCGAGCTGGACGCCGGCGAGCCCGAGATTCGCGGGCCCAAAGGCAACGTCCTCGCGAACCGTCGGCATGAACAGCTGATCGTCCGGATCTTGGAAGACGATTCCGACGCGCCTCCGGATGTCGACGAGGTTGTCGTCCGTGACCGGGTAGCCGCTGACGGCGACGGTCCCGGCCTGTGGCAGGTGGATCCCGTTCATGTGCAGAATGAGCGTCGTCTTGCCTGCGCCGTTCGGACCGAGGAGAGCGACCCGTTCCCCTTGGTGGATGTGCAGGTTGACATCAGCGAGCGCAACGGTGCCGTCCGGGTAGCGATACCCCAGGTCACGGATCTCTATCACCGGAGTACTCACAACAGCCCCCTCGAAACGAGCATCACCGTGGCCGCGAAGCCGAGGAGCACCACCGCTGCAACCCACTGAGCAGCCGGAACCGCGACCACGGACGAAGCCGGCATCGACCCGCTGTACACCCGCGACAGCATCGCGAGGTAGACGCGCTCTCCTCGCTCGTAGGTTCGCACGAACACCGACCCGATCGTCTTCGCGTAGATGCCCCAGGTCGCCAAAGATCGGCCCTGGTACCCCCGAGAAGCAAGAGCGATCCGCATGCGCCCGAAGTCGGCTCCTACGATGTCGATATACCGCACAGCGAACCCGACGATCGAAGTGACGATCCGCGGCATGTGGAGCGCATCCAAACCGCGCAGGAGGTCTGCGACTTCGGTCGTGCCGGCCAACACAACCGCGACGAGGAAACCGAGCCCCGCCTTCACGAACACGTTCCACATGTCCCAGAGCCCTTGTTCTGACAGCGACAGTCCAAGCACGTCGACGCGTTCTCCCGAGCCCACGATCGGGAGCAGCAGCGCAACAAGCAGAAACGGGATGAGGACGATGGCTCTGCGGGCAACGAAGCCAACCGGAAGTTGAGCCAATGCATTCAACCCAACGACGATGGCGCCGTAGGCGGCAAAAGCCCAGATTGCGGTTCGTGGTGTGAGGGCAATCGCACAGACGAGTCCGAACGCGGTGACGATCTTCACCTGTGGTGCGACGCGGTGGAGCGACGAGTGTCCGTGCCGGTACAGCGCATGGACGTGGCTCCCGCTCATCGTGTGGAATCCGCCGAGCCGGGCCCCGGTGAGCGAATGAGCCAGAACAGTCCGAAACCGAGCCCCAGCGCGGCAGCAACCCCAACGAGACCGGCAATCCCTGTTGAGACTCGGCTGTTCGACTCGAGGTTCTCTCCGTAGTCCGCGAGCGGTGTTTCTGCGAGGTCGTGGGTGTCGGCCTCATCGCCGAATCCCTGCTGCTCGGCAACGTACTCGAGGCCGTCGGGTTCGTCCGAGGCGAATTGGGACACCACAACCGCGATGAAGACGGTGATCGCCAGACCCACGATGAATAGGCCGATCGCCTTCCGGTTCACGACAGCAGCTCCTCGGTTCTGCGGCCGGAGAATGTCGGAGAGCCGTACACGAGATCGGGGCGAGCCTTCATGACCGCGCCCACAACAAAGAAGGTGATGACACCTTCGCCGATCCCGATCAGGAGATGGGTGCCAACCATTGCCACGAGGATCGCTCCAAGCGACAGGCTCTCCGCCGTCCCTCCGAGAGCGAACTCGCCGACGAACCCGAGACCCGCCAGTGGAACGGAGAGGAAGGCAGCGATGCCGGCAGCGGGAGCCACCCGATCCGGGCGGGAACCGGCGAGCCGAAAGATGAGCCGGTAGACGAGGTAGCCGCCCACCGCGCCGATCAAGGCCATGTTGACGATGTTGAGCCCGAGGGCGGTCAGGCCACCGTCTGCGAACAGAAGCGCCTGGATGATGAGCACGATCGCTACAACGAGATAACCCGCCCATGGTCCGACGAGCACAGCGGCGAGCACACCGCCAAGGAGGTGGCCCGACATGCCGGGGAGCACCGGGAAGTTGATCATCTGCCCCGCGAACACGAACGCCGTGACCAGCGCCGCCATGGGCACAAGGCGATCCGTCAAATAGCGGCGAGCCCGGGACACGGCGACCCCAAATCCGCCCGCGGCGACGATGCCGGCGGCGGCGCTCACGCCGGGACCGATCACACCGTCGGGGATATGCATTACGTTCCGTCCTGGCTCGGCAACAACCCAGGTTACCGCCACAGGTGGTGGTCAGATCACCGGATCCTCGTCCTGCGGGTCCGGGCTCGGCGGTTCGACGTCCGGATCGGCGGCAGGTGAAGCACTCTCTTGATCGGCATTCGCCTCGACCCTCGCGACGGCGTCGTGGTAGGCACGTTTCACCGTCTTCCCGAGCCATTCGTCTGACGTGTAGATGTTCTCGTCACCCACAACAGCCGCGACACCTCCGATGACCAGCTGCTCATGCATGTTCTCATCTTCGGAAACCAGCATCAGGTCGCTGTCCCGGTCGCGAAGCGCCGTCGCATACTTGAGTAGCACCTCCATGAACGTCGAGCCGAGATCGCTCCGTCCCCGGAGTCGCAGGACCACCACCGAGTTGTGGGTCTCTTCCGTGACATCGGGAAGTTTCTCCTCGAACACCGGAGCCGATGCGAAGAAGAGGCTGCCGTAGGGTTGGAGCACCAAAACCTCGTTAGGCGCCACCGCGGCAGGTGCCTCGGTCTCCTTCATCTGACCGTCGACAACCACCCAGCGTTTGATGACAACCTGGTTCGACTGGTTGATGATGTAGAGAATCATCGAGATACCGACTCCGACCAACACGGCGTACTGCAGCGGAATCACCATCGTCAGGATGAACGTCACGGCCATCACCGTTGCCTGCATCCCGCCCGTCTTCCATACGGCCTTGATATCGGCAGGCTTCACGGTTCGATAGCCGACCGTCATGAGCAGCCCGGCAAGCGCAGGCATTGCGATATACCCGACGAAGTCACCAAACACGAGGATGACCACCGCCATCACGATGCTGGCCATGACGAGAGCCAGTCGGGTTTTCGCCCCGGCCGTCTTGACCAGAGAACTCGCCGACATCGAACCGCCGACCGGCATCCCTTGGAAGAATCCCGATGCGACGTTCGCCGCACCCTGCCCGATGAAGTCGCGGGAAGCCTTCGGATAGGTTCCATCTGGATTCGGGAAGTTCGCCGAGATTCCCGCACCTTGTACGAGCCCCACAAACGCGAGCGACAGGGCCGGGATGATGAGGACGGGAACCAGACTGATGTCGGGAAGCATCGGCAGCGGCAGAGACCCAGGGATGTCTGCGATGTCGCTGAGTGTTGCCACTTCCAATCCGAGGATCGGCACAGCGGCCGACGAGATGATGATGGCAACCACCAGGCCAAGCGGTCCGAGCTTCGTGCGTTCGAGCAGCAGAATCAGGACGATCGTGGCAACGCCGATGACGAGTGTCGGCCAGTGAATCTTGCCTATGTTGAACAGGAGATTGAACGCCCGCACCACTCGGTTCGGCCCGTCTGCCTCATACCCGGTGAAGTCGTCGAGTTGGCCGAGGATGATGTTGATGCCAACAGCATTGATGAACCCGACCATCACGGCATTCGACACGAAGCGCAGGATCGATCCGAGCTTGAGAAGGCCTGCAGCGAGCATGACGACGCCCGTGACGATCGACAGTGTCCACAACGCTCTGCCTGGGTCGTCGGAGGTGTGCACGGCGCCGACGTCGGCTACCACGATCGCCATCGCACCCGTTGCCTGCACCGCCATGAACGACGAACTCGTGAAGAGCGCTCCGGTGACGGTCCCGACCATGTAGCCGTAAAGGCCGTAGACCGGGTTCACTCCCGCAAGGAGGCCACCGGCCAGTCCGTCCGGCACACTCTCGACACCGAGAACCACACCCGCGACGGCATCGCCACGCAGCGTCTCCTTGCGGAATAGCGATCGAATGTTCACACGTCACCACTCTTCACGGCTCTCCGCCCGTCTCGGACCAGGTGAGGTTACCGCCTGGAACACGCCGATGGTTCGCGCGATCCGAAACCGGCAGCGCGTCGTCAGGACGCCGCAGTGCTGGTCATCCGCGTGCCGGTGGCGCCAGCAGATCGACATCCTGCGCGGCGGCAGTCGACGCCGTTTCATCGCTGGTTGGCTCGTCGAGGTGCGACACGTCTGCTGGATGCTCGGAACTGGGAAGCTCGAGTTCGAATATCGTCCATCCGCTTCGGCGATCGTACCTGAGCTCACCGTCCATCAGGAGGGCAAGGTGGTGCGCGACATACAGCCCGAGTCCGATTGCCTGGGTCTGGCCGTCGTCGATCCTGGCCCGGTGGAACGCTTCGAAGATGTTCCGCTCATGACCCGGTGGCACACCGGGACCGTCGTCGGCAACGGTCACGGTTGCTCGGCCGTTGGCGTGACCGAATCGTATCTCGATCTGTTCGCCGCCATATCGAACGGCGTTGCTGAGCAGACACCGGATGATCTGTCGCACACGGGTGCCGTCTGCAATAGCCACTACGTCGCCGTCGTCACAGCTGATGCTGAGCGGCGTCCGAGAGCCACGGGCGGCGACAACGTGCTCAACCTGCTCTCGCAGGACAACGGCTTCTCGAACCACAGTCACCGCGTCGATGTCGGCACGGGCCGCAACGAGTAGATCCTCGACGATGTCGGAGATCTCGCGAGCTTGCTCAGCGACGAGGCTGATCATTTCAAACCCGCCGGGGCCGAGGTTTCCCGGGTCCTCGCGGAGTACCTCCGAGAATCCGAGCACGGCGGTGAGCGGCGTACGGATCTCGTGGCTGATCGAGGCGAGGAACTGGTCCTTGGAGGCGACGAGCTCTTCGAGTTCGCGAGTGGCCTGCGCCCGTTCCCAGAACGAGCCGATCATGGCTGCGGCGGTCTGGAGCAGGCTCACATCGGCGTCTCTCCAGTCTCGATCGACGATGTAGTCGGCGAATCCGATCGACCCGACCCACGTGCCGTACACATTGATCGGGATGTTGAGCTCGGACGTGCAACCGTCCTCCTCATAGATCTCGCGCTCGCGCCCCTCGAGTTGCCCCTGGTGAATCACTGCCACCTCGCCCTTGGACAGGGCAGCATGAAGCGTCGGCAGGTCTGCGTAGGGCAATTCGGTGCGCAGGACCTTCGCCGGTTCCTCCTCCTCGATCCAGATCTCTTCGCTCACCAGATGCTCCGAACCGGCGCGAATTGCCTCGTGCGTCACCCGGGAGCTCAGCCCGAGAACCGGGTCGTCGAAGTTCTCGTCGACAAAGACGTTCTGCGCCGGTGTGGCATCGAGGAGGGCCACGAGCGCGGTATCGATCGCCTTGTCCTCGGGGTTGGAGAGGAGCGCCTCGCCGCACGCCGCGAGTGCCTTCTCGTACCGGAGCCGTTTGGCCCGATATCGGTAGAGACGGTCGAGTTGAAAGGCGATCACACCGAGGAGGATCAGCGTGGGCCCGGCGAAAACCACATACGCAATAGCCGTTACCACCCGCTCCGACACCTCAACCGGCATCTCCATGGCGTTTGTCGCAATCACCGCTGCCGCCGCCCAGAGGAAGGCGTAGACAATCACGGGGAGGGCCCGGCGCCACGGCAACAGCACGAGGGGAACGGCCCACATGTAGAGCAGTGCGGCACCCATACCTTCGGCCTGAAGTCCGACCACCACCATCGCGACCCCGATCAGCGAGGTGTCCAAGAAAAGCGAAGGGAGCGGGGAACCCGTCTCGGACCGAAGGAGGCGAAGGGCGTCGACGAGTCCGACGAGGCCCAGCACAGCCGCAGCAAACCCCCCGGGCCAGGTCCATAGAGCTCCAAGCGTGATGCCCGAGACGATGACAACGACGGAGATCGCGATGCGGAATGCGTGCCAAGTTCGCCACATGCCACTGATTCCTACGAGCCCCGGGCCGTGGCCACCGGTGTGGTCGCCAGAGCCCACCGGCGATAGCACTCCCCCTTTGCCCATGCTCATTCGCGCCCCGCATCCCGCGGGCGAGTCCCTCTCATACTGGTTTCGTTATCGGCCTCGGACGCCAAGAACCTGAGCTCACCGACCTCGTTTGGTTGGCGCTCCGGCGCCGTGGACGGTCAACAGCCCTCTGGCGCTCGGTCATCAGGGCGGTCGTGGTCTCGTGAGCCGAAAGCGAGTCGGGGGGCGCCGTGGTTTCGGCCTCGCCAGCGCCGTCTCCCGACCCACCGCACGCAGCCGCCACAAGGGCAAACGCCACCACGATCGCGCACAAGGCGATTCGCCGACGGTCGGTCTTCCGTGATCTCGTCCTTCGACCCTTTCGGTCCGGTTCTCGTCCAACACCTGGCTCATCGCTTGTCCGGAGCGACTGCCGCCAATTGTCTGAGCAGCACGGCACCTCACGACGCTCGATTGAGCGCTTCAGCCGTTCGCGGCCTCGAACCATGCTCGGAGCTTCTCGAATCCCTCCGCCAGGTTCACCTGCGGCTCCCACTGCAACGCCTTCCTCGTCTCGCGTTGGTCGAACCAATGCGCCGTGCCGAGCTGCTCAGCAAGGAAGCTGGTCATCGGCGGGTCCTCACCGCTCCCCCGGCGCTCCCAGATCCGCTCAGCGACGAACCCGCCACCCCGGGCTACTTGGTATGGCACGCGAATGCGGGCTGGATCGAAACCCGCGGTTAGCACGATCCTGTTCAACAGCTCGCGAACCGGCCGCGGTTCTCCATTGGTGACTACGAACGCTCGACCGCCAAGTTCGGGAGCCCGATCGATGGCGGCGACCAGGGCGTCTGCAGCGTTGTCGACGTAGGTCGTGTCGATCAACGCGGCGCCCGATCCAACCGTGGCAAGCCGGCCGGCCCGAGCACGGTCAACGATGCGGCCGATCAGTTGTGTATCGCCGGGCCCCCACACGAGATGCGGAC
>Ga0316198_10001939_pt1 | contig 12415 bp, 15 predicted proteins | sample OudBieAanoxic_MG_FD_204935 | JGI IMG/M metagenome (GOLD analysis project Ga0316198, IMG submission 204935) | Coastal sediment microbial communities from Oude Bieten Haven, Netherlands - site A anoxic | ecosystem: Environmental > Aquatic > Marine > Coastal > Sediment | place: Netherlands... | reverse complement strand
ACAGAACCGGTCTGGCGATCGGAAAAACACCGCTGATTATCGAACGTAAATTGCTCAAGAGCATACCGAAACCCTACCTGCTTGATGCCCACCACTGGTTGATTCTGCATGGTCGATATACCTGTAAAGCCCGAACGCCGAACTGCCCGGAATGCATCGTCCGCGATCTTTGCAGAACCGGAAAACAGAAGGGTTTCTGAAATATTTGCTTCACCCTGACGCAGAATTCGAGCGTTTGAACGTGTCCACACAGTGATTTGCAAATCAGGTGTAATAATCATTGATGCATGCCGGTCTAATGCCCTGAATACGGAAAATCTCTTGGAAAATCCCGTATCTATTGCTAGTCTTCATTGGTAACCCGACAAAAAGTCGACCTTTGAAGCCTCGTGAAAGGAAGACTTAGATAACTCTTAAACTGGGTTGTATGCACCAACGCGATAAGCGTTTTGAGTAAACTCACCGATCATTATGACCGGTATTTTTTTAACTGTGGAGATTCTTTTAAATGGCTAATAAATCAAAGTTTGTTAATCCTGTTGCTGCTGCCGTCGGCGTAGCATTTGTTTCATCTGTAGCTGCATCTACAGCGGTCGCTGCCGATGAAAACCCATTCTCAAGTTCCGAACTGGACGCTGGTTACCAACTCGCTGGCGAGAAGGGTAAAGAAGGCAAGTGTGGTGAAGGCAAGTGTGGCGGCGACAAGGGCAAGGAAGGTTCTTGCGGTGAAAAGGGTAAAGAAGGCGCTTGCGGCGAAAAGGGTAAAGAAGGTTCCTGCGGCGAAAAGGGTAAAGAAGGCTCTTGCGGCGAAAAGGGTAAAGAAGGTTCATGTGGCGGTAACGCCTGAGGTTTGAACCGATGAGTCACCGAACACACCCGGTCTCGGGTGCGGGACTTGGTTTGAGGCGGGCCCTTTTGGGTCCGCTTCAGGCTTTTGACTCCGAAATTCTCGGCAGCGCTGTCAGTTTTATGGAAGTTGCACCTGAGAACTGGATCAATGTCGGTGGTCAGAGAAAGAAATTTTTCAACCATTTCACCGATCATTTTCCGTTTGTCTGTCACGGCTTGTCGTTGTCCATCGGCGGACCGTCACCTCTGGACCGGACTTTTATCCAAAAGTTACGACAGTTCATGGATGACTATCAAATCCGTGCATACAGCGAACACCTGAGCTACTGCACCGATGACGGTCATCTATATGACCTGATGCCGATTCCCTTTACCGAAGAGGCTGTCAGCTATGTAGCCGGACGAATCGGCGTGGTGCAGGACATGCTGGGTCGGCGCATGGCGATCGAGAACGTATCGTATTACGCGGCACCCGGCGCCGAACTGAGTGAAATAGATTTTATCAACGCCGTCATCAATGAAGCGGACTGTGATCTGCTTTTAGACGTCAACAATATTTACGTTAACAGTGTTAATCACTGCTACGATCCGGTTGAGTTCTTGAAGGCACTTCCCGGAGACCGGATCGCGTATGGTCATATTGCCGGTCACTATAACGAAGCGGAAGATCTGATCGTAGACACACACGGCGCCAATATCATCGGCGGTGTATGGGACCTGCTGGACAAGGCCTACGAACTGTTTGGTGTATTCCCAACCCTGCTTGAGCGGGATTTCAACCTGCCACCCGTGAATGAACTTTTAACCGAGGTACAACAGATCAAAGATATCCAGGCCAGGTGGAGTGTCCATAGTCAATCGCATGAAGAAAAAGCAAAAGAACACACAGATGCCCAACGACGCCACGCCTGAATCGCTGGCCAGCCTGCAAACCCGTTTTGCAGGCCACATCCGTGACCCCCAGTCCGTGCCGGCACCCGAGGGCATTGAAGACCGGCGCATGGGCATCTATCGCGATCTGTTTTTTAACAACATCTGCAATTTTATATCGAGTAATTTTCCAGTTCTCAAAACCCTGTACGAAGAATCTGACTGGACAAACTTGTGCCGTGATTTTTACAGGGATTATCGCTGTCACACACCGCTGTTTCCCGAGTTACCCAGAGAGTTTCTGAAGTACCTGCAGGACCATCGTCAGAACCACGCAGGCGATCCACCATTCATGCTGGAACTGGCCCATTATGAATGGGTAGAGTTGGCACTTGCACTTGATGAAACCGATATGGATGACATTCAGGTGAATCCGACGGGTGACCTGTTGCGCGGAACACCGGTCTTGTCACCACTGGTTTGGCCACTCAGTTATCAATTCCCCGTCCACCGGATACGTGAAGATTTTCAACCCGTCACTGCACCGGATAAGGCCACACACCTGCTGGTCTGGCGGCAACAGGATTACCAGGTCAGGTTTATGCAGCTGAATGAGACTTCCATGCTTCTGGTTCAAAAACTGAAAGAAGAAACCGCTTCTTCGGGTCTTGATCTACTGAAGGCTGTTGCCAATACCATTAACCACCCCAATCCGGAAGTGGTCATTGAAGCAGGGACAGCCCTTTTGAAAGACTTGAAGGAAAAGCAGGTCATTCTCGGAACCCGGTCCTGACAAAAGCGCCGGGTCGCTTCTGACCCGGCCAACCCGACAAAGCAGTTTTAACAATCACGCTATATCCAGACAGGTGCCAAATATGCCAGTGCTCAATTTTTACGATGACCTTACATCCCGCTTACGTGCATCAGGTGACTACCTGTGGCCCCTGGCGCTCAGGCTTATCCTGGCATGGGAGTTTCTGGAGGCCGGTTTGAGCAAACTACATGGCGAAAACTGGTTTGCACAAATACCCTGGGAGGGCTGGCAAAAGGGCTTCCCTGTTCCGTTCAGCCTGCTACCCACTGACCTGAACTGGTTGCTGGCCACCTGGTCCGAGCTGGTTTTCGCCGCCATGCTTTTTCTGGGTCTGTTCACACGCTTCGCGGCTATCTCCCTGGTCGTGGTGACCGCCGTTGCAACCGCCGCTGTTCACTGGCCAAGCGAATGGGCAAGTCTTGGAGAACTCTGGAGCAGCTACCTCATTACGTCCGATGGCAGTGGCAATTTCAAGTTACCGCTTTTATTTTTAATCATGCTGCTGCCCCTGGTTTTTTATGGTGGTGGTAAAGTTTCCGTTGATCAGCTGCTTATCAGACTGTCCGGGCGGGGCGATCAACTCGACATCCGCAGGGGTGGTTTGCCATCCACGGGCCTGGCCTTGCTGGTATTGGCACTTTCAACTATATGGGTCGAGCCCTCGTGGGGCTTTGCCTTCCTGACCGCCTCAGCCGTGGCAATCCTGACGCCGGCAATCAGGGGCAAGGGATAGACCGAATACCTGGTTGAATCATTCCTGCATCACCGGCCGTGCCTTTGGGATGCTATTGAGTAGAAACACCAGACCCTGTCGAAAACGGTACGGGCAGTGGAGCGAGTACAAATCCATGTTGGCGGAGAATGTTGAGCAAACCTTCCTCACCCGGCAGGTGCAATGCGCCCACGGCCGCGAAAACCCGGTTACTTTCCAGCTGAAGCAACAATGATTCGGCCATACGATGGTTGCGCGCATGAATGCCCGACTCGATGAAATAATCGCTGGCACTAGTCTCAACTGCCTGGAGTTGCTCATCGGACAGCGCCTGTAAAGCCACCAAATCATTTTCCAGGTAAGCATCCACCATCTGGTTGTGGACTTCGGCAACCTGGCCAGCCTCCGCAATAGCCTGGTCAAGTAATGACAACTGCATCGGCAACGGCATGTTTTCCAGAAAAGACAATTGCTGCTCGAGGGTTTCCAGACCGATCACTTTAAGACCGCTGCCGGCGGCCCGCAAGGAAAGGGATAAATCCATGAAAAAGCCGGTATCCGGTGGTGGTGTACTCAGTGTCATCATCGCTGCCCATGGTTTCATGCGACTGACGAAGCCTTCCGGCACCTGGTAGTCGGTCAGTGCCGCTTCGAGCGAGTTGTAGCGTTCTATACCTATCACCGACTCCAGCCCTTGACCAGGCGGGTAATACATATATTCGGTGAGACCTTGCAGCGTGTGCGCATCAAGCACCAGTTCCATGGCAAACACGTCGTTAGCTCTGAGGTCTTCCAGAAAAGCCACTGAAAAATCCAGTACACGCGGGTCTTCACTATGGATAGTGCCGAGCAGGTAACCGGCAGGCAAGCCATTTTTCTGGACTGACCAGAATAAAGATCGATCCGGCTCCCCGTTCTTGTCAGCGAGTACTGTGAACGACAGTAATGACAGCAGCAGGCTTAGAACCAGGCAGGTCAATCTTGAGCATCGATTTTTTTTACATGGTATTTTGAAGCGCATTCCCTTATTCTCGCAGCCTTTATTAATGGAATCCAATATGCCTCGAATTGCTGATCGTTTCAGAGGTTTTTTACCGGTTGTTGTAGATCTCGAAACCGGGGGTTTTAACCCTAAAACCGATGCCATCCTGGAGATCGCAGCCTGCATCCTGTGCATGGATGATTTCGGCCGCATTAAAATTGCGGAGACAATAGCTGCAGAGATTGAACCCTTCCAGGGTTCGCGTATTGAACCAAGCTCATTGGAATTCACCGGTATCAACCTCGAGGACCCAAACAGAAAACCCATCAGTGAAAGAGAGGCCGCTCAAAAAATATTTTCACCGGTCAGACAGGAATTACGTTCCACCGACTGCCAACGCGCCATACTGGTGGGACACAACCCCTCATTCGACCTGTCTTTCCTGAATGCAGCGATCAGCCGGGTCAACTACAAACGTAACCCCTTCCACCCGTTCAGCTCTTTTGATACCGCAACGCTCGGTGGCCTGGCCTTCGGTCAGACCGTGCTGGCCCGCGCCGTGCAGGCCGCAGGAATCGACTGGGATGAGTCATCAGCGCACTCAGCGGAATACGACACGGTTAAAACGGCCGAACTGTTCTGCGCCATCGTTAACCGCTGGAAAATACTCACCGGTCTTTAGAAGCGGCAGTACCATAACCACCTCCACCCGGGGTATTTATCGTCAGTACCTGACCGGCAGTTGCTACAAGCTGGATCTTCCCGGGCAGGGCCTGACCATCAAGCTCATTCCGACCACATTGACCCGCTTGTCCACCAGCCAGACCCCAGGGCGGATACTTCCGGCGTTCAGTCAGCAAGGAGACTTCGGCATCTTCCAAGAAGCGGTACTGCCGGGTGATACCGTCTCCACCCCTGAATGCCCCTGCCCCACCGGAGCCGCGCCGGACGGCGTACTGCTCAATTCTTAAAGGGTAGTTCAACTCCAGTACTTCCACAGGCGTATTCAGGGTATTGGTCATGTGACTGTGGCGGGCAGACCGTCCATTACAATCATGGGCCGCGCCCATGCCACCGGCGAGGGTTTCATAGTAATCCCAGCCATTTTTACCCCGTTTGCCCATGGCCAGGTTATTCATCGTGCCCTGGCTGGCGGCTGCAAATGCCCCCGGCAAAGCCTGCGCCAATGCACCGCAAACCGTATCCACGATTCTGCTGCTGGTCTCTACATTACCTGCAGCAACAGCAGCAGGTGCACAGGCGTTGACAAGACAGCCGCTTGGCGCGCTGATACTGACACCCTGTAATGCACCGTGACAGGCCGGCGTGTGCGCGGGCATCAAACACCGAAAAACATAAAAAACCGCCGCTGCAGTCACCGGCATCGGGCAATTCAGATTGCCTTCAACCTGTGTTGCGGTGCCGGAAAAATCGACCTCTACGCTATCGCCCCGGACATTGATCGTTACCCTGATTGGTATATCGGTCCGGCCATGACCATCATCATCAAGATAGTCTTCGAACTGGTAGGTTCCCTGTGGTATGCAGGCAAGACTTTGAAACACCAGGGATTGTGCCCAGGATTGTAAATTGCGTTCCTGCAGAGCAAATCCGGCCGGGCCCGCATCCGCAACCAGTTCCTGTAAACGTCCGCAACCGAGTAAATTCGCAGCAATCTGTGCATTGAAATCCCCCCTGGATGTATCCGGGCTGGTCAGGCCCCGCAACAGGGACTGCAAAAACACCTCGTCCACTTTGGCATTTTTCATCAGCAGGGTTGGCGGTATGAGGATACCCTCCTCGTCAAGTGCCCGGCTCACCGGCATGGAACCCGGCGCATCCGAGCCAATGTCTGCATGGTGTGCCCGGTTGGCGCAAAAACCCACCAGTTCATTCTGAAAAAACACCGGCGCCACCAGGGTGATATCGGGTAAGTGGGTGCCGCCTTTGTAAGGGTCGTTGAGAATCAACATGTCGCCCGTCTGCCATGGCCGGCTTTCAACCAGGTCAACCATGGCATAGGCCATACTGCCCAGGTGGACAGGGATATGTGTCGCCTGCCCCAGCAGGTGTCCATGTCGATTGAAAAGCGCGCAGGAATAATCCAGACGATCGCGGATATTGGGTGAAAACGCGACCCTGCCAAGCAACGCCCCCATTTCTTCACAAATGGCGGCAATCCTGCTTGCAAATAAACCCAGCTCTACACTGTTAAATGAAGCGGTTTCGCCTATTTTCATTCCCCCGGCTTACCCAGGATAGACTCAAGATTCAACTCCGCCGCTACACCCAGTTTGCCGGCGAACTGGCTTGCCAGGGCTTTCAGACCGGTCTCGCTTTCTGCCGTTACCGTCACGTGGCCTATCTTGCGGCCCTCACGCGGCGTTTTTTGGTAATCATGCCAGTGCACTCCCGGTGTGGGATATGGCTCAGCCACTTGTTGCTCGGCATAGGCTGGCATTTCCCCCAGCAGGTTGAACATGATGGAATGTTCTGAGATACCGGTATCACCCAAAGGCAACCCGCAAATTGCACGTAAATGATTTTCAAACTGTGATGTATGCGAACCGTCGATGCTCCAGTGACCGGAGTTGTGCACCCGCGGCGCAAACTCATTGGCAAGCAATTTGCCATCCTGCAGAAACAGTTCCAATGCCATGACACCGGTATAGTCGAGATGATCCAGCAGGCGCTTTATCATGGATTCAGCACGCGTCTGTAACTCCGGGCCAAAAGCCGGCGCTATGCTGATTGCCAGTATCCCGCCGCGGTGCAGATTACGCGTCAAGGGCCAGAAAACGGTCCGGCCATTCCGGTCCCGTGCAGCGATAATCGAGCATTCGGCCTGAAAGGGTACAAAACCCTCACAGATCAACTCAAAATCACCCAACTCCTGCCAGGCACGCTCCATGTCTTCCTGAAACCTCAGAACCGCCTGCCCTTTGCCGTCATAACCAAAGCGTCGGGTTTTCAATACACAGGGCATGCCTATTTTTTCAACTGCCGCAATCAACTCCGGCCTGCTTGCGACCGGGCAAAAAGGCGCTACTTCAATCCCCAGTTCCTGCATCATGGTTTTTTCACGCAACCTGTCCTGGCTTTTATACAGGGCGCGGGGCGGCGGATATACCGGGCACAAGGCCTCGATCAGGCTGGCTGATGATTCGGGGACATTCTCAAAGTCGAAGGTCACAACATCGCAGCCCTGACCCAGTTTTGTTAATGCCGCTTCATCGTCCCAGGCTGCACAAATGTGTGTGCCAAACCTTGCAGCACAAGCATCCTCGGCCGGATCCAGAAATATAAACTTCAGCCCCATTGGCTGACCTGCCTGTGCCAGCATACGGGCCAATTGACCAGCACCAAGAATACCTACCGTTTTAATCATTCCGGATCAGCCTGGCTTAAAACAGCGTCTGTTCGTGATTGCCTGAATTCCTCCAGGGCACGGCGAACCTGTGGATACTTGATCCCCAGGATGGCAGCGGCAAGCAATGCAGCATTGGTCGAACCGGCATCGCCTATGGCCAGCGTACCAACGGGGACACCGGCAGGCATTTGTGCAATCGAGAGCAGGGAATCGACACCGTTGAGCGCCCGTGACTTCACCGGCACTCCGAGCACCGGCAAGGCTGTCTTGGCAGCGACCATACCCGGCAAATGTGCAGCACCACCGGCGCCGGCGATAATGACCTCCAGACCACGGTCAATTGCACTGTCAGCATACTCAAACATCCGGTCAGGTGTACGGTGCGCCGACACCACCTTGACCTCATGCGGTATGGCCAACGCTGAAAGCGTCTGGGCCGCGTGTTTCATGGTTTCCCAATCCGACTGCGAACCCATGATCACACCCACTAAAACTTGTTCACTTTCCACATTCAATCTCCCGCGGGAAAGCGTACAATTGTACCAGTGTGCTGCTCCCGCAAACAGGGTCGTTCAACATTGCTGCATGCCTGCTACAATACTTTCAGACCAACAAACTGGATCAAAAAATGCCCGTAGATGGAAAGTTACTCGAGATACTGTGCTGCCCGGTCAGCAAAACACCACTGACCGTGCTTGGCAAGCAGAAGCTTGGCAAGTTGAATACGGCCATCAGTGGTGGGGATGCCTTGTATATTGGTGGCGACAAGGTCACGAAGCCGTTGCAGGAAGGCTTAATCACCGAAGATGGCAAAGTCATATATCCCGTGCAGGATAATATCCCGATCCTGCTGGAAGAAAAGGGTATAGGTACAACGCAGTTTCAGGATTTCCAATAGTCTGCGATTAATGCAGACTCAAAGACGGATTGATTCAAAATCCGTCAGCAAGAAACGTTCCGTCAGTTCTCCATTGAATCGATAAAGGCATTGGCCTCGGCGATGGCTTTTTGCATTTGTTTGATCAGATTGGCCGTATCACGCTCAATGCTGTCAAGCTCATTACGCAAGGCGCCGATGGCGCGTGCATTGAGGTTGTGCTTAAGAAAAAGCACCTGGTCCTGGAAAGCCTCGAGTACCGGATCCATGCTGCGCTCTGCGCGGCGCATACTGGCCATTAGTTTCCCGTAGCGTGAACGGGTGTCCTTGAGTAGCGATGCACTGCTCCTGCGCATGTCGGCACGTGAGTACTGCTCCAGTTCCTCTTCCCATTCGTTGAAAAGATCTTCGGCCACACTTTCGACCGCATTGATTCGACCACTGACATCCCCGGCCTCGGACACACTGTCCTCATACTCGCTATTCAAACGATCATAGATTTCTTCCAGGTCACCACCGTCGAAATTTACCGTTGCACGAAATTGTTCCAACGCGGAGGCAAACTGCTCGGAGGCGGAATCCTGGGCATCACGCGCTTCCTCCACGCGATCAACCAGGATGTCACGCTTTTCAATCCCGATGCTTTCCATCGTCTTGTAATAAGCACTGGAACAGGCACCCAACAAAATCAGAATAAGAACAGAAGCTGTCATATGAATGGGTTTTTGCAACATTATGGCCTCCTCAGATCACCTGCCCGTGAAAAACACAGCAAAACCGCACTCACTCCCGAATGCGGGTGCTGTTTCAAACTTTCTGTCTAGCAGTACCTTATGGTCTACTAAATTTACGACTCCTCAAGATCCGGAATCACCAGTTCCTGTCCCGGAAATATCTTATCCGGGCTTTCCAGTAATGATGTATTGGCTTCAAAGATCTTCATGTACTTGCCGCCGCTGCCATACTCTTTCTGGGCGATGGCCCAAAGCGTATCACCTGACTGCACGGTATAAGTACGTGCCGCCGGGTCTTTACTCGCCGCTTCACTCGTCTGTTCACCCGCATCGTCCTGCTCCGGCGCTGGATCAGGCGTTTGTGTGTCGACTTGCGGTGCCGGTTCCGGTGCGCCTATCACCATGTTGTTCTTCACGGAACTGACATTGGGAATTCCCCCAACCACTTCGCAAATACGATCACATTCAGCCTGGTCCTGAACATGACCGGAAACTGTCACGGAGCCATCCTGGTTGAATCCAAACTTTAAATTTGAAGGATCAATCCCATGTTCGCGCAAGGTGGCACTTGGGCCTTTTACGGTATCGCTTGCTGCTTTTTCATCCCCGCCAAACGCCTGACTGAGTTTATCCATGAATCCCATAAATCTTTGCTCCTATGCTGTTGCCTTTACAAACCCCAATCTTGCCAGAGTTTCCTTGATGTAGATAACTATACCGGAATATGCACACCGGCAAATGTGTCACTGTGTCAACTATTGTTAAAAATCACTGATGCTACTTTTAAATCTCTGCTTACGTGCTAAAGTTAAAGGTTCAGAATTGAGCCAGTTTATTCGGGTGGTTCAATTTCAACGTTCATCATAAACGGAGGACACCATTATGAGCGTCGCAAGAACAACTGAAATTTCCGCTTCTTCCAAAAAAGGTTTTGAAGCAGCGATTGAGAAAGGCATCAAACGTTGTGCAGAAACCATCGACAATGTCGAAGGTGCGTGGGTCAAGGAACAGAAGGTCGTGGTGAAAGACGGTACGGTATCTGAATACCGTGTCACCATGAAAGTGAGCTTTGTATTAAAAGACTAGTGAGTGATTTTTTTCAGAAAAAGGAGACATAGAAATGGCAGGTAAGTTTGAATGTTACAAAGACAAAGCAGGCGAATTTCGCTTCCGCCTGGTAGCTGCAAATGGAAACACTATTCTTTCCAGTGAAGGCTACAAATCAAAATCAGGTTGCTCAAACGGCATCGAGTCCGTCAGGAAAAACAGCCAGGATCCGGACCGGTTTGTAAAAACTGAAACCGCAGCCGGGAATTTCCGTTTCAACCTGACAGCCAAAAACTCCCAGACCATCGGCACGAGCCAGAACTACAAGTCGGAATCCGGCCGTAATAACGGTATCAAGAGTGTTGCAAACAACGCACCTGATGCCGAGGTAGTCGAAGAGTAAACCCAGGCGTTCGACCTGGCATGGCAGGAAGCGCAGCCTGGTATCAACCAGGCTGTAGCCTACCGGCTGCGCATTTGAAAAAGTAAATGTTCAAGCCAGCCGTTATCGACGCGGGCACTTCCCGGGCGCGACTGGCGAAGGTATCTTCAATGCAGCTTCGCCGTGTCAAAAACAAAAGGACACATTAAATGAATTTACTTGATTTACTAGACAGCACCGGTGGTCAAAAGAGCCTTGGTGCGCTCGCCCAAAACCTGGGTCTTGATGCCGCCAAAGCGAATGACCTGGTGAGTGCACTCGCACCTGCGCTAATGGGCTCATTACAGAAACAGACCAGTTCACAGGACGGCTTGGAGGGCTTCAAGAACGCTTTACGCAATGGCAAGCATCAGGACTACCTCAATAACCCGAATAGCATGTCATCACCGGAAACAGTCGCCGATGGAAACGACATCCTGGGGCATATTTTTGGCAGCAAAGATGTCAGCCGGAATGTTGCTGCCCAGGCCGCAAAATCTACCGGCATTGATTCCACCCTGATTAAACAGGCGCTGCCTTTGATCGCAAGCCTGGCAATGGGCGCGATGAGCAAGACCAGTAACGCGGGGCAGTCACTCGATAATTCCACCAGCGACCTCCTGGGTAGCCTAATGGGCGGTGACGGCTTTGATATGGATGATGTCGTCAATATAGCCAAGAAGTTTTTCTAGACCCTGACGTCATTGAATACCCTGGCCAGACCTGGCTGACCAGGGTTTTTTGCTCCCAAAAGCACAAAAAAACCACCTGATTATCAGCCCAGTAGTTTTCCCGGGTTCAAAATATTCATCGGGTCAAATACTGTCTTGATACCCCGCATTCTCTCGATATCAGCATCAGAACGGGTATAGGAAAGATAAGCCTGTTTCAATAAACCGATACCATGCTCGGCAGAAATACTGCCCTGGTGTTTACGGGTCAGTTCAAATACATCGGGATTCACCCTTCCACAGACTTTTTCAAACGCCTCCACCGCCATATCCGCAGGTTTCAGAATATTCATATGCAGGTTACCGTCGCCGAAATGCCCATACCACAGCACTTCAAAATCGGGATAGCGAGATTGAGCGAGCTGATCCAGGTCGTGCAAATAACCCGGGATCGCTGAAATCCTGACCGACAGGTCGTTTTTGTAGGGTGTGTATTTTGTAATGGCCTCGGATATACCTTCCCGGTAGCGCCACAGGTCTGCTGCCTGCGCTTCACTCTGGCTGATCACGCCATCGAGTACCGCCCCTTCCTCCATGCAGTACTCAAAACGCTCCAGCGCAATGTCTTCCTGGCTCGAATCTGCGCAATCAAATTCAAGTAAAGCGTAATAAGCGGTTTCAGTATCCATGGGAGCAGGCAGATCGTGTCCACTTCGCACATGACGCATGGCGGCATCGGACAGAAACTCGAATGCCGTGAGTTGCAGGGCATCATTGAACTGCTTGAAAACAGTCATCATGCCATCAAGGCTGTCCACTGCCAGCAACATGACGCGCGAAGGCTGCGGCGGGTCGGTCAGGCGCAGTGTTGCCTCGACAATCAACCCCAAAGTGCCTTCGGAACCAATGAATAAATGCCTCAAGTCATATCCGCTGGCATTCTTGACCAGGCCGCTGTTGCACTCAATCAATGTACCGCGACCATCGATAACCTTCAGCCCGACCACCTGGTCGCGGGTCAAGCCATACCGTAAGACTCTTATACCGCCGGCATTAGTGGCAATATTC
>Ga0316198_10001937_pt1 | contig 12415 bp, 12 predicted proteins | sample OudBieAanoxic_MG_FD_204935 | JGI IMG/M metagenome (GOLD analysis project Ga0316198, IMG submission 204935) | Coastal sediment microbial communities from Oude Bieten Haven, Netherlands - site A anoxic | ecosystem: Environmental > Aquatic > Marine > Coastal > Sediment | place: Netherlands... | reverse complement strand
CAGTTTTGCCGCCGCCGCCCCGCTGACGGATCGGACCTCGGCATAAGGTTCGGGCGGTCGATCGGGTTTACCGCCCGGAATGACGAATACCGTGGTCCGATTGTCATCGCGAAGGTATTTTCCAGCGGCCGCTTGAATCATTGTGGGGGTGACTTTATCCATTTGTTCCAGGTATTCGGTTAAGTATCTCCAGCCGATCTCGACTTCCAGGGTTCCCAGGGTACCGGCCAGGCTCTCGTTACCTCGTAACCTGTCGATGAAATTACGGCGATTGAGCTTTTTAATCCTGTCCAGGTCACGGGAAGAAACCGGTTCGGTTTTGAGTTTTTCCATCTGAGCGAGCAGTAATTTTTCGATTTTTCGGCAGGCGGCCAGGTAAGTCTGCTGTTTTTGTTTTTCATCCGGGTCCTCTGGTAGCACGATCGAATCTTCAACTGGAGATCCGCCCATGATGATCATGCCGCCGTAGCGGCTGTCGGGGTTATAGGTCCAGGCTTCGGCGGCCAGTCCCGTGTCGACAATTTCCCGGGTCAGGCGTGCGCTTCGACCGTGGCTTAAAATCATGGTCAACGCATCCAGGGCGAAAAAATCGCTGGTTCCCATGGGTGCACCGTGAAATCCGATTCGAATGAGTGGTGTCCGGGCGCCCTTCAAGTACCGGATCTGTTCCCGGGGACCTTGCTGGGCTGGCTCAGTCGTCACGGATTCAGGTGCGTGCCGGCCGGCCGGATAACGGGAAAAATAGATTTCGGCCAATTCCCGGGCTTTTTCAACGGTAATATCACCCACCAGTACACAGACGGCATTGGTGGGGTTGTAATAGCGCTGGTGAAATGTCCGGGCTGCGGCCGTGCTGAAATTTCCTATATCGGCCTCCCATCCGATGACCGGATTGCGGTACGGATGGGCGCTATAAGCGGAGGAGAATAAATCTTGCCAGGCGGCCCCACTGGGGTTGTTAATGTAGCGAAAGGCCCATTCGCGCTGAATGACATCCTTCTCAACGTAGAATTTTCGAAAGGCGGGTTCGAAGATCTGTTCGCTGGTAATAGAAAACCATTGCTCGACCATATCCGAGGGGACCGACATCACGTATTGAGTTTGGTCCCGGGAGGTAAAGGCGTTAACACCCACGGCACCGTTTTTTCCGAGCTGGGAAGAAAAAGCTTGGGGAACGTAAATTTTTTGTACCTGGCTAAAAAGCGGTACCAGTGCCTCTTTTTTTTCCTGGATCAGGGCCTGATTCGGTTTGCGCTTTTGATGTTCTTGGGCGATGATCTGGGTGATCGATTCAATTTCTGCCTGAAGGCGACGGTCTTCTTCCCAATTCAGGGTACCGAAGTTCTTGGTTCCCTTGAACAGCATGTGTTCGAGCATGTGGGCAATTCCTGTTTGACCCGTCGATTCCAGGGCAGACCCCGCGCGAATTGCCAGCCGGCAGGCAATCTGAGGCGTCGCCGGCCGTTCGACGATAAGAAACAGCATCCCATTATCAAGCGTAAATTCTTTGACATCGATATTAATCGGAGATTCGGTGCTTGTGGCGAAAACACCTGTTGTCACAGTGAAAGATAGAATAATAGCGAAGAAAAAACGATAGGATCGAATTTTTTTCATGATCAAAAGCTCCATGCTGTTTGCGTCCGATTTAAACCCAAATTGAACAATTTTTATCTCATATCGGTTTAATATCCCCCTTCGTCCAGACACCGCTCAATGGCGGTTACTATAATCATCGATTGGAACTATTGCCACCTGTTGATCATTTTTTTACATTGACCTCGCCGATATCGGTTTGTAGAATACCACCGATCGTAAAGGTAAGAATTGTTATGGTTTGAGGGGTCACGCCGCGCCTTGTATCTAATTCATAAATTAATATCAACATTTTGCCCAGAGGAGTATGTATGGACTTCAGTTTGACCATGGATCAGGAAATCCTGCGAGATACAGTTAGAAAATTTGCCCAAAATGAGATCCAGCCAGTGGCCAATGAGCTGGATAAAAATGAGACTTTTTCTTACGAGACCATGGCTAAAATGGCTGAAATGGGTCTTTTCGGTATTTTTGTGGCTGAAGAATACGGTGGTCAGGAAATGGACTACGTATCCTATATTATTGCCACCGAGGAAATCGCCCGGGTGGATGGGTCCCATGCGGCGACGGTTGCAGCGGAAAATTCCCTGGGAATCGGCCCCCTTTACTATTTTGGAAGCGAAGAACAAAAGCACAAATACCTACCGGCCCTTTGCCGGGGCGAAACGTTGTGGGGATTCGGCCTGACCGAACCCAATGCTGGATCAGATGCGGGTAATGCCCAGACCCGGGCGGTTCTCGACGGGGATGAATGGGTGATCAACGGCACGAAAATTTTTATCACCAATGCATCCACTGATATCACCGCCGGCGTAACCGTCCTTTGCCGCACCGGCACCCGGAATGATGGGAAACCGGAGCTCTCCTGTATCCTGGTGGAGTCAGGGACTTCCGGATATTTGGCCAAACCGATGCATGGTAAAATGATGTGGCGCGGATCCAATACAAGTGAACTCTATTTCGAAGATTGCCGTGTGCCCAAAGAAAATCTATTGGGTGAGCAGGGGCATGGTTTTCACCAGATGATGCAGACCCTTGACGGTGGGCGCCTGTCCATTGGGGCCATGGGGCTGGGAGGCGCCCAGGGATGCTTGGATATGGCGTTAAAATACTCCCAGGAAAGGGAACAGTTTGGGCGGCCCATCGCCCGATTTCAGGCCAATGCCTTTAAACTGGCCGATATGGCCATGCAGGTGGATGCCGCGCGTCTGTTGCTTTACAAGGCCTGTTGGCTTCGGGACAATAACAAACCGTTTTCCAAAGAGGCCGCTATAGCGAAGCTTTACAGTTCCGAAGCGATGCACATGTGTGCCGACCATGCCGTTCAGATCCACGGCGGATACGGGCTGATGCGAGAGTATGAGGTGGAGCGATTTTATCGCGACCAGAAACTGTTGGAGATCGGTGAAGGGACTTCGGAAGTCCAGCGGATTGTGATTGCACGTCATTTAGGGGCGCTTTAATACCAATCGGTTTACCGGTTAGCCCATAAACCTGCCAGTCAAAAAGCAAGCAAAATAATTTACCATTCAATTCGAGGAGAGCAAAATGAACGAAAAAGCATCCAAGCCGTATATCAATGTCGATTACTTTGAAGACCTGACCGGCGATATTGAGGACACGGGACAAAAATCCGTGGAAGAAATTGGAGAGCGGGTAAGCAGATTACGGGCGGCCAAGGGGTTGACCCTGGAGCAATTGGCCAAATTGACTGGTTTTGAAGAGAATTTTTTAGCCGATATAGAGGCGAATAAAGTCCAGCCCCAACTCGGAACGGTGATTAAGCTATCTAAGGTGCTTGATAGTGCCTTGGGACAATTGGTGTCAGGACGGGGAGACAAGCTATACACGATCACCCGCAAAGATGAACGCAAGACGGTTTCCCGCTCCACTTCCAAAACTGGGCAAAAACAGGTTTATTTATACAAGGATCTGGCCCCGGAAGTAAAAGGGCGTCATATGGAAGCCCTGATGGTTCAATTGGAAGAAAACCCTGAAGGGGAGTTATCCGTGCACGAGGGGGAAGAGTTTATTTACGTCATGGAAGGAGTGGTCTCGCTGGACATCGCCGATGATCATCACGAACTGACACCCGGTGACAGTGCTTATTATCCATCAACTACGCCTCACTTGATCGCCGCCAAAAAGGACCAGGCCACGATTCTGGCCGTCATTTACGAGGGATAGGTACTCAAGCCCGGAGAAGATTGGCCGGGATTTCCGGTTCAATTTTCAAGGGACAATCCTTACCGGTAGAAGCGATGTGGAAAACCGTCAATTCCGAAACTGGCGAAGTGGTTATCACCGACGGCGTTTTTATATACGAAGAAAACGATCCTCGCGTATAAGCCGAGGCAGTGCAAAGGCTGGATCAATAAGGTCATCGATTCCGACAAAAAGAATGGATGGGTTTTTCATTTAGGTAGTACCCATCCAATAATTTTTTTTTAAAGATGGTCGTCCTCGACTTTCGCTCTATTAGGGTATAATAAAAAGGGGACTTGTCAAAAGTAATGAATATTCTTATTAATGTCATTGATATCTAAAAAAATGAGGGGCAAATGGTTGGATGAAAAAATACAATAAAGAAAAGGCCACGCTTATCTATAATGAGGTATATGAATAATCAGCCTATTCCGTCTGTCGCCTTTTTTCATTGGGTACAATCGGTTTTTTATTAATGACAATTGTTCCTTCGAATAAAATCCTGTCATACCAGCTAGTTGTATAAAAAAAGACGCCTATTACCCGAATAGAGGTGCTTCCATGAGAAAACCTGTCCTAACAATGTTGACGATTTTGGTCATATTTTTTATTGCCCTGACCGTTGCCCATGCCAACCCGCCAGCCGAAGGCGAGACCCTGCCTGATATCATCTTACCGGTGCCCCAGGATGATCAGCAGCGCCAGTATTTGGGGATCACGGCAACAGATGGTTTTGAAATTCCACAGATCAAATCAGAGGTGGTCATAATCGAGATTTTCAGCATGTACTGACCTCACTGTCAGCGGGAGGCTCCCACTGTCAATAAGCTGTATCAAGAAATTGAAGCCAATTCAGAACTGAAGGGTAGAGTCAAATTGATCGGGATTGGGGCGGGGAACTCCAATTATGAAATCAACCATTTTAGAAAAACCTATAATATTCCTTTTCCACTGTTTAGTGATGGTGACTTCGCGATTCATAAAAAAATCGGTGAAGTCAGAACGCCCTATTTTTTCGGTATTCGTCTAAAAACGGACGGATCTCATCGCATCTTTTATTCTAAACTCGGCGGACCGAAAGATGCGGGAATACTTCTTAAAGAGCTGATTGAAGCGGCCGGTTTAAAATAGAAAGGTGACACTCATGAAAAAAAAGCTGCTCATCCATTTAATCATAATATTCGGCTTGCTCCCCTTTTCCGATTCTGCGTTTGGTCTTTCGGAAGCATTCAAGGGTAACGTCTATAACCCCGGTCAATTGAAACCGATTGACAGTCAGTTGAAAGTTAAGGTGGGCGAGCCGGCACCGGACTTTACTTTGCCTTCGGTCGCCGGTGAAAACGTAAGCCTGGGTTTCTATAAAGGCAAAAAAAACGTGGTGATTTCTTTCGTTCCGGCCGCCTGGACGCCGGTGTGCTCAGACCAGTGGCCCGGATACAATATTGTCAAGGGGCTGTTCGACGAAAATGATGCGGTTCTTTTAGGGATCACGGCCGACAATATTCCCACCCTTTATGCTTGGACCAGACAAATGGGAGAATTATGGTTTCCGGTGCTGTCGGATTTCTGGCCGCATGGGGCTGTGGCGGCAAATTACGGTGTCCTTCGAACGGACGGCACAACGGAACGTGCGCTTATTTTCATCGATAAGCAAGGAGTTGTTCGTCACATCCATGTTGAAGACATCAATATCCGCCCAAAGCTGGAAATCATTGCGGTGGCATTGGAAAAAATGAATACGTTGCAGTAACAACCGGTGCTTTCAGTTACTCATGGATGGGTGGACAAAAATTGAAATCACAAATGACCAATAAATACGCTATACTACTTCTGTTCATGGTTTTTGTCGCCGGTCTTTTTCAAGGGGGTGCAATTGGCGCTGAAAAAAATGCCATACAATCCCTGGATCAGGCCGGGCTTAAAAACCTGATGACAAATGAAGCCACGCCACATTTAATTGTGGCCATGGCGGCCTGGTGCGGGCCTTGCCGCAAAGAGCTGCCTGTTTTGTCGAAATTGTTCACCAAATACCAATCCAGCGGGCTTAATATTGTCGGTATCAGCCTCGATCTGGATGGACCCGATGCCATGCAGCCCATCGTGGATAAGCTTCAGGTGAAATTTCCGGTTTACTGGGTGGGAGAAAAGGCAGTCAAAGCGTACGATATTTATGGCATTCCCATGCTATTTCTAATTAAAAACGGAAAAGTCGTTGAAAAACTCCCCGGAATACGATCGGCTGGCTTCATCGAAAAGAAAATTGAAATGCTGCTGCAGAAGTAATCACAATGACGCCTTCCGGTCTTTTCCGGTAGCCATGTCAGGACCGTCCATTTCATATGAAATCGCATCGAATTTGCAGGATTCCTGCATGCATTTAAGGCAACGAATACAATCGTGCTGGTTAGCGCCTTCATAAATCTTAACTCCCATGGGGCAATTTTGATAACAACTCTGGCAACGTGTGCATTTTTCCGTATCGTGGCTCATTCTGAACACGCTGTGTTTGTTAAAAAGAGAATAAATCGCCCCCAACGGACAAGCCACACGGCAAAACGGCCGGCGGCTCACCACCATCCATCCTAAAAAAACGATCAGAATGACCAGTTTGTTGTAGAACAGCAGGCCGATCAGCCCCTTGAGTTCAGGTTTTAACACGAGCATGGGAATCCCGGCTTCCAGGGTACCGGCCGGACACACAAACTGGCAAAACCAGGTTATGCCATACCCGAACTCATCAACTACCAAAAACGGAAGGATAAAGATAAAGAGCGCCAGAAATATATATTTGACATAGGTGGCGAATTTGGGAATCTCAAATTTAGGGGAAGGAATTTTATTCATCAATTCCTGAAAAAACCCGAACGGGCATACCCAGGCGCAGGGCATGCGCCCCACCAGGCTTCCGGTCAAGCCCAGAAAACCGATCACATAAAGGCCGAAATGGTGCTGGTCGGCCTTTATTCCTGGGCGCAAACTGGCCATAAAATTCTGCAAAGCCCCCAGCGGGCAGGCGCCGGTGGCCGCCGGGCAGGAATAACAGTTTAATCCCGGTACACAGATCGATTTTAGGTTGCCCTGATAGATGTTGCGGTTAAACGGGAACAGCCAATAGGCATTACTTAAGAACGTGGCCAGGGTTTGAATCCATCGCCGCAGAGTCAGCATTAGCCGAGCCCCATGCAGCTTAGGCAAATTTTGGTGGCCTTATTCAAAACCACCGCGACTTCACCGGAATTGATCCCCAGAAGCAGAAGAATCAGAAACAACACGATAAGCCCAAAAGGTGTTTTTTTGTTCGCATTCATCACGTAGCCGTACCAAAGGTTTCCAATAAGTTCATAAAATCAAACCGCAACCCCGCTTTCAAATCCCTTTTCCTTGGCCTTAATGTCCAGGTGCAGCGTGGCTACCTGTTCCAAGGGTACATAGATTATCCTTTCGGTGTTTCGTATGTCCAAGGTTTTTATGTATTTGCCACAAGTTTCACACAAATCCACTCGATATTCCTTTTCGGCCTCACTGTAAAAATACGCCAATGTCTTCTCTTTGCGGTTTTCACAAAAGGGGCAAAAACGCCGGAGAGCCAACCATTGGTACCGACAGAAACCGCAAATGAAGAATCGCTGGCCCGGCTCTTCAAGTATGGCGAAACCGGGCATTTGACCGCAAATAGGGCAATATCCTTTTTCCCAGGAAGCGTCCTTGTCGATATAGGTGGATAGCTGTTTGGTATTTAAGACAATAGATGGAATAATACTGGCATAGGTAAGCGCTACAAGGATCTCTCGATTAATTATCGATCCGTTTACCAAACTTTGAAGATATTCATCGTCTTCATTTAACAGGCTTGAAAAAAGGCGTGGCCAGTCCATCTCCTCATTGTCCATGACTTCTAGAATCGATTCAGCGGTATCGCCCATCTTCCCCGACACTTCCCGGGCCATTCCGCAAATCTCCTTGAAAAGAGTTTGGGCTGCCGTTTCGTCGATGACAAAATCGGAAATATGGATCAACGGAAAGTGGGCTTCACGTTTCTGGACGAGAGCCGTTTCAGAAATATGGATGGGGTCGATAGAAATGTTCGCTTTTGAACTCTCCTGAGCATGGCACAGTCGGCCGTAAAAATCGAGGATATCCGCATAGGCCGGCCGGAGGTGTTTTAATTTTTCAATCGCTTGGTTAATTTGCTCAGTGGTCCCTGTCATGGTTCCGGCCATATTGATCTCCTTACCTGTTTTGACCTATCCTTGAATTAAGAGAATTGAAAAATATGTCATTAGATCCAGGTAAAAATATTAATCTAAAGAATCCGACTCTGATTACACCTTCAAGGAGATTTATACAGTGATTTGGTATGGGTAAAATAAAAAAGAAACAGGGGGAAAGGATATCAGCCCCATCCCCCTGTTTTCAAGCTCAAAGGTACGATCTCTCCTAAATAAATCGAGATACGCGATTTGTCACCGGCCGGAACATCCGCCTTAAGGCCACCTGGCGGGTGATCGGTAGGGTCGCATTCGAAGCCACGGCAAACTCGTGGTAAAGATTCGGGGCATGCGCGGTCAGATAGATCACGTTTACCGAATCGACATCGAGTAAGACGGCTCCGGAATAACTTTTCTTCACGATAGCCAACCGTTCCTTGGCCATGGCGACCATCTCATCTCTTTCACCAAAATTCATGGCCCCGGTCGGACATGTCTTGACACAGGCCGGCAGCAGCCCGTTTTGAACCCGGTCAAGGCACATGTCGCATTTGGCCAGGGTGCCGTCCTCGGCCTTTCGCGGGATATTATACGGGCAGGATTCAATGATTTCGTCTACGTTTAAATTTCGGGTAATGGCCGTGTAGATGATTGCGCCGGTGGCCGCATCCTGAAAGATGGCCGAGGGTTCCCCCGCGGTTTCAAGGCAGGGTGCTTCCACACAATGGCGGCACTGCTCCGGAAAAAACAACCAGTTCAGCTTGCCGTCAATGACCGCTTCACGCATCTGAACCAGCTTGTAGGTATCAAAGGAGAGATCCTGCGGATTCTGGTACGTGCCGAGATTCTGGGTTTCTTCCGCCGGCAGGTCGTGCCACTGCTTGCAGGCGACCTGGCACCCTCTGCAACCCATGCAGAGTGTCGTATCAATAAAAAATGACTTACTCATTTAGATCACCTCCTTTATATCTTGGCGACATTGACCATGAAGGCCTTGGTTTCAGGTATGCGGGTGTTGGCATCACCGGCGGATGGCGTCAGCAGATTGGCGCTGTCTTCTTTTCCGGTCACGGGCCAGCGCCAGCCATAGTTCCACGGCATCCCCACCTGGTGGACCGTGGCGCCGGCCACCTTAAACGGTGTAAACCGCTTGGTGACGATGGCCGTGCATTCAACCTTCCCCCGGGCCGAGGATACCATCACCCGTTCCCCATTCGCTATCCCCCTCAGCTTGGCAAGTTCTTCGCTCACCTCCACAAACATCTGGGGCTGTAATTCCAATAAATAGGATTGGGTGCGGGTCATCAGGCCGGTTTGCCAATGCTCGGACACACGATAGGTCGTGGCGACATAGGGAAAGCGCGGATCACAGGTGGCAAAGGCATCGGTATCGGCATCGTACACCGGGGCGGCAGGATTTACCCGCTGAGGATTGAGCATATTTTTATCAACCGGACACTCCAGCGGTTCGTAATGTTCGGGGAACGGCCCATCAGCTCGACCCGGACCGAAAATCTGGGCATGACCGTGCTTCCTCATGATGAACGCGTATTTCGCATCGTCGCGCATAGAACCATCGGGGTTCTGCTGCGGATACCAGCCGCCATCGGGCACATCACCGATCCATTTTTTCGAGACATATTTGCCGTCTTTCGAATCGCCCGCGAACTTGATCACCCAGTCTTTCTCGTCCCAGGGTTGCCCTTTCAGGTCCACCGAAGCCCGGTTATAGATGATTCGCCGGTTCACCGGCCAGCACCAGGAAAATTCGGGATAAAGACCGATGTTGTTGGGCGCGTCTTTCTGGCTGCGCCGGGCGGCCATGTTTCCCTTTTCCGTATAGCTGTTGCAGTAGAGCCAGTTTGCCGACGATGTGGATCCATCCGCCAGAAGATAGGCGAAACTCGGCACAAGGGTACCCTTTTGGAAGGTCTTTCCGTTCACCTCGGCATCCTTGACAAAGTAACCGTTGATTTCCTTGGCCACCTTGTGGGGATCATATTGTCCGTCGGTGAAATAATCCCACTTGAGGTTTTGAATGGCTTCGGGGAATACGCCGCCTTTCTTATACGCTTCCTTAAGTTTATTACCCAGTTCCAGGATGATCTCACCATCCGGTCGGCTGTTGCCTAATGGTTTGGGTCCCTGGTAACGCCACTGCATCCAGCGGCCGCTGTTGGTGATACTCCCTTCCTTTTCGACGGATACCGCTGCCGGTAGCATGAAAACTTCCGTGTTAATGGCCGCCGGGTCCATATCGGGCCCGTTCCAAAATGAGCCGGTTTCATTGTCAAAAAGGTTGACGTTGACCATCCAGTCCAGTTTGGCCAGGGCTTTGCGAACCTTGCCGGCATTGGAACTACTGCAGGCCGGGTTCTGTCCCCAGGCGAAAAATCCCTTGATGGTGCCCTTGTACATCTCGTCAAAAAGGTCGAGCCACGAGTATGCCTTGCCGTCATCAACTTTGGGCAACCAGTCATACCCGAAATCGTTTTCCGCGGTGGCGTTTTCGCCAAAAAACGATTTAAGCAGGCTCACCGAATATTTCGGGTAATTTTGCCACCAATTGGCACTTAAGGGATCGTTGCTTTTGGGCGTCCATTTTTCGTTGTAGGCGGCCAGCGAAACGTTGGAAGCCCGGGGCGTCTTCAGATAACCCGGCCAGATGTGCCACAACAAACAGTGGTCGGTGGAACCCTGGACATTCGACTCTCCGCGCAGGGCATTGACACCCCCACCGGCCACGCCCATGTTGCCCAGCAGAAGCTGAATGATGGCCATGGTCCGAATGTTCTGGGTTCCCACCGTGTGCTGAGTCCATCCCATGGCATACATGATGGTGGCCGCCCTTCCCTTTTCACCGGTGGCACCGTAGGTTTTATAGATCTCGAGGAGATCCGCTTCCGGCGTACCGGTTATTTCCGACACCAGCTTTGGGTTGTACCGGGAAAAATGCTTTTTCAACAGCTGAAAGACGCACCGGGGATCCTTAAGGCTGCGATCCATTTTGGGGATACCGTTTTCATCCATTTGAAAGGCCCACTGGCTCTTGTCGTACTTACGTTTCTTCTTGTCATAGCCGGAGAACAGACCCTCTTCGAATTTAAACGATTCCGCCACTAGAAACGGCCCATTGGTATAGGCCGCCACATACTCCTGGTTGTAAAGATTGTTGTCCAGGATGTACTTCATCATCCCGCCCAGGAAAGCGATATCCGTGCCGGAGCGTAGTGCGGCGTAGATATCGGCCTTAGCGGATGTTCGCGTAAAGCGGGGATCGACACTGATCAGCTTGGCCCCATTTTTCTGGGCCTCGCTTACATATTTAAATGAGACGGGGTGATTCTCCGCCGCATTGCTCCCCATGATTAGAATGCAATCGCTGTTTTTAATATCGATCCAGTGATTGGTCATCGCGCCGCGTCCGAACGACTCTGCCAGAGCCGCAACAGTGGCGCTGTGTCAGATACGGGCCTGATGCTCAACGTAGACAAGCCCGATGGCACGTAGCATGGCCTGATAGATCCAGCATTCCTCATTGTCCAGAGCCGCACTGCCCACTGAAGCGATAGCGGTCGTCCGGTTGACCACCTGGTCCTTGGCATTCTTGGTTGTAAAATTGGCATCTCTGGTTTTTTGAACCCGTTGGGCGATTTCACTTAAAGCCCAATCCCAGGAAACCTGCTGCCAATCTTTGGCGCCCGGCGCCCGGTACATCGGTTCGGTGATCCGATTCGCATTCTCGGACAATTGCTTTAGCGAAGCCCCCTTTGAACAAAGTGACCCCCGGTTGATGACATGGTCCGGATCGCCCTCGATATTAATGACCCGGCCATCCCCTCTTTTACTGGTATGCACGATGGCGCCGCAACCCACCGCACAATAAGGGCAAATGGTTGTCGTCTCCCGGGCATACTTGGTCTTGAGCATCTGGGCATGGGCTTTGACGGGCGTCAGGTCAAACCCCAGGCCACTGACGGCAAGACCGGCGGCCGTTGCACCCGTGACTTGAATAAACGTCCTTCGTGTCACATCCATGGCATTACCTCCGTTTTTGTGGTTTAATTATTAGGCACGAAAGCAGGCTCAATGGTAATTTATGTTTCTTAAGAGCCTGTCCCCACCATGAAACATTTATGTAAGCTCTTTTAGCCCAATTCCCGCCTGTGCCAAGGCATCAGCAGGCATATCGACGCTGAACGAAAATTAATTTTCTTAAGATACACGATGCTCTTTTGTAATTAACTCACTCCAAGCGGAGGATCGCCCTCGACGAATTGACTATCCGTTTTAATCTGAATTGATTTAACTTACTGAAAGATCTGGCTCCACTGACAGGTCGTGGGTTGCACGCTTTCCGTGTGTATCACCCCTGTTCAACAGGATGTGATCGAAGCATCCAATCC
>Ga0316198_10001936_pt1 | contig 12418 bp, 12 predicted proteins | sample OudBieAanoxic_MG_FD_204935 | JGI IMG/M metagenome (GOLD analysis project Ga0316198, IMG submission 204935) | Coastal sediment microbial communities from Oude Bieten Haven, Netherlands - site A anoxic | ecosystem: Environmental > Aquatic > Marine > Coastal > Sediment | place: Netherlands... | reverse complement strand
GGTTCGAACCGAGGTGGACGACCGCGTCCGCGCCTTCGAGGGCGGAGGTGACCGCCGCGAAGTCGCGCAGGTCGAGCTCGACGAACGGCACGTCTGTCCGGTTCACCTTGTCGAGGTTGACGACGTCGTAGCCCTGTTCGACGAGATGGGCCACGGTCGTGCGCCCGGTGGCGCCGCTTCCTCCGGTGACTGCTACGCGCGTGATCATGTGCCTATCGTCCCTCCCGGCCGCGAGGGCCTCGTGGCAGGGTGAGGGGGTTCACCATCTCGAGAGGACGGACCCCCATGTACCAGCCCACACCTGCCGACCACTTCACCTTCGGTCTGTGGACCATCGGTTGGCAGGCTCGCGACCCGTTCGGTGACGCCACCCGTGCCCCCCTGGACCCCGTCGAGGCGGTGCACAAGCTGGCCGAGCTCGGCGCGTACGGCATGACGTTCCACGACGACGACCTGGTGCCGTTCACGCTGAGCGAGGCAGAGCGCGCAGCCGGCATCGAGCGCTTCAAGAAGGCGCTGGACGAGACCGGGCTGAAGATCCCCATGGCCACCACGAACACGTTCACCCACCCGGTGTTCAAGGACGGGGCGTTCACCAGCAACGATCGCGACGTCCGGCGGTTCGCGATGCGCAAGATCATGCGCAACCTCGACCTGGCCGCCGAGCTCGGCGCCCACACCTACGTCTTCTGGGGAGGCCGCGAGGGTGCCGAGACCGATGCCGCGAAAGACATCCGCACAGCGCTGGACCGCTACAAGGAAGGTCTGGACACGCTGTGCCAGTACGTCATCGACTCCGGCTACGGCATCCGGTTCGCCCTGGAGCCCAAGCCGAACGAGCCGCGCGGAGACATCCTGCTGCCGACGGTCGGGCACGGTCTGGCCTTCATCTCGATGCTGGAGCACTCCGAGATGGTGGGGCTCAACCCCGAGGTCGGGCACGAGCAGATGGCGGGGCTCAACTTCGTCGCCGGGGTCGCCCAAGCGTTGTGGCAGGGCAAGCTCTTCCACATCGACCTCAACGGTCAGCACGGCATCAAGTACGACCAAGACCTCGTGTTCGGCCACGGAGACGTCAAGAGCGCGTTCTTCTTGGTCGACCTGCTGGAGAACGGCGGCTACGAGGGTCCACGGCACTTCGACTACAAGCCGTACCGCACCGAGGACGCCGAGGACGTCTGGGCGTCGGCGGCGGCGAACATGCGCACCTACCTGATCCTCAAGGAGCGCGCGGCTGCCTTCCGCGCCGACCCCGAGGTACAGGCGGCGTGGCAGGCCTCCCGCTCGACCGAGCTGGCCACACCCACGCTCGCCGACGGTGAGTCCTACCAGGACCTGCTGGCCGACCGGTCGGCCTTCGAGGACTTCGACTACGAGGCTGCGGCCGCCCGGGGCATGCACTACACGCGCCTCGACCAGCTGGCGATCGAGCACCTGCTCGGCGCGCGGTGACCCAGCAAGCCTCTCGCTACGACAGCCTCGTTCTCGGGATCGACTCGTCGACCACCGCGACCAAGGCGGTGCTCGTCGCCCCGGACGGGACGGTCGTGGCGGTCGGTGTCGGTGAGTACGGCGTCGACTCGCCGCGCCCCGGGTGGTCCGAGCAGGAGCCGCGGCTGTGGTGGACAGCCACCCAGTCAGCGATCCGCGACGCCCTTGCCGCTACCGACGTGGACGGCTCTGCCGTCGCCGCGGTCGGGCTCACCGGTCAGATGCACGGGTCGGTGCTGCTGGACACCGCCGGCGTGGTCGTTCGTCCGGCGCTGCTGTGGAACGACCAGCGCACGGTCACGCAGTGCGACGAGATCCGCACCCGCGTCGGCGCGCAGCGCCTGATCGAGGCCACCGGAAACGACGCCCTCACCGGGTTCACGGCGCCGAAGCTGCTGTGGGTGCGAGAGAACGAGCCGGACGCCTGGAACCGCGTCGCACACGTCATGCTGCCGAAGGACTACGTGCGCTACTGCCTCACCGGCGAGGTGGCCACGGACGTGGCCGACGCCTCGGGCACGCTCCTTCTCGACGTCGCGGGCCGCCGGTGGTCGACCGAGGTGCTAGCAGCCCTGTCCCTCGACGTCGGGCTGCTACCCACGCTGTTCGAAGGGCCAGAGGTGACCGGGTCGATCTCGGTACATGCCGCCGAGACGACTGGTCTGCGTGTCGGCGTACCGGTGATCGCCGGCGGCGGGGACCAGGCCGCCAACGCGGTCGGTGTCGGCGCGGTCACTCCCGAGGTGGGGGCGCTGTCACTCGGGACGTCTGGGGTCGTCTTCGTGCCGACCGGTGCTCCGCTCGTCGAGCCGCAGGGCCGGGTGCACTGCTTCTGCCACGCGGTGCCGCACACCTGGCACGTCATGGGCGTCATGCTCTCGGCGGCAGGCTCGCTGCGCTGGTACCGCGACACAGTGGCGCCCGGGGAGGACTTCGGCGCTCTTGTCGCCGAGGCCGGCGGCGTGCCAGCAGGTGCGGAGGGGCTGCGCTACCTGCCCTACCTGACCGGAGAGCGCACGCCGCACCCCGACCCCGACGCCCGCGGCGCGTTCGTCGGGCTGACCGTCCGCCATACTCGGGCCCACCTCACTCGCGCCGTGCTCGAGGGGGTGGCGTTCGGGCTGCGTGACGGGCTTGGGCTGATGAGGGACGCCGGAGCACCGTCGCCACGGGAGTTCCGCATCTCCGGCGGTGGTTCCAAGAGCGCCTTGTGGCGAGCGATCGTCGCCGATGTGCTCGACGTCCCGGTCGTGACGGTGGGGACGGCCGAGGGAGCGGCCTTCGGCGCGGCGGTGCTGGCCGGGGTGGGAGCCGGCTGGTTCGAGACCGTGGACGAGGCGCAGGCGGCACTGGTCAGTACCGGCGAGGTGGTGGCGCCGGCTCAGCCGGATGCCTACGCCGACGCCTACGCGTCCTACCGGTCGCTGTACCCCGCGCTGCGCGACGTGTTCCCCATGCTCTGAGCTCTGCCCGGTTCAGGACACGAGCGTGACCCAGGCATCGAACATCTCGTCGGCGGCCGGCGCGATCGTGTCCAGCCGGCTGGCGTCGACGAGATGCTCGGCGCTGATACCGGCGGCGTGGACGTCGTCGGGGAACTGCTCGGCCATGGCCGCCACCTGCGCCTGGTGCGCCTCGAGGTGGAACAGCAGGCCGTAGGCCGTCGTGTCGTGCCGGAACGCCTGCACCGCGGTCTGCTCCGACCAAGCGAGCGTCGTGGCCCCCGGCGGGACGTCGAAGACGTCGCCATGCCAGTGCAGCGGCGCAAACCGTCGGGGCAGCCGGCCGAGCACCGGGTCGTGACGTCCGTCGGCGGTGAGCGTCACATCGTGCCAGCCGAGCTCGATCGACTCCCCGGGCCGTACCGATGCGCCGAGCGCCGCGGCGAGCAGCTGAGCGCCGAGGCACACACCGATCACCGCAATCCTGGCGTCGAGACAGTCCCGGATGAGTGACTGCTCATCCGCGAGGTGTGGGAAGGCGTCCGTGTCCCCGACACCCATCGGCCCGCCCATGACGACCAGGCCGTCGACGCCGGCGGTGCTGGACGGCGCCGGCTCACCGTCGTAGAGGTGGACGGCACGCCAGTCATGTCCGGCTCGGTCGAGCGCACCGGCGATGCGTCCCGGGCCCTCCACGGCGACATGCTGCAACACCACGACGGTCATGACACGGCCTTCCTGCGGGCGCAGGTAGCCTGGCCCGCGCTCGGGGCGGTAGCTCAGCCGGTTAGAGCTGGGGACTCATAATCCCTTGGTCGCGGGTTCGAGTCCCGCCCGCCCCACCATAGTTGACCTGCGGCAACACCCGACAGCGTCGCGGCGTGTCAGCCTCAGCGGCACGTGGCAGGTCTGCCGGGTGCAGCAAGAAGCTGGTGTTGGACGCGGTCACCACGGGCGACTCGGGCAGGAATGCCTGAAGGCCGCGCCGCTGCTCGACGGGGAGAGCGCGGTGAGCGGCCTGCGGGATCGTCAGGTCGGCGGCCCGTGCCGATGAAGCCCATTCTCGGCACGGTCGCCCCACCTCAGGGCAGCCGTGCGGAGTAGTCCCACGAGTGCATAGTCAGCGGGTTGAGTCGCAACGCGACCTCGGTGGTCTGGCGCGAGCGCATCCAGCGGGCGAGGTTCGCCGACGGGTCGTCCAGGTACTTGTCGATGAGCCGGTTGAGCACTTCAGCGGCGCCCACATGCACGATCTCGACGAGGGCGCGGCCGCGAACCCCGTGGTAGGGCGCGGCATCCGGGGCGACCTCGAATCCCGCCCGCGGGTCGTGACGTAGCCGTCGAAGGAGGGAGGAGTCGGCCTGGGTCGAGCACCAGATGAAGCCGTCGCGGTAGTCGAACCACATCGACTGGACCATCGCCCCCGTGCGGCCAGTGGTGGCGACTCGTACCGGGATCACCTCGTGGGCCAGAAAGGCTTCCACCTTCGGGCTGTCCCACGGTCCGGTCCGCTGCGGCGATGCTGCCGCTGTTCTGAGCACGACGGCCATGATCCCTGATCCGTCAACAAACGCCAATCCGGCACCCCAGGAGCCGAGCCCTAGGGTCTGCCACCATGGACCTGTCCGGATTCCCGCCGGCGGCTCTGTGGCGATGGAATCTGGCCTTGCGCCTGCTTCTTGCCATCGCGGGGCCGCTGGCGCTCAGCGCCGCAGCGTGGTCAACCATCGGGGTCGTACCCGTGGCTGCCGCCATGACGGCTGCTCTCGTCAGTCTCGCCAGCCTCGGACCTGATCTGAGCAGCAGACGCTGGGAATGGGTGGCTGTTCTCGGTGTGCCCGTCGCGCTGGGTCTGGGAGCGCTCGCCAGCCGGCTGCCTGCCGGCGGCACGCTGCTGGTCTTCGTTCTGTTCACCGTCCATGGCGCCATGGTTCGAGCGGGACTTCTCGCCCAGCTGGCCTGGTTCCCTGTTGCGACTGCAGGTCTGCTGGCCGCCCTGCTCTTCGCCGGTACCGAGAGCTTGTCTGACCTGATGCTCGGTGCCGCCCTGGGATCGCTGTGGGCACTGGTACTGCTTCGATCCGTCGCCAGTCGGGTACGTACTCCGCAGCTGCCGATCCCGCCGGAGGCCCTGACCGTCGATACCAGTCGACTGCGGCGCATGGTGCGCTCGCCCACGGGCCGTGACTGGCTAGCCCCGCTGGCACTGGGTGCCCTGTCCGCGGGGCTGCTGGCGGTGACGGCGTTGCTCACCGGTGGCTTCAAGCCCTACTGGTCCGTGCTGGCCTTCGTGAGCGTTCTCGCTCCCTCGTCGGCCAAGACCCGCGACTCCGTTGTCGAGACGGTCTTGGGCAGCGCCGTGGGGGTGCTCCTTGCGGCCGTTGTGCTCTCGCTCGGTCTCCCTCAGGGTGCTGAGCTGGGGCTCATTGCCGCCTTGGGGATGGTGGGTGCGCTGCTGCTGCTGCGCAACGGCATGCTTGCCAAGGCGCTCATGACGCCCCTGCCGGTCGTTTTCGCCGCCGCTGCCCTGGACTCTGGCCAGGCTCTGGCTCTGCAGCTGCGTCTGGTCGAGTACGTGGTTGGCGCAGCGCTGGGGTTCGCCACGGTGGTGGGCGGCGAGCTGCTCGGACGGCGGCTGTTCCGGGCCCGTGACGCCGAGATCGAGCTCGCCGGCTGAGGGTTAGCTGGCAAGTCCGAGGGCGAAGGCGCCGAGGGTCGCGGCCAGCTCACCAACAGCCTCCATGTCGTCCGGCGAGGGTGCACCCACGACGCTGATCGGCTCGGCCACCGGCCGCCACGACATGCCCGTCGTCATGGTGCGAACCGCTCGCACGGCCCCGGCGGTGTCGTCGTTGCCGTGGACGTAGACGCCGTAGGGCATGCCCACGGTGTCGGTGAGGCACGGGTAGTAGACGACATCGAAGAAGTGCTTCAACGCCCCTGACATGTAGCCGATGTTGGCCGGCGTGGCCAGCAAGACGGCATCGGCGGCGAACACGTCGGCAGGTCCGGCGCTCAGGGCCGGACGCGTCAGCACGTCGAGTGCGCCGAGCTCCTCGACCGCGGTCCCACGCAGGGCTGCCTCCAGCAGCGTCTGCATGGCCGGCGACGGCGTGTGGTGGACAACGAGCAGGCGAGCGCTCATTCCGGGGTGGGCACTTCAGGCAGGTTGTGCAGGCTGGCCACGCTGTGCTGCGAGCCGCTCTCCGTCCACGCCAGGGAGGCCGTGCGAGCCGACACGTCGGCGACGAGCCTGGCCGACTCCCCGCCGGCGTTCCACGCCAGCACGATCACCGAGCCGTCCACCGACGAGGTGAACTCGCCGTCGAAGGCGCTGTGCCAGTTGCGGAACCTGATGAGTCGGGTGAGGGCCGAGACGACCGGTCGGGCGAGGTTCTGGCTGATCTCTTCGGGCGAGTAGTACTGACGGTTCACGTCGCGGTCGACGTTCGTGCGCGAAAGCAGGTCCATGTCGTTCGAGCCCGCCAGCAGGCCGACGTAGTACACCTGAGGGATCCCCGGGGTGAAGAACTGCAGCGCGCGGGCGATCAGGTAGGCCTCGTCGTCGCGGGCAAGGGCGTCGTAGTAGGTGCAGCTCACCTGGTAAGGGTCGACGTTGGATGCCGCGGAACCGGTCGCCGTCCGAGACGTGCCCCCGCTGTTGTCGTGCATGCTCTCGACCAGGTCGTGGATCTGCTGCGGAGTCAGCAACCCGGGACGCGAGCGGTTCTCGGAGTCGGCGCCGACGTCGATGACCCCGATGCCGTCGTGGGTGTCGAGCACCGTCACGCAGTTGCGGGGGCGCACCTGCAGCCACTGGTGCAGGGGGGCAGGGTCGCCGGCGATCAGCCCGTGCAGCACCAGCGGTGGGAGGGCGAAGTCGTAGACCAGGTCGACCTTGCGGGCGATCTCGATCTGGCTCTGGTAGTCGGAGTGCACCTCCACCAGCACTTCCAGCCCACGGTCATGACACCAGCCGGCGAGCTCGTCGATGAACACGAACGTGTCGGCGGTCATGAACGACGACGTGCCCGCCTTCTTGACGGCGTACCCCACGGCGTCCAGTCGAACCGAGGCTGCACCTGCCTCGGCCAGCCGGTCGAGTACTGCGATGAGGTACGCACGCCCGGAGTGGCTGGTCACGTCGATGTCCATCTGTGCCGAGGTGAACGTCGTCCAGGCCAGACGATGCGACCCGTCACCCATCGTGACCGGCGTGAAGGGGAGGCCGGGGCGCGGCCGGTAGAGCCGAAGCAGGTCGCGCTCGGTGGCGCCGTTCGGGAAGACGCTGGCGAGCGTGAGGAACATGTCGGCGTGCGGGGACTGCTCGCCGCGGGCCAGCCAGTCGATGAACTGCGGCGAGCGGGCGGAGACGTGGTTGACGATGACGTCCACCATGACGTCGAGGTCGTCGCTCAGCGCGCCGACGTCCGACCAGGTACCCAGACGCGGGTCGACCGCGGTGTGGTCGTCGGGGTCGAACCCGGCGTCGGCACCGTCGAAGGGGGTGAAGAACGGGAGCACGTGCACGCCGCCGAAGAGCCCGGCTAGTTCACCGTCGAGCAGCTGGGACAGCCCCGGCATGTCACCGGCCAGTCGATCGGCGTAGGTGATGAGCTGGACCTGGTTGCGCACGCGACCTCCTGCACTCGAGACGAGCCACTGGCCCCATCTTGCTGCGTCGCACCGACGCGCGCAGGTGCCAAGCAGGGATCGCCGGCGGGGTGGGACCCAAGCAGGCGTCGAGTCGGAACCCGAGTCGGGACCGGCGGTGGCGCGTCGTGGCCGTGGGGACGGTCGTGGGGGTGGCCGCGTCGGCCTTGCTGTGGCATCCTGATCCTGCAACCGGATCTTTCCGACCCGAGGCCGTTGGGGAAGACGTCCCTCGGACAAAGGAGGACCCGGTGACGACTCGTGGAGTTCTGTTCATCCACGCTGCGACGTCGGCGCTGTGCCCGCATGTGGAGTGGGCCGTCGCCGGCGTTCTAGGCGTGTCCGTGCCCATGCAGTGGACGCCGCAACCAGTGTCACCGGGCACGTTCCGCACCGAGGTGTCGTGGCGGGGACCGGTCGGTACGGCTGCGTCGCTGGCCTCGGCGCTGCGCGGCTGGCAGCACCTGCGCTTCGAGGTCACCGAGGAGCCGACCAGCAGCTCGGAAGGCTCCCGCTTCTGCTTCACCCCGAGCCTCGGGGTGTTCCACGCTCAGACGGGCCTGCACGGCGACATCCTCGTGCGCGAGGACCGGATTCGCGCCGCCATGTCCAAGGCCGCCGCAGACGGGCGCGACCTGTCCACGGAGCTCGACACCCTGCTCGGCAAGGCGTGGGACGACGAGCTCGAGCCCTTCCGGCACGCTGGTGATGGCGCACCGGTGCGGTGGCTGCACCAGGTCGGCTGACGCGCCGCGTGACGGCCGGCGCCCGCTACAGCGGGATGTTGCTGTGCCGTCCCACGGCTGCCGGCGCATCCCGCAGCACCTCGGCGAGGCGGCTGCGGGTGACGCTGGGGTCGATCACCTCGTCGACCACTCCGATCTCCAGGGCGGCGTCGAGTCCGCCGGAGATGCGTTCGTGCTCGGCTGCCAGCTCCAGCTCGACCTGGGCGCGGTGCTCGGCGGGCACCTCGGCGAGGCGGCGACGGTGCAGGATGCGCACCGCGGCCACGGCGCCCATCACGGCCACCTCCGCACCGGGCCAGGCAAGCACCCGGGTCGCACCCAACGAGCGGGAGTTCATCGCGACGTAGGCGCCGCCATAGGCCTTGCGGGTCACCAGCGTCACCCGCGGCACGGACGCCTCGGCGAAGGCATGCAGCAGCTTCGCCCCTCGGCGCACGACGCCGTCCCACTCCTGCCCCACACCGGGCAGGTACCCGGGCACATCGACGAGGACGATCAGCGGCACACCGAAGGCGTCGCACATCCGCACGAACCGGGCGGCCTTCTCCGCCGAGGAGGAGTCCAGGCACCCGCCGAGACGCAGCGGGTTGTTGGCGACGACCCCCACGGTGCGGCCGGCGAGCCTGCCGAGCGCGGTCACCATGTTCGGCGCCCAGCGCGGGTGCAGCTCTTGGGTCGTGCCGTCGTCGAGCAGCGCGTCGATGAGGGGGTGGACGTCATAGGCCCGACGCGCGGAGTCGGGAAGCGCGGCTGCGGCGTCGACGTCACTGACCTGGGCGGCGACCGACCCCTGCGAGCCGAGCATGGCGGCGATGGCTGCGCCCCGCTGCAGGGCGTCGACCTCGGACTCGGCAACCACGTGCACCACGCCGGAGCGTCGCCCGTGCGGCTCGGGACCGCCGAGGCGGGCCATGTCGACGTCCTCGCCGGTCACCGAGCGCACCACCTCGGGGCCGGTCACGAAGATCCGTCCGGCTGGGGCCAGCACCACGACGTCGGTGAGTGCGGGCCCGTACGCGGCACCGCCGGCAGCGGGCCCGAGCACGACCGACACCTGGGGGACGACCCCGGACGCGCGAGTCATGGCGGCGAACACCTGCCCGACCGCGTCGAGTGAGCGCACGCCCTCCGCGAGCCGGGCCCCGCCGGAGTGCCACAGGCCCACGATGGGCACGCCGCGGGCCAGCGCCGTCTCGTAGGCGCGGACGACGACCGCGCAGCCGGCGGCTCCCATCGCCCCACCCATGACGGTGGCGTCGGAGGCGAAGGCCACCATCGGCACCCCGCCCACCGTCCCCGCCACGGCCAGCATGCCGCTGTCGTCGACCGCTGAGAGGTGCTCGAGCGAGCCCTCGTCCAGCAGCGCGGACAGTCGAGTCAGGGCGTATCGGGGGTCGTCCTCACGCGGCGGCTTGGCTGCCGGCGCGGTTGCAGGCACGTCGGAGGTGCCCGGGCCGACCCGGGCCGGGGAGAGTGTCATCAGGCGGTCCGGAACACCAGCGCCACGTTGTGGCCACCGAACCCGAACGAGTTGCTGAGCGCGGCCAGGTCGCCGGCCCCCAGCGGCCTCGCCTCACCCGACACGACGTCGAGGTCGACGTCGTCGTCCGGGTTCTCCAGGTTGATGGTTGCCGGAGCTGTTCGCTCGGCCAGCGCCATGATCGTGGCGACGGCTTCGACGGCGCCGGCCGCCCCGAGCAGGTGCCCGGTCATCGACTTGGTCGCCGAGACGGCCACCCCGTCGGCGGCGTCGCCGAAGGTGGTGCGCACGGCCAGCGACTCCGCCACGTCCCCCTGCGGTGTCGAGGTGGCGTGGGCGTTCAGATGGACGATGTCGGCAGGGCCGGCGTCTGCATCTGCCAGGGCGTCGGTCATCGCCTGGGCTGCTCCGGCACCGACGGGGTCGGGCTGAGCGATGTGGTGGGCGTCAGAAGTCATTCCGACTCCGGCGATCTCGGCGTAGACCCGGGCTCCTCGGGCAGCGGCCCGCTCGGCCGACTCCAGCACGACGATGCCTGAGCCTTCGCCGTAGACGAAGCCGTCGCGGCCCTTGTCGTAGGGACGACTGGCGCGCTCCGGCTCGTCGTTGCGACGCGACAGCGCCTGCATGTTGGCGAAGGCGGCGATCGGCAGCGGGTGGATCGCCGCCTCGGTCCCGCCGCAGACCACCACGTCGGCCCGACCCGAGCGGATCATCTCCATGCCCTGGCCGATGGCCTCGGCGCCCGAGGCGCACGCCGAGATGGGGGTGTGCACGCCGGCACGCGCGACGAGCTCCAGCGCGATGGCCGCGGCTGGACCGTTCGGCATGAGCATGGGGATGGCCAGCGGAGAGACACGGCGGGCGCCCTTCTCCCGCAGCGTGTCGTAGTTCGACAGCGTGGTGAGCACACCGCCGATGCCGGTGCCCACCACGACGCCGAGCCGCTCGGGGTCGACAGCGTCGCTGCGATCGTCGGCCTCGGGCGCGGGAAGCCCCGCGTCCGCCCACGCCTCACGCGCCGCGATGAGCGCTAGCTGCGCAGTGCGGTCGAGCCGTCGAGCCTGGACACGGTCCAGCACGTCCAACGGGTCGACTGCCACCGGTGCGCCGATGTGCACGGGCAGCACGTCGATGAACTCTTGCGGCAGACGCCGAACGCCGGACCGTCCGGCGAGCATGGCCGCCCAGGTGGAGGCGACGTCGCCACCGAGGGGGGTGGTGGCCCCCAGCCCGGTGACGACGACGCGACGGTCGGCGCTCGACGAGGTCACGGCGCTCAGGCCACCGAGCGCTCGATGTAGCTGACGGCGTCGCCGACCGTCTTGAGGTTCTTCACGTCGTCGTCAGGGATGGACACGCCGAAGCGCTCCTCGGCGGCGACGACCACCTCGACCATCGACAGGGAGTCGACGTCGAGGTCGTCGGTGAACGACTTCTCCAGCTGGATGTCGTCGGTGGGGATGCCGGCGATCTCGTTGACGATCTCGGCAAGACCCGTGCGGATCTCCTCGGTGTTGGCCATGGGCTGTTCCTCCTGGTGGGGGTGCGGGTTGTGGACGGCTGGGGCTAGGGGACTCGGATGACTTGGCCGGCGTAGACCAGGCCGGCACCGAAGCCGATCACCAGGGCCAGGTCGCCGCTGCGCACCTGTCCCTCGGTGATCATTCGGTCGAGTGCCAGGGGGATCGATGCCGCGGACGTGTTGCCCTGGTGGGCGATGTCGCGGGCGATGGCGACCGTGTCGGGCAGCTTCATGCTGCGCGCCATTGCGTCGGTGATGCGCATGTTCGCCTGGTGCGGGACGAACGCGTCGAGCCGGTCGACCGTGACCCCGGCGACCTCGAGCGCACGCAGCCCGGCCTTGGCCATCTCGAAGGCGGCCCAGCGGAACACGGGGTTGCCGTCCATCTCGATGTACGGCCAGCGCGGACCGTCCGGCTGGGCGAACGTCTCGTCCCAGGGCAGGTCCTGGCGGATGTGGGCGAGGCCGCTGGAGTCCGACCCCCACACCACCGGTCCGATGCCGGACGACGTGGCGGGCCCGACCACGACCGCACCCGCGCCGTCGCCGAAGATGAACGCGGTCGAGCGGTCGTCCCGGTTGAGGAACGTGCTGAGCTTCTCGACGCCGATGACCAGCACGTTGCGGGCGGTTCCGGCCCGGACCATGTCGTTGGCCAAGGCCAGGCCGTGGCAGAAGCCGGCGCAGGCGGCGCCGACGTCGAAGGCCGCGGCACCTCCCGTGCCGAGGCGGACGTCGACCTCTGCAGCCACGGAGGGAGTCTGGTTCAGTCCCGTGGAGGTCGCCACGATCATGACGTCGACGTCGGAAGGCGTGATGCCGGCGGCGGCCAGCGCCTTGCCAGCCGCGTCGGCGCCCATGTCGGCGACCGTCTCGTCGCCGGCGAATCGACGGTTCTCGATGCCGGATCGACTGCGGATCCACTCGTCGGTGGAGTCGATGCGTTCGATGATTTCTTCGTTGCTGACCACGCGCTCCGGTCGGTACACACCGAGCCCCAGGATGCTCGCCTCCGACCCCTGCGGGCGGCTGGCGATGGTCCCGGTCATGCGGCCGACTCCGAGGTGTCGTCCTGAGCCGG
>Ga0316198_10001935_pt1 | contig 12419 bp, 4 predicted proteins | sample OudBieAanoxic_MG_FD_204935 | JGI IMG/M metagenome (GOLD analysis project Ga0316198, IMG submission 204935) | Coastal sediment microbial communities from Oude Bieten Haven, Netherlands - site A anoxic | ecosystem: Environmental > Aquatic > Marine > Coastal > Sediment | place: Netherlands... | reverse complement strand
CCGGCGATGGGCCGGCCGTCTTCAAGACCGGTACTTTCAAGAACATATGGTTCCTGCCGGACGACGGTTGTGCAACGTGCGTCTACGAGGCCACCTACGTGGTGACCGACGACGACGGGGCATCGACCACGGAGGCGTGGGCGGTCGACGTTACCAACGCCCTGCCGGACGCCCAGATGCTCGACGAGTTCGGCAATACCCTCCCGCCGGTCTTCGACGGCGGTCAGGAAGGTGACACGGTCAGTTTGCAGGCGGTCTTCACCGACCCCGGAGCGGCCGACACCCACACGATCACCTGGGAAGCCAAGCTGCTCGACCAGATCATCGATACCGGCAACGAAGCCACATTCGACTTCGTAGCGCCCGATGACGGTGCCTACTTCGTGGTGCTGACCGTGACCGACGATGACGGTGGAGCCGATACACCCGGCTCGCCGCTGATCACGGTTTCCAACGCACCGCCCAGGATCACGAACCTCGTGACGGACCCGACCCCGTCGGCGGGCACTCCGGTGGCACTCAATGTGTTCTTCACCGATCCGGGAATCGGCGACGATCATACGGTGACCGTCGATTGGGGCGATGGCTCACCGGTTGACACGGAGGCGGACGTCACCTCGCCGGCTGCGCTCAGCCACAGCTTTGCGCCCGGCGCGCACCGTGCTCAGATATGTGTCACCGACGACGACGGCGCCGAGAAGTGCCGGAGAATCTGGTACAACGCCGGTGCGGGCAACGCCAGCGCAGGCGCCGACTTCAACGGCGACGGTATTGAGGACCTGGCCGTCGGCGTGCCCGGAGAGAACTCCGCCAAGGGCGCCGTCAACGTGCTCTACGGATCTGCGTCCGGTCCTTCGGTGGCGGGTGATGTGTTCTATCGCCAGGGCAAAGGCGGCATCCTCGGCAGCACCGAGACCGGCGACGAGTTCGGCGCCACCCTCGCCTATGGCGACTTCAATGATGACGGATACGACGACCTCGCCATCGCAGCGCCGGGTGAGGCGCTCGGAGGCAAGAACAACGCAGGGTCGGTCAACGTGCTCTACGGTTCCGCTTCGGGGCTCAGCACCGCGGGCGATCAATACTGGACCCAGGACAGCAATTCGGTCGCCGACTCGTCACAGGTGGGCGACCGCTTCGGCGACAGCCTTGCCGTCGGCGACTTCAACGGTGACGGCTTTGCCGATCTGGCCATCGGGGTTCCCGGCGAGGATGTGAGCGGAACGGGGAACGCCGGCCGGGTTCAGGTGCTCTTCGGCGGACCGTCCAAGCTGGTCGCCGGGTCCAGTCAGAGCTGGCACCAAGGCGTCAAGGGAACCTTGGACAACAAGCAGAGCAACGACAAGTACGGATCGTCGCTGGCGGCGGGCGACTTCGACCGCGATGGATTCTGGGACCTCGCCATCGGCGTGCCCGGTCAGGTTGTGGGCGGCAAGGCCAGGGCCGGGGCGGTGGCCATCCTGCCCGGTTCGGTGCTCGGCCTGACGGCGGAAGGTGATCAGGTCTGGAACCAGAACAAGCCGGGGATCGACGGTATTGCACAAAGCAACGACCGCTATGGGACTTCGCTGGCGGCGGGTCGCTTCGACGGTGACGCCTTCACCGATCTTGCCGTCGGCATCCCACTCGAAGGGGTGAGCGGCTTGGCCGACGCCGGGGCCGTCTCGGTCATCTACGGGACCGGTAGCGGGCTCTCGTCGGCAGGTGACCAGTTGTGGCACGAGGACTCCGCAAGCATTTTTGGGGTTGCCGAGGCGAACGATCAGTTCGGCTTCGCCCTCGCAGTTGGCGACGCGGGCAACGACGGCTACGACGATCTGCTGGTCGGCATACCGAATCAGGCCGTCGGCGGCGACGCCGAGGCGGGCGTCGTGGCGCTGATCAGGGGTAGTGGGTCCGGGCTGACCGCCGTCGGCAACCAACGCTGGCACGAGGATCGCAACGGAACCCCCGGAAAGGCGCAGCCCGGTGACCACTTTGGTGAAGCCGTCGGCTTTGCCGACGTCACCGGTGACGGTCGCGACGACCTGATTGCCGGCATCCCGGGCCAGAACTTCACACCGGCGGACGTAGGGGCCGTTCTGATGGTGAGGGGTCACAGCACAGGCGGGTTCGCCAGCTCAGGTAGCAAGTGGTTCCACCAGAACCTGAACGGGATCGCCGGCGACGGCGCCCAGACGAACGATCGGTTCGGCGCGGCGCTCTAACGATCAGAGAGGCAGTGGGCGGTCCGGCTTGCTGGATCGCCCAGCCTCCTATACGCGTTTGCCGGTTCTGACGTCCGGTGCGCCCAATCGGGCGGCATCGGCGGTGAGGTCGTCGGGTGCCGTTTGTGACTCCCGTTCGGCGGCGACCCTGGCGCGGTAGTGCTCGAGCTCGCCGGCGATGGCGGCGTCGTCCCACCCCAGGAGCCCGGCCATCAGGCGCGCCGTGGGTTCAGCCGCCTCGAGCCCCCGATCCCACGTTTCGATCGAAATGCGGGTACGTCGGGTGAGTACGTCATCGAGGTGCAGCGCACCTTCATGTGAGGTGGCATAGACGATCTCGGCGCCGCGGTAGCTCTCGGCGCCGGGCAGCGGTGCCGACAGCTCGGGTTGTTCTCTCATGAGGTCGATCACGTCGGTGACGACGGTCCCGTAGCGTCGCAGCAGGCGCTCCATGTCGGCCACCGGCAGCCCGGCCTCGTCCGCCAGCCGCCGGCGGGCGTTCCAGAATGCGTGGTAGCCGTCGGCACCCAGGATGGGGGTCTGGGCCGTTGAGCTCTTCGGGATGCGGCCACCCAACTCGACGCCGGCAAGGTCGATGGTGTCCTCGGCCATCACCCGATACGTCGTGTACTTGCCGCCGGCAACGGTGACGAGCCCCGGGGCGGTGCGAGCCACGGCGTGTTCACGGCTCAGCTTGCTGGTGGCGTCCGACTCCCCGGACAACAGAGGTCGGAGGCCGGCGTAGACGCCGATGACGTCGTCGTGGTCGAGCGGCTCGACCAGCACCTGATTGATGTGCCCCAGGACGTAGTCGATGTCGGTGCGACTCGCCGCAGGATGGGCGAGGTCGAGATCCCACGGCGTATCCGTTGTGCCGATGATCCAATACGAACCCCACGGCACAAGGAACAGCACGCTCCTCTCGGTGCGGATGATCATCCCCGAAGCCGAGTGGATCCGGTCCTTGGGCACGACGAGGTGAATCCCCTTCGACGCGGTCACTCGCATGGTGCGCTTGCCGGCGAGGTCCTGAAGCTGGTCGGTCCAGACTCCGGTGGCGTTGACGACCACCCGGCCGCGAATGCGCAGCGGACGGCCGGTCTCGAGGCATACGGCCTTGACGCCGGTGATGCGCGGCCCCCGGCGAAGGAAGCCGACGGCGCGGATGCTCGACCCGACCGTGGCTCCGTAGAGGGCGGCGGTGCGGGCAACCATCATGGTGTGCCTTGCGTCGTCGACCTGCGCGTCCCAATACTGGATTCCCCCGACCAAGGTTTCCTTGCGCAATGCCGGGATCTCCGCCAGTGCCCCGCGTCGGCTGAGATGGCGGTGGCGGGGGAGCGGCCTGCGGCCGAAGGCTGCAAGCGTGTCGTACATCATGATTCCGGCACCGACATAGGCTCGTTCCCAGGCTCGGTGTTGCAGCGGATAGAGGAACGGGATGGGGTGGACGAGGTGAGGAGCGAGCTCGTTCACCAGCAGCCCGCGCTCTCGCAGTGCCTCAGCCACCAGAGCGAAGTTGAACTGCTCGAGGTAGCGAAGTCCGCCGTGGATCAGCTTGCTCGAGCGACTCGAGGTCCCGGACGCCAGGTCACGCTGTTCGATGATGGCGGTAGCGAGCCCGCGGACCGTCGAATCGAGAGCACAACCGGCCCCGGTCACGCCGGCTCCGATCACAACGACATCGAACTGTTCGGCGTCGAGCCGGTCGAGGGCGCGGCGTCTGGCTTCGGGGCCAAGCTGTGAAGGCGCGTCGTCCATGAGCGCGAGCGTAGCCATGCTGCGGCGACGCACATCCGTTGCGACACAGCAGATGCTTGGCCCGGCGTCGACTCCGGTATCCTCAGGTTCATGGATACCTCTGATCTGATTGCAGTAGCCCGCCAATGGATCGTCGACGACCCCGACCCGCTGACCCGAGCCGAACTCGAGGCCGTGATCGATTCGAACGACGTTGACGAACTCTCCGAACGGATGGCCGGGTCGCTGCAATTCGGGACCGCCGGGTTGCGCGGCGTCGTTGCCGCCGGTTCAAACCGCATGAACCGTGCGGTTGTCATCCGCACCACGCGCGGCCTTGCCGATTACCTGCTGGGACGCGGCGAAACGGACGCGCCTGTGGTCGTGGGGGCGGACGCTCGGTTGTCCAGCCTGACCTTTTTGGAGGACACGGTGGCGGTGCTTGCCGCGGCCGGCATTCCGGTGCGCTTCTTTGACGAGCCGGTGCCGACGCCTCTGGTGGCGTATGCCGCTCGTCTCGTGGAGGCGCAAGCTGCCGTCGTGATCACCGCCAGCCACAACCCTCCCCGCGACAACGGCTACAAGGTGTACGACCGCAACGGCGCCCAGATCATTCCACCGGTTGACGGCGAGATCGCTGCTGCCATCGCTGACGTCGGCCCGGCCGCGGCGGTGCCCCGGATCGACGATGCAACCGTAGGCGGCTCGCCGCTGGTCGGCGCGGTGCCGGACGGCTGGTTCGGGCGCTACCTCGGCGATCTGGATGCGGTCCGCACCCCGCCCCCGCAGGGCCGAGACCTCGCCATCGTCTACACGCCGATGCACGGCGTCGGCGGCCAATACGTCACCGTTGCGTTGCAGCGTGCCGGGTACGAGCAGTTGTTGCCGGTCGCCGAGCAGTATGAGCCCGACGGCCGATTCCCGACGGTGGCGTTCCCGAACCCTGAGGAGCCGGGAGCACTCGACTTGAGCGTGGCCCTCGCCGATGACACCGGCGCCGATCTGATCCTGGCCAACGACCCCGACACGGACCGCCTCGCCGTTGCCCTCCCCGTTCGCGACGGAACGTGGCGGCCGCTCAGCGGCAACCAGATTGGGGTCCTTCTCGCCGACTACGTGCTCGAGCACACCAGCGAGTCGCGTCCCATCGTCATCAACAGCATTGTGTCGTCACCCATGCTGGCTGCGGTCGCGGAAAACTACGGGGCAGTCTTTGCCCAGACTCTGACGGGGTTCAAGTGGATCTGGAACGCCGCCCTCGACCTCGAGGCCGCAGACGAAGGGACCTTCGTCTTCGGTTACGAAGAGGCCCTCGGGTATTCCGTTGGTCCCGCAGTACGGGACAAGGACGGCATATCGGCTGCGGTGGTGTTCACCGACCTGGCTGCGGAATGCCGGATGAACGGCATCACCGTGTGGGACCGCCTGGAGGCCATGTATCGGCGCGATGGCCTCTGGGTCAGCACCCAGAAGAGCGTGGTTCGCCCGGGGACCGAGGGGGCGGCAGAGATCGCCGCCGCTATGGGGCGCCTGGCGGCATCCCCTCCCGGCACGATCGGCAACGTCGGCGTCACCGAGGTGGTCGATTTCCAGGTCGGCGCCGAAGAACGTCCCCGCTATCTGCCAACCGCCAGCTTGGTTGCCCTCCAGCTCGAGGATGGGGGCCGGGTGCTGGTACGCCCCTCCGGTACGGAGCCCAAGCTCAAGATCTACGTGGATCTGCGCCGTGAACTGAGCGCCGACGAGTCTCTCGCAGTGGTTGAGTCGGCGGCTCTGCGTGATGCCGAATCACTTGCGGCTGAGACGGCAATGTCACTTGGGCTCGGCTGAAAAGCCGGCCTCGGCGAGGTCCCGGCGCTCAGGGACCAACGACCCGCTGACGGCCGCGGTACTTCGGCCATAATGGGTGCCGAAACCGACCCGGCGGTGTCTGCCGCCCTGCCTTCCACGGGAGTATCACGATGGATCTCATCAGCTTGCTCGGCGACGACGCCCAAGACCTGCTCAGCTACGAATCGACCGCGATTCCCAAGGCAGAGTTGTCGTTGCCCGGGCCCGACTTCGTCGACCGAGTCTTCGGCATTTCCGACCGGTCACCGCAGGTGCTGCGCAACCTCCAGGCGCTCTACGGCACGGGCCGTCTCGCCGGAACCGGCTACGTCTCGATCCTGCCCGTCGACCAGGGCATCGAGCACTCCGGGGCCGCTTCCTTTGCTCCAAACCCCATCTACTTCGACCCGAAGAACATCATCGAACTCGCCATCGAGGCGGGCTGCAACGCGGTTGCCACGACTTTCGGCGTACTCGGCATGGTGTCACGGGCCTACGCCCACAAGATCCCGTTCATCGCCAAGATCAATCACAACGAACTCATGACCTACCCGGCGACCTACGACCAGATCATGTTCGGTTCGGTCGAGAAAGCTTGGGAGCTGGGCGCCGCAGGCGTCGGGGCCACCATCTACTTCGGCTCTGATCAGTCGATGCGTCAGCTCGAAGAGGTTGCGGAGGCGTTCGAGGCGGCCCATGAACTGGGCATGTTCACGGTGCTGTGGTGCTACGTCCGCAACTCGGCCTTCACGGTCGATGGTGTCAACCACGAGGGCTCGGCCGACACCACTGGTCAGGCCAACCACATTGGTGTGACCATCCACGCCGACATCATCAAGCAGAAGCAACCCGAGTCAAACGGCGGCTTCACGGCCGTCGGCTTCGGTAAGACCCACCCGAAGGTCTATGACGAACTCACGACCGACAACCCGATCGACCTGACCCGCTGGCAGGTCGCCAACTGTTACATGGGTCGCGCCGGTCTGATCAACAGCGGTGGAGCATCGTCTGGTGCGGGCGATCTGGCCCAGGCGGTGCGTACGGCAGTCATCAACAAGCGGGCAGGCGGCACCGGCCTGATCAGCGGTCGCAAGGCATTTCAGCGGCCCATGGCCGAGGGTGTCGAGCTTCTCAACTCAATTCAGGACGTGTATCTCGACGACCAAGTCACGATCGCGTAGTCGTCTCGCCGCACGCGGGCGGACAAGATGATTTCGGGGCGGGGGTGCCCGGTCGGTATCCTCGCCCCCGAAGCCCGTACATGAGGAGGATCGTGGTGGCATTTCAGCTCCCGGCGGCGAAGTCCGTCTCCGCAAACCCGACGCAGGAGGAAATGCGCGCCTGGACGCTCGAGTTCATGCCGCGCATCATCGTCACGGAGTTCGACAACCTGAGCTACGAGGCCGAGGTCACGGCACGCCTGGCCCGGTCGACCTTCTTCGTCGCCGACGAGGAGATCTCCCAAAACCGCATGTCACGCGCTGAGGCAGATGAATGGGCGGCCAAGCAGGACGCCTACATCGCCGACAAGGAAATGATCCTGATCGAGGGATACATCGGTCCCGACCCCGACTTCCAGACCGGCTCGCGTCTGTTCATGGAGAAGACCCAGGCCAACATCCCGGCCATGCAGCAGCAGCTCTATTTCCCGAAGGACGATGCGTGGGAGCCGGAGTTCACAGTGGTCTACACCCCCGGGATGCGGGCGCCCGGCAAGAGTGACGACCGCCTGATCATCGTCGACCTCGACAACTATGTGACCCGGGTCTTTGGCTCCGATTACTTCGGTGAGTCAAAGATGGGGGGGCTCCGGATGTGGAACCACCTCGTGTACCAACTCGGCGGGTTGGCGCTTCATTCCGGGCTCAAGGTGTTCCCCGACGTCGATGGCGAGGAAAAGGCCATGCTCATCTTGGGCCTGTCGGGCACCGGCAAGACGACGACAACGTTTCGCCAGCAGCTCGGCTCGCTCCCAGTTCAGGACGACTTCAACGCCCTGATGCCTGGTGGCAAGGTCTATGCGACCGAGAACGGCTGTTTCGCGAAGACCTACGGTCTCGACCCGGACGACGAACCCACCATCTATTGGGGCACCGCCCACCGAGACGCCTGGCTCGAAAACACGTACACAGCTCCGGATGGGTCCGTCGACTTCTTCGACGACTCGCATACCCGCAACGGGCGATCGACATTCCCTCTCGACAACATTCGGCACCGCAGCCCACTGGATCTGCCCATTGCGGACTACCTGCTGTTGCTGAATCGGAACGAGAACATCATCCCGGCGGTTGCCCGGCTGCGACGCGACCAGGCGGCCGCGTACTTCATGCTCGGCGAGACCAAAGGCACGTCGGCGGGCGGCGCAGCGGAAGCGGGCAAGAACCTGCGGGTGCCGGGAACGAACCCGTTCTTCTTCAACAACGACGCCATGCAGGGAAACCGGCTCCTCGAGTTGCTCGAAACCATGCCCGACCTCGACGTGTATCTGATGAACACGGGTCGGGTCGGTGGAGGCGAAGAGGACGAGGAGTCCAAGAAGGTTCGTATCGCCCACAGTTCGGCGGTCGTCGAAGGGATCGTGTCCGGGACGATCGAGTGGGAAGTGGACCCGGATTTCGGCTACGAAGTTGCAGTCTCGATTCCCGGCTTTGATGACCCCGAACTGCTCCGGCCTCGCCTCATGTACGAGCGCCGGGGTCAGATGGACCTGTACGAGGCGATCGTTGCGACGCTCACCGATGAGCGCCGTGAGTACCTGCGGAGTTTCCCGGGACTCGATCAGAGCATCGTCGAAGCCATCTGACCCGGTTCCTTGGGCCGGCCTTGGCCGGTGTGGCTTCGCCGGTATGACTGTGTCGCGGGCGCCGCAATCCCCGATGATGGCGCCGCACCGGCTACCGTTCAATGCCGCCTGTTCACGACCGGATGTGGCTTGGCCGGCCGAGGCTCGCGCCCGAGCGAACGGTTCCCCAGAGGGCGCAGCGGATGCTTAAAGCCGAACGGTGAGCGACCGATAACCCTGAAGTGACCGACCGTAAACCTCTCCCCAAGGAGATCGACAAGGCTTCGTTCTCGTCGGCCCGAAAAGGCTACGACAAGAAGGAAGTCAAGCGCTATCTCTCCGACCTCGAGGCCTCGTTTCGCGAGCTCGAATCGTGGGCGTTCCAGACCAAGGAGCGCCTGACTGCCGCCGAACAAGAGCTCTCCTCGATGCGCGCCACCGAGGAGGAGTCGGTCGACAAGGCCATGTATGCCGTCTTTGACGCCAAGGACCGCATCATCGAGGGAGCCCGCACCAAGGCAAGCCAGATCGAGGCTGAAGCTCGGCAGCGAGCCGGGGCAATGACGGAGGAGGCCGAGAGAACCCTGGCGACGGCGAGAGCCGACGCGGAAGCGCTCCATGCCGGCGCCGGCGGCGACACGAGCCGCGATGTGGCCCGTGCCGAGGAGGAACTGGCCGCAGCACGTCGCGAAGCCGAGGAGATCCTCAATGGAGCGCGGCGGCGGGCATCCGAGATCGAGCAGCAGGCCGAACACGTTGCAACAAGCAGCGCCACGGCTCAGGCTTTGGAACGCATCGCAGTCCTCGAGGGTGAACGCAACCAGGCCAGGAGCGAAGCTGAGCAGCACCTAGCCGAACTGCAGCGGGTGCAGACCCACCTGCAACAGTTCGAGGCCGAACGCAACCAGACGATAGGCGAGCTGAAGGCAGCCCAACGCGAACTCGAGGCCGAACTGGCCGTTGCGCAACGCCAGGCGGAGTCGACCATTGCGGCGGCCCAAGAGGAGGCCGCGGAACTCGTGGCGGCCGCCGAAGCTCGGGCCGAAGCCATGGGCCCCCTCACGGTCGACGCCGAGAATGCCGACGACGCCTATCTGGAGATCATCGCAGCAGCGCAGGCCCGCGCCGAGTCCATCAGGATCGAAGCTGAGGCGGCCGCCGCCGCGATAGCCAACGACGTCGCTCAGGCCAAAGCGGCCGCGGCGTCGACGGCTGCTCAGGCCAAAGAGGACCTAGCCGACGCCCATCGCCAGATGCGGTCCATGGAAGCTGAGGCGCAGCGGGCACGCGAGGAATCGGAAAATGCCGTAGCAGAGGCGGAGCAACGCATCGCTGCGCTTGAAGCCGAATCCCAGCAGCGAGCGGTCGAGATCGAGCAGGGCGCCGCCGCCAAGATGTCGGCGGCTGAGGAGCATGCGGCCCGGGTGAAGGCGGCTGCGGAGGAGGAGTCTGCCCGGCTCCGTGGTGAGGCGGAGGCAACCGTTGGGGAGTATCGGGCGCAGGTTGAGGCTGAGTTGGATGAGGCGCGTGGCCGGGCTGAGGCCGTGGTCGAGGAGTCGCAGGCTCGGGCGGCTGAGGCGCAGCGGGCGTATCGTGAGGCTGAGGAGCATTCGGCTCGGGTGACGGCGGCTGCGGAGGCGGAGTCTGCCCGGCTCCGTGGTGAGGCGGAGGCTTCCGTTGGGGAGTATCGGGCGCAGGTCGAGGCTGAGTTGGTGGATCGTCGGGCGCAGCTCGAGGCCGAGTTGGTGGATCGTCGGGCGCAGGTTGAGGCTGAGTTGGATGAGGCGCGTCGCCGGGCTGAGTCGGAGGTTCAGGAGTCGCAAGCTCGGGCGGCTGAGGCGCAGCAGGCGCACCGTGCGGCAGAGGAGCACTCGGCGCAGGTGACGGCAGCAGCGCAAGATGTCGTTGCCGGGGCGGAACAACGTGCCGCAGCCTTGATCGCAGAGGCCGAGAGTCGTGCCGAGGAGCGCAAACGCGAACTCATCGCCGCGGCCGAGAGCGAGGCGACGCAGATCCGAGCCGAAGCCGACCAGCAGCGTGTCGCCACAGAAGCGTCCGTAGCTGAGCAGCGAGCGCGGTTTGAGTCTGAGTTGCTGGCATGGCGCACCCAGGCAGAGGTTGAGGTTGGCGAACTCCGCCAGCGCGCCGAGAGCGATGCTTCAGAGGCACTGCAACGTCGCCAGGAAGCTGCCGCCGAACTCGATCGTGCGCGCCACGAGTCGAGCGCCGCCCGGCATGAGGCGGAGATCCAGTCTCGTGCTGCGCTCGAGGCTGCCCAGGCCGAGGCTGCCCGCCTGGTTGCCGAGGCCCGGCAAGCAAGCGAGGCCGTGGAGGCCGACCGCTTGGAGGTTGAAGCCCGCGTTGTTCGACTGCGAGACGAGGCGGCGGCGTCCGAACGCCAGGCCCTCGAGGTCCGGGAGCAGGCGGAAGCTCGGGCGGCTGCAGCAGTTGCCGCTGCGACCGAGCAGGCAGCTCAACTCGAGGTCGACGCACGAGATGCCGTCATCCAACGCGAGCAAGAGCTCTCCCTCCGTTCGGCGGCGCTGGCGCAGGCGGAACAACGCGCTGCCGCCGTCATCGCGGACGCCGAGAGCCGGGCAACTGCTGCCCTTCAAGCGGCCGAGGCCGAGGTTGCCGAGCGGCAGCGTTCCCTTCAATCGGTCACCGATGAGGCCGAGCGGATGAAGGCAGAGGCTGAGTCGCTGATGGCAGCCCAGGACGAGCGCCGCCGGCAACTCGAGGAGTGGTCCGGCCAGATCGAAGCCGAAGCCCAAGAACGTCTGCGGGCTGCTGAGGTCGAAAGCGCTGAGATGCTGCAGCGAAGTCAAGAAGCCGCTGCCGCCGAGGAGGCCAGGGTTGCTGAAACGCAGCAAGCGGCCGAGGAGCTGCTCGCGGCGGGGCATCAGAAGGCCGGCGAGTTGGCCGTTGCCGAAGCGGAATTGGCGGCTCAGCAGGCTGCCATTGCGGAAGAGCGGCGCGGGGTGTTGGCGGCCGCCGAAGCTGCGGCCGCTGAGGCACGCCGGGAAGCTGAGCAGGCTCGGGCGCAGGCGCAGCAAGAGCGTGGTGAGGCCGGGTCGGTGGTTGAGGCGGCGCGGGTTGAGGCGGAGCGGATGGTTGCTGAGGCTCGGGTTGGTGGTGAGGAGTTGGCGTTGCAGCGTGAGGCGTTGGCGGCTGAGCGTGAGGCGTTGGAGGGGTGGCGTTCTGAGTTGGAGTCGGCTCGGGACGCGTTGGAGGCCGAGCGTGGTGAGGCTGGGTCGGTGGTTGAGGCGGCGCGGGTTGAGGCGGAGCGGATGGTTGCTGAGGCTCGGGCTGGTGGTGGGGAGTTGGCGTTGCAGCGTGATGCGTTGGCGGCTGAGCGTGAGGCGTTGGATCGACAACGTGCCGATCTCGAGCAAGCGACGGCGGCAATCGCTCAGCAGCGGGCCGAGGCCGAGAGGGCCTTGGCTGAAGCGAGGTACTCGGCCGAGGACATCGTGGCCGAAGGAAGGCGGTCCGTTGAGGAGCGTCTCGTCGAGATCGCCCAGGAACGGGAACGGCTCACCGCCGAAGCTGAGGCCCTCACTCGAAGCCAGCAGGAAGCTGGTCAGCTGCGCGATCAACTCGAGCAGTCCCAGCGGCAGCTTGATGAGAGAGCCGCCACGCTCCAGCAGCAGCAAGCGGACGCGGAGCGGCGACGTCACGAAGCCGAAGTGGCAATGCAATCCGCCGTAGAGGCTACTGAGCTCGCCAATGCGACGACCGGCGACCGGAAGGCCGCACACAAACAACGCAAAGCAGCTCTGAAGCAAGCCCAAGCCGATCTCGAGGCCGCGGAGGCAGCCGCCGCTGAGCGAGAGCGTCAATGGGCCCAGGAACGTGCG
>Ga0316198_10001934_pt1 | contig 12422 bp, 10 predicted proteins | sample OudBieAanoxic_MG_FD_204935 | JGI IMG/M metagenome (GOLD analysis project Ga0316198, IMG submission 204935) | Coastal sediment microbial communities from Oude Bieten Haven, Netherlands - site A anoxic | ecosystem: Environmental > Aquatic > Marine > Coastal > Sediment | place: Netherlands... | reverse complement strand
GTCTGATCACGGCGACGAGCGGGATCGTTGTCCTTGCAGCACAGATCGTGGCAGGCGCAGATCCTCCGACGTTTGGCGTGTCCGATGCCTTCTTCATGGTCGGCTACGTGATCATTCTTGTCGGTATCGGCTCACTGCCGCACGTTGAGAGGGATGCGCTTCAGCGGACGCGGATCGCGCTCGACGGTGTCATCGGGGCTGTCTCGCTCGGCGCGCTTGCCTGGGTGTTCCTACTCGATCCGATCATCGTGGGGCTCGAGGGGGCGCCGGCTACCGATCGAGTATTTGGCATCCTCTACCCTTTGCTCGACGTCGCGATCATCGTGGTGATCATGATCGTCACTCTCCGAAGATCAATGTTGCGCTTCGATGCCCGACTCTTCCTCTTCGCGGGAGCCGTGCTCCTCCAGGGGATTGCAGATGTGAGCTACCTCATCGAAGGTATCGGCAGGGATTTCGCCGACGCCGAGCCGCTCTTCGTGGTGTATCTGGGCGCCGCCGCGCTATTCCTCACCACCGCACTGATGGTCGATCGTGTGCCGGCCGAGCGGGAGTACGCCAACCGGCGAGTGCCGTTGTGGTCGATGATGATGCCCTATACCGCCGCGGCCGTGATGGTCGCTGCACTGCTCTATCGATTGTGGGACGTAGACCTCCACCAAGGTGACCGAGTGCTTGTGATCGCGGCGGTCGCCGTGGCCGTACTGGTGGTAGCGCGGCAGGGGATCGCGATCCGGGAGAACCGGAGGATCGTAGAACGAGAGAGGACAGATCTCGTATCGTCGATATCCCACGAACTCCGGACTCCGCTCACCGCGACGGTTGGCTTCGTCGCGGTGCTCCAGGAGGACCCAAAGCTGGATCTGAAAGAGCGCATCGAGATGATCGACATCGTGATGGAACAGACGACGTATCTCGAGCGTATTGTCCAGGATCTGCTGTTCCTCGCTGAAGACGACCCGAGCCGACTCGACCTCGACACGGCTCCCTGGCGTATCGAACCGATCGTTGAGAATGCAATCCTCTCGTCGATGATCGGTCGCGATGGTGTGGAGGTAGAAATCGGCCCGGACCTCGTAGCGATTGTTGATGCAGACCGACTCCAACAGGTCTTGGTGAACCTGCTGTCCAATGTCCGACGGTACGGCGAAGGGCGTTGTCTTGTGGTCGCCCGCGCTGACCATAGTCGCCTCACCGTGGAGGTTCACGACTCTGGCCCGGGTGTCCCGAAGAAGTTCGAACTGACGATCTGGGATCGTTTCGAACGCGGGCCGAACCGCTACAACGCGATCGAACCGGGCTCGGGTATCGGTCTTGCGATGGTGCGCAGTATCGCGATTGCGCATGGCGGCCGAGCCTTCTACCAAACGTCGGAACGCCTTGGTGGGGCGTGCTTCGTCGTCGAGCTGGCCGGCCGCAGCCCTGACCCCGAACCGACCGCCGCCGTACCTTCGAGCAGGTTGGCGATCGGCTGAGCTACCCGCTTCAGGCCTTCTCGAAACCCAAACGGTCGCCACCCACGGTGACCAGGACGGTGTCCCCATCCCGGAAGGTGCCATCCAGAAGGGCCAGAGCCAGCGGATCGGCGATCGCAGTCTGGAGCAGGCGCTTCAGGGGGCGGGCCCCGTATACGGCGTCGTAGCCGTTCTCGGTCAGCCAGTCTGCAGCCTCATCCGAGAGCTCGAGTTCGATCCTCCGGTCGGCGAGCCGTCCCTCGAACCCGCTGAACTGGATCGCGGCGATTTGCCGCAGATCGTCCTTCGTGAGCCGGTGGAAGACGATGACGTCGTCGATGCGGTTGAGGAACTCCGGGCGGAAGTGCGCTCGTACGGCGTCCATCACGCGGCTCTCGACGGCTTCGTCCGGCAGGTCCGGGTTGATGAACTCAGACCCGAGATTCGACGTCATGATCAACACCGTGTTCGAGAAGTCGACGGTGCGGCCCTGGCCATCGGTCAAGCGACCGTCGTCGAGCAGCTGCAACAAGGTGTTGAAGACATCAGGGTGAGCCTTCTCGACCTCGTCGAGCAGGATGACGGCGTATGGACGCCGCCGCACGGCTTCGGTGAGCTGGCCCCCTTCGTCATATCCCACGTACCCGGGGGGTGCACCGATGAGGCGGCTGACCGAGTGTTTCTCCATGTACTCGGACATGTCGATGCGGACCATGGCCCGCTCGTCGTCGAACAGGAAGCTCGCCAGCGCTCGGGCGAGTTCGGTCTTGCCGACGCCGGTCGGACCGAGGAACAAGAACGATCCAATGGGACGATTTGGATCGGAGAGGCCGGCCCGCGACCGCCGAATAGCGTTCGCCACCGACGCGACTGCGTCGTTCTGACCGACCACGCGGTCGTGGAGGTGGTCTTCGAGGCGAACGAGTTTCTGGACTTCGCCCTCCATCAGCTTTGATACCGGAATCCCAGTCCATCGGCTGACGACCTCGGCGACATCCTCGTCGTCGACCTCTTCCTTCAACATCTTCGTGTCGGCCTGGAGGTCCTCCAAGTTGACCTGCCGGTCGGTGAGAGTGCGCTGCAGGTCTGGGAGGTTCCCGTATCGCAGCTGAGCCGCCTGTTCGAGGTCGCCTGAACGTTCAGCTTTCTCGGCTGCTGCCTTTGTCTCCTCGATGTCGTGTTTCGTAGCCCGAATCTCGTCGATTGCATCCTTCTCGAGCTGCCAGTGGGCGCTGAGCTCGTCGAGCTCCTCACCGAGGTTTGCCAGCTCCTGGTCGATGGTGGCGAGGCGCGCAAGCGACGCATCGTCGGTCTCCTTCGTCAGGGCCTGCCGCTCGATTTCGAGCTGACGGCGCCGACGTGTGAGCTCATCGATCTCTTCCGGCATCGAGTCGATTTCGATGCGGAGGCGCGAGGCGGCTTCGTCGATCAGGTCGATTGCTTTGTCGGGGAGCAGGCGGCCGGTGATGTACCGGTCGGAGAGGACGGCTGCCGCGACCAAACCGGCGTCGGTGATTCGGACGCCATGGTGGACTTCGTAGCGCTCCTTGAGACCGCGAAGGATCCCGATCGCCTCCTCGACCGAGGGCGGCTCCACGAGGACCGGCTGGAAGCGCCGTTCGAGCGCAGAGTCCTTCTCGATGTACTTGCGGTACTCATCGAGCGTCGTCGCTCCGATCATGCGGAGCTCCCCGCGGGCGAGCATCGGCTTGAGCATGTTCGATGCATCCATCGACCCTTCCGAAGCCCCGGCGCCCACAATGGTGTGCATCTCGTCGATGAAGGTGATCACCCGGCCCTCGGAGGCCTGGATCTCGGCCAGGACCGCCTGGAGTCGCTCCTCGAACTCGCCGCGGTATTTGGCGCCGGCGACGAGGCTCGCCATGTCGATTGCAACGATGCGCTTGTTCTTGAGACCCTCTGGTACGTCACCGTCGACGATGCGCTGGGCGAGGCCCTCGACGATGGCCGTCTTTCCGACCCCGGGTTCACCGATCAGCACCGGATTGTTCTTGGTCCTGCGCGACAGCACCTGGATCGTGCGGCGTATCTCTTCGTCGCGGCCGATGACCGGGTCGAGCTTGCCCTGCTGGGCGAGTTCGGTGAGGTCGCGTCCGTACTTCTCGAGCGGTGCGAACGTGTCCTCCGGATTCTGTGATGTGACGCGCTGGCTGCCGCGGATATTGGCGAGAACGCCGAGCATTGCGTCCTTGGTCACTCCCAAGCCCCGGAGCAGGTCGCCGACCGGGCCGTCGGATGCGGCGAGAGCGAGGAGGATGTGCTCGACCGATACGTACTCGTCTTTCATGGATGTGCGCTCGGCGTCGGCGCTGTTCAGGATGTCGAGCGTGGCAGGGGAGAAGGAAACGTCGCTCCCGCCAACAACTGCGGGGATCGCGTCGAGGGCGCGGTCGACTGGACTGGCGACGTCGGTCGCGTGGATGTCGAGGTTCGTCAAGATCGGATAGATGAGGCCGTCGGTCTGTGCGAGCAGACCGGCCAGAAGGTGCGTGGGTTCTACGTAGGGGTGGTTACGCTGCGTTGCGAGGTCCCGCGCCGCGAGGGTGGCTTGCTGAGATTTCTGCGTGAAAGCGTTGAAGTCCATGGATATCCATTCATCGTTGTTCAGGGTCGTCGTACGTTCAACACCCAAGGTGATGCGTTTATGCCAGAAAACTTGAGTCGTAGTATATCAGGTTCGACGGGATCTGCGGTGTGGTGAACTTCGTCGAACGCGGCGGGGGGTGGGTGCTCGCCCAACTCGCCCTCTTCGCCCTGTACGTGCTCGCTCTAGTCGGGACGCCGAGCCTCACCGAGGGTTACGCCCTTGGGTTTGCCAGGATCACCGGTGTTGTCATGGTGGTGATCGCCGTCGTCATCGGCGTGTGGTCCATGGTCATCCTCGGACGAGATATCTCGATCTTCCCGCACCCGGTTGAGGAGGCCGGGCTCGTCGACAGGGGCCCCTATCGCCTCGTGCGGCACCCGATCTACTTCGCCGTGATTGTGGGAGCACTCGGTTTGGCGCTCGCGCTCCTGAACACGGCTGCAGCCATCGTTGCGCTCGTCTTCATTCCGTTCTTCATGGCGAAGACCGGTTTCGAGGAGGACCGCCTCGTCGAGCAAGTTGCCGGGTACCGTGACTATCGGTCGGCGATTCCCTACCGGATCATCCCCTGGGTGTTGTAGGCAACGGCTTCGGAAATTCTCCCGGCGTTCTCCGCGTTGACGTGTCGAACCAACCAGGGAGCCGAACAATGCCGAAAGCCGTATGGAACGGAACCGTGATCGCCGAGAGCCATGACACGATCGTCGTGGAGGGGAACCACTACTTCCCGCGGGACACATTGAACGAAGAGTTCTTCGCGGCCAGCGATCTGCAGAGCCGGTGCCCGTGGAAGGGAACCGCCGGCTACTTCGACGTGACGATTGATGGCAAGCTCAATCCCGGCGCTGCTTGGTTCTACGACGATCCGAACCCGGCCGCCGCCGACATCACCGGACGGGTGGCCTTCTGGAGGGGCGTCCAGATCGAGGCCTAGGCGTACGGGCGGTAACCTGGCGGTTCGCAACAACGGAGCGCCATGATCCCGATCCGAATCGTCGAAACCGAGCGAGAGGACTTCGACGAGCCTGTCGTTGAACTCTGGATGGAGAACGAGTTCGTCGGCATGGTCTTCTGGGACGGGTCGTCGACCATCGTGCAGATCTACCCGGCTGCCGGCGACGACGTCCATGATCTCGAGATGCGCGATCTCTTCCGTGCGCTCGAGATGGCCGAACGGATCGTTGACCCGCTCGCGTTCGACCAGGTGGAGGGGCTGGTCCAGGTGGGCGATGCGCGGGTGCAGGCCAAACGGGAGGAAGAGGCAAAGGACTGGTCGGAGGAGGATCCCGCCACGGTCGAACTTCTGTCGGAGTTCGATCCGCTTGCTGTCTTCCGGTCTGAGGACGGTGAGGGATTCTTCTCGCGCGATGTGGCGCTGCGTTTTGTCCATCGCTGCGGCGAGCTGCGGCTCGCGGTCGTAGAGATGGAGGGGTTTGATCTTGTCGGCGAAGAACTGAAGGCTCGCCCGGGTCTCGAACTCGTCGTCGGACCGCAGCCGGTCATGTCGCCGGCCGAATTCCAATCGCACGCGAACGCGACAGCACTCGACCACCTCGACGGATGGCCACGACGCGAGTCGCTGGTGGTTGCGTTCGTCGTCCAGCAGCAAGACGGCGAGACCATCGTCGCGTAGGCTGCGTACCCAGGGTTCTCCACCCCGTATGCGGCGCCGTCAGCCCGCGGAATGAGGGGGGCCGCGTACCCAGGGTTCTCCACCCCGTATGCGGCGCCGTCAGCCCGCGGAATGGCGTGAGGTGGAGGGGTTCGGCGCTGGTTGTCCGGTAGCATACGGACAACCGAGTGGGAGGGATTTGTATGCAGGCCGCGGTGCACAAAGAGTTGAAGAGCTACTGGTGGCTGCTGTTGCTCTCCGGAGTATTGAGCATCGTTATTGGAGGAGCCCTCTTGTTCTGGCCCGGCAAGACCCTCACCGTGGTGGGATTTCTGATCGGCCTATGGATGCTCTTCGCCGGAGTCATGCGGTTCCTCATCGCCCTCTTCGGCGGCGACACCGATAGCCGATGGGTGATCCTGATCGTCGGAATTGCTGGGATTGTGCTCGGCATCGTCGTTATGAGGAATCCATCTGAGACGATCGCGATCATCGTGTTGATTGCGGCGATCTTCTGGATCATCACTGGTCTCGTCGACATATTCCGCGGCATCAGCGACGGCGGCATGGAGAATCGCGGGTGGGTGATTTTCGGCGGCGTCGTGGCTGCTCTTGCCGGCGCAATTGTCCTGCTGTGGCCGTCGGCTTCGCTGCTCGTTCTTGCCGTGATCGCCGGTGTGTTCTTCATCGTCGACGGAATCATGCAGATCATCGCCGGTTTCCAGGTCAAGAGCGCCTGACTCGGCGGCAGAACCCAGTTCTCGCGGTTCAACGAGGCCGCTGGCATACGCCACCAAGCCCAATCCCACAAACACCATCGGGCCGGAGATCGGTGTGGAGCCAAGCGTTTCAAAAACAGGCCGTAGGTGAAGAGTGCGACGGCCGCGTAGGCGATGAATGTGGTGTCCACGTGCCCCCTCACCGGTTCGCCGCGACTTCACCCCACAGTGGCCGCGCCCGCGTGGACCAATCGATCGAACGAGTCGACGATGGCGGCGGCCAACGCACCCTTGTTGAACCACAGCAGCGTGGCGTGGCCCCCAGAAACCCACCGCAGTTCCGAGCCGGGCCAATGAGCGTGAAGCGCCTCCGTCGTCGACACTGGGACGTAGCCATCGGACCTCGCCGACACCAGCACCGCGTATCGGGTGTGGTCGGGAGCCGGCACGTCGAGCACCGACGCGGTGAGGAGCGCTTTTCGAAGCTTCGGCTCGGCCGACGATCGTCCCCCCAGCGCGTCCCAGGCGATGCCGCCGCGAAGCGCGCCGTCGAGATACACCGGCGACGGCGAATAGGACGCGGCAAGGGGCGCGGTCGCGATCGGAAAGGGCATAGTGGCGCTCACGAGGGCCGACATATTCCCGCCCATCGAATAGCCAGCGACGCCGGGGATGTGTCCGGCGGCCCGGATGGTGGCGACGAGTCCCCGCCCTTCCATGACAGCACCGATTCCCATCCTGAAGAAGTCGGCCACGGTGCGAATCGGCTGACCGTCGTGGTCATCCGGCCTGCGGATCCCGTAGTACGGGTTCTCCAGAACGAGGCTGCCGATCCCTCGCCGGGCGAGCCTGCGAGCGATTCCGAATCGTGCGCGAGAGTCGTGCTCGTTCCAGGCAGCCATGAGAACCACGATGCGATCTGCGCCTTCTCCCGGCATGATGCGGGTCACCGCTCCATGGCGAGCATGTTGCGGAAGGATCTCTGCAGGGCTCTCGAAGACACCGACGGATGTAGCGAGCCCATCGTCGACGGACTGCGAGACCCAGTCGATCCCTATCGGTTCAGGTATGTCATTTGGCAGAGCGACGGTGTTGATGATCGAGGTGTCGCCCCATCCGTCGGTGAAGAATCGCAGCCGGTCCGGTCCGCGCGAGACGATCGCTGCGCCAACCAGGTCTATCGGGTGGTTCATGGGTCCGCGGCCTCGTGGTTTGGATCTGCGAGCTGAGCGGTACAGTCTGGCCCATATGGAGATCATGATCGGCGCAGTTGGGTCGGCACACCTCATCGTGGGAGAAGCCGACACCGCTATCGCCCTCGGTAGCGGCGACGTTCCGGTTCTCGGTACGCCGAGAATCGTTGCCCTCCTCGAAGAGGCGGCCGTCGCAGCACTCGTGGGCGATCTCGCGGTCGAAACAACCTCCGTAGGGACCCACATCGCCGTCGACCATGTAGCTGCCTCGTTCGTCGGTGCCCGGGTAGGGGCGACCGCCGAGGTTGTCGAGGTCGACGGCCGCACGGTGTCGTTCCGACTCAGCGCTCAGGACGGTGATCGGACGATTGCCACGGGCAGCCACTTGAGGATCATCGTCGATCGCGAACGTTTCCTCGGGTCGCTCTAGCCCCACCACTCGACGCGGCACCACGACCGGCGTTGGCAGTTTGGGCACTGCATCCAGCGGCTGAAGTGTTTGCCGGGGATCCACAACGAGATGAGGGCAATCCTGACCCCGATGTCGACGTGTGAGGCCCGTGTCTTCGTTCCACAGTGCGAGCAGTCGATGATTCCGGTACCCGACTGATGCTCTCCGGTTGAGAACAGCGCTGCCAGACCATCGCGACGCTCGGGGTCGTGCAACACGTCGTCTTCGAGCGGGTCATCGACTTCCGCGGGCGGAGCCTCGAAGAGGGCTCGCTTTCCCTGCGGGTCGGAGCGCCCGGTCATGTCCTCATCTCGATCTCCCCAGCGAGCGCGCGATAGGCCTCGGCGCTCTTCGAGCGGCGGGCGTGTTCCAACACGGAGCGGCCTCTCCCCGGAGCTTCTGCCACCTTTACCGATCGGGGGATTGGAGGAGGTAGCACTTCAAGTCCGTGGGTTTCGGACACTTCGGCGAGCACCTGCTTGCTGAGGTTCGTTCTGCGGTCGAACATCGTTGCGACCCCTCCGAGGACTTGCAGGTCTTCGTTGGTGTACGCGCGCACATCTTCGATCGTCTCGAGCAGTTGCCCGACGGCACGGTGTGAGAGCGTCTCGGCCTGAAACGGGATGAGGACGTGGGTCGCTGCAGTCAGTCCGTTGAGGGTGAGGATCCCAAGCGAAGGGGCGCAGTCGACGAAGACGAAGTCGTAGTCGTCGATCACCCGCTTGAGGGCCCGCCCGAGCACGAACTCTCGCCCGGTCTTGGTGAGCAGGTGGATTTCCGAACCGGCAAGATCGATTGAGGAGGGGACGAGGTCGATGCCGTTCACGTCGATGATGACCTCCGCGATGTCGACCCTGCCGAGCATCACGTCGTGGATGGTGAGGTCGAGTTCGTCGGGGTTGATCCCGTTCTCATACGTGAGGCAGGCTTGCGGATCGAGGTCAACGATGAGCACCCGGCGACCGCGCTCGACGAGGGCGGCAGCGAGCGCGTGAACCGTCGTGGTCTTCGCCACCCCGCCCTTCTGGTTCGCGACCGCGATCACAGCACCCATGAAGCGAGTGTAGAAGCTGCGCAAGTAGCAAGCAGCAAGTAGCAAGGGAGACCCGAGACTTGAGATCCGAGACTTGAGACCCTGGTCCAGTCTCGTGTCTCGTGTCTCTCCTACTCGGCTGCTCGGTCGGCCGGGTCTGGGGCGCACGGCCCCTCATATCCGGGTTGGAGGACGGGGTGGCCGGTGTCCTCGATCACGACGGGCACGAGGCAGGCCCCGATGCTCCCGTCGGGTTCGAATACGAACTGAGCAATCGCGGTGGCACGCGATTGCGCCGGGTAGGCCTGCCAAACGAAGTTGCCGAGGCCCCACGCAATCGGCTTCCCTTCGTACCACCCGAGGGGCTGGAGGACGTGCTGATGGTGGCCGAACACGCCATCCGCCCCTGCATCGATGAACGCTTCTGCCAGGCCTATTTCGAAGGCTCGCGGCTTCGTCGTTCCTTGTTCGCCCCAGTGGATCGTGACCAGCACAAGATCTGCGACTTCGTCCGCCGCTCGAATGGCAGCCGTCATCGCCTCTGCAGAATCCCCGTCGGTCATACCGGGTCGCTCGTCTGTCACGATCCAGGACCCAGTCTCCGGGTGAACCCCACCTCCGCCGAGGATCGCAATCGTCCAACCGTTTCGCTCGACGAGAACCGGGGCGTACGCTTCTTGGGGGGTCTCGCCGGCTCCAACGGGATCGATGCCGACGGCCTCGAGGTTCGCGCGAGCGTCGAGCATGGCTTCGAATCCGTAGTCGATCGAGTGGTTGTTCGCGAGGTTGGCAACATCGACGCCGGCGTCTGCCATCGACGGGAGCGCTTCGGGGTCGCAGCGGAACGTCCAGGGTTTGTTCCACGGTGTCCCCAAGTCCGATGCCGAGCATTCGAGATTCACGACGGTGAGATCGTCCTGGGTCAGCACGCCGTCGAGACCCGACCACGCGTACTCGTAGCCTGTCGAAGGAAAGGACCGGACGAACGTCGGGTCGAGGTTCACGTCGCCGGTTCCGCTGATCACCAAGCGCCCCTTCGGCTCGGGTGGCGGCATGGTCGTGGTGGACGTCGTTGTGGAAGGCTCCTGGACCGTCGTCGAGGGGGGGAGTGTTGTGGTGGAAGACGATGTGCTCGTGGTCGTTTCGGTGGGGAGCGACGTGATCGGATCGAAGCCCTCCGTCGACGGCGGGGAGGCGGAGGCTCCGCTCGAGCAGGCGCCGACCGCAGCCGCCAGCGCCGCGAATCCTAGAACTCGAAGGAAACGAACGTGATGCATCGAGAGAACGGTACCGTTCAGGTCTCGGAATGCTGTCGTTCGCGCGCGCTTGCGCGACCCGCAAGGCCGAATTGTCTTCAACCCAGGCAGAGAAGGAGCACAGGATGGAAAAGTGGGTCTATCGGTTCGACGAAGTCGACCAGGCCGAAGAATCAGTCGGTGGCGACTGGGACGCGGTGCGAGGATTGCTCGGTGGAAAGGGCGCAAACCTTGGTGAGATGTCGCGAACCGGCGTACCGGTTCCCCCAGGCTTCACAATCACCACTCGCGCCTGCAACGCCTACCTCGACAACAACGAGGACTTCCCCGACGGCCTCACCGATCAGCTGAATGACGCGCTCGCGACGATCGAGTCGGGGCTCGGCAAGATCTTCGGTTCGGCCGACTCGCCGCTTCTCGTTTCCTGCCGTTCGGGTGCCAAGTTCTCGATGCCGGGAATGATGGACACCGTCCTCAACATCGGCATCAACGACGCTGTCCTGCCCGGCATGATCGTCGCGTTCGGCGACGAGCGTTTCGTATATGACTCCTACCGCCGTCTGGTACAGATGTTTGGCAGCGTCGTCATGGGCGTCGACGACCATCCGTTCGAGGAAGTCCTCACCGAGGCCCGTGCCGAGGCCGGGGTAGAGACCGATTCCGAACTCGACGCCGCCGCCCTTGGGACGGTGCTCGAGCGTTTCAAGGCCATCGTCAAGGCCGAGACGGGCACGGACTTCCCGCAGGACCCGCGCGAGCAGCTGATGATGGCAGTTGAGGCCGTGTTCAAGTCGTGGAACGGCAAGCGGGCGTTCGCATACCGCGATGCAGCCAAGATCGCACATGACCTTGGGACCGCCGTCAACGTGCAGACCATGGTCTTCGGCAACATGGGCGATGAGTCGGGTACCGGCGTTGCGATGTCTCGCAACGCCACCACGGGCGAAAACAGGCTCGAAGGTGACTACCTCATCAACGCCCAGGGTGAAGACGTTGTTGCCGGCATCCGGGTCACGCACCCGATCGCCGAACTCGCTGGTGACCTCCCGGCGGCCTACGCCGAGTTCGAGGACTACGCGAAGAAGTTGGAGACCCATTTCCGCAACATGCAGGACATGGAGTTCACGGTGGAGAAGGGGAAGCTCTGGCTTCTTCAGACCCGCGACGGGAAGCGCACTGCCCAAGCTGCCGTTCGAATCGCCGTCGACATGGTTGAAGAGGGCATGATCACCAAGGACGAGGCACTTCTGCGTGTCGAGACCGATCACGTCGACTTCTTCCTCCACCCCCAGTTCAATGTCGGGTCGAAGAGTGAGGCGCTCGACAGCGGCCGCAAGATTGCCGTCGGCCTCAACGTCTCTCCCGGCGCCGCGGTCGGTGTCGTTGCATTCGACCCCGATCTCGCCGAATCCTGGGCGAAAGAAGGAAAGCCTGTGATCCTCGGGCGTCCGGAGACCAAGCCGGACGACGTGCATGGAATGCTCGCCGCAGAGGGCATCGTCACCACCAGGGGCGGCCGCACGAGTCATGCAGCTCTCGTCGCCCGGCAGTTCGGCAAGCCGGCGGTTGTTGGGGCTTCCGCCCTCGACATCGACCTCACGGCCCGGACGATGAGCGTCGATGACGTTGTGGTCAACGAAGGCGACTGGCTCTCGGTTGACGGAACAACGGGCGAAGTCTTCCTCGGCAAGCTCGAAACCGACGTTCCCGACATCGACGATCCTTGGCTGACGAAGATCCTCGAGTGGGCGGACGAGCGGCGCGATCTCGATGTGTGGGCAAACGCCGACTACCCGATCGATGCCGAACGTGCCCGTGCCTACGGCGCGCGCGGTATCGGCCTCTGCCGGACCGAGCACATGTTCTTCGAGCCGGAGCGGCTGCCGATCGTTCAGAGGATGATCCTGTCCGACGATCTCGCCGAGCGTGAGGAAGTGACGTTCTCACTGCTCCCGCTCCAGCGCGAGGACTTCGCAGGTCTCTTCCGGGCCATGGATGGCTACCCGGTTGTCATTCGCCTCATCGACCCGCCGTTGCACGAGTTCCTTCCCGGCTGGGGTGAGCTCACCAACGAGATCGCTGATCTCAGGATCAAG
>Ga0316198_10001933_pt1 | contig 12424 bp, 9 predicted proteins | sample OudBieAanoxic_MG_FD_204935 | JGI IMG/M metagenome (GOLD analysis project Ga0316198, IMG submission 204935) | Coastal sediment microbial communities from Oude Bieten Haven, Netherlands - site A anoxic | ecosystem: Environmental > Aquatic > Marine > Coastal > Sediment | place: Netherlands... | reverse complement strand
CAACACCAGCCCAAGGCGGACCTTGCTCGGCTCGATCAGCTGCTACGCGAAGTCGCGCTCCATCCGCTCCTCGTCCTCCTTGCAGCGGATGCAGAGCTCGGTTTCGGGGCGCGCTTCGAGGCGCTTGATGCTGATCGGCTCTTCGCAATCCTCGCAGACGCCGAATTCGCCTTCGTCGAGCTTTTTGAGGGCCTTCTCGATCTTCTGAAGGAAGACCCGTTCACGGCCCCGGAGGCGAAAAGTGAACGACTGCATGTATTCGCTCGAGGCGAGGTCCATTTCGTCGGGGAGCTCGGACGCGTCGAGGGTCATGTCCTGGTCCATCGTTTCGCGTGCGCGACGGATGACGGCTTCCCGCTTCTCTTCTAAATTGGCCCGAAATCTCTTCAGCTCGGTCTTCTTCATACTTCTGGCCCCCCTCTGAGGGAGGGCGATAATAGTGACGGCGCTGGCCTAGTCAAGAAGCGAACCGACAAGCCTCTAAAATCACGCAGGAATGAGCTAGGCGAGTCGGTCGAAGGGGGAGCGTTGGGACCTCAGGCCAGGGCCCCACAGGACTGCCTCGACCTGATCGCCGGCAGCTAGCTCAGCCTTGTCCGAGGGCAGGATGACCAGGGCGTTGACGCCCACGAAAGAGGGCAGGGAGCCGGAGCCCTGGCGGTCGTGGAGCGCCACGACGATTTCGTTGCCCTCACGGGTGGCCGTCGCCCGTGCGATTTCGACGCGGCCGGGACGCCGGCGATAGGAATCGACGAGCCGGGCGAGGACCGGCTGCGGGTGCGGCCGCGGGTCGCCGAGCATCTTCCGAAGGCAGGGCGCGACCAGAATCTCGAAGGTGACCATTGCGCTGATTGGATTGCCCGGGACGCCGATCACCGGCTTGCCCTGGAATTGGGCAAAGGCCAGGGGCTTGCCGGGCTTGATGCGGACTTTCCAGAACCCGGGCTCGATCCCTACGTTCACGAAGGCCTCGTGGACGAAGTCGTAGGCGCCCACCGACACACCGCCCATGGTGATGACGACGTCGGACTCGAGCGCCTTTCGGAGCGCGGCTTCGATCGCGGGGAGGCTATCGGGCGCTGTGGGGAGGGGCACTGCAACGGCGCCCAGCGTGCGTATCATTTCGGTCAGCGCGTAGACGTTGGAGTTGACGATCGCGCCCGGCCCGAGGTCTTCGCCAAGCGCGCGCAGCTCGTCGCCGGTCGAGAGCAGAGCAACCTCGGGTCGTCGATAGACCTGAACGCGATCGATGTTCTGACTCGCAAGGAGCCCGATTTCGCCCGGCCATAGACGGTCACCTGGATGCAGAAGCACCGCGCCGCGCGACACGTCGCTGCCCTGGGCGCGCACGTGCTTCGATTTGGGCGACGCTTCGCGAATCTTCACGCGGTCCCCGACGCGCTCGGTGTCCTCTTGAACGACGACCGCGTCAGCGCCCGCTGGCATCGCGGCGCCGGTGAAAATGCGGCAGGCGGCGCCAGCTTCCAACGGCCCCGCAAGCGGTGCCCCGGCGCGGGATTCGCCACGAACCGGAAGCTCCACGGCCTGGCCCGCACCTGCCGATTCGACGTCGCTCGCGCGAACGGCATATCCGTCCATCGCGCTGTTGTCGAAGGGCGGCGAATCGAATCGAGCCCTCACCTGGCGCGAAAGATAGCGCCCGGAGGCTTCGGTGAGATGCAGCTCTTCCTCCCCCAGCGGCGCAAACGCCGGCAGCATCGAAGCGAGGGCCTCTGCGATCGATCGCATCCGACGACGAGCCTAGCACGACTTGCATCTGCGATTGACTAGCTCGGGCGGACGCAGTTGCGGCCGGCGCGCTTTGCCTCGTAGAGCTGCATGTCGGCTGTCCGGACGAATTCGTATGCGCGCCAGCCCGGCTGAAGCTGCGCGACGCCGCAGGAAATCGTGACATCGATGTACTCGTCCTCGAAGACGAAAGTCTCGTCGTCGATCATCTTGCGAAGCTGGTCGGCGATTCGAACGCCCCCGGTGAGGTCGGTCTCCGGCAAGATGATCGCGAGCTCTTCGCCACCGTACCGCGCGATGACATCATCGGGGCGGATGCGGCTCTTCGCGAGCTGCGCGACTTCCTTCAACACGTAGTCTCCCGCCAGATGCCCGAACTCGTCGTTGACGAGCTTGAAGTGGTCGATGTCGCAAATTACCATGCTGAGTGGGCGGCCGTGCCGGGTCGCGCGAGAGAGCTCGCGATCGAGCTGCTCGACGAGGTAACGCTTGTTGTGGATGCCCGTGAGGCCATCCATGATCGTCATCCTGTAAATCGTCTCGTGGTACTGCGACTCGAGATCGGCGCCGCTCAGGAACTTCAGAATCGTATCGCCAATCTTGATCTGATCGCCTCGGCGGAGCTGGCACTCCTGTACGAGCTCGTCGTTCACATAGGTTCCATTCGTCGAATGCCTGTCGATCAGGTAGTAGCCCTCGGCCCGGATTTCGATGCCGGCATGGCGCCTCGAGATGCTGTCGCTGTTGAGGATGACGGTGTTGTCGACGCCGCGACCGATGCTGACCTCGCCGTCGACTAGGGAAAATCGTTTTCCTAGTTGCTTGCTGCTCGGCGCATAGATCACGACGAGACAGTCCTGGCCTGCTCCCGCCGTGATGTGAGGCTCCGAAAACGGGGCAACCCTCGTCTTGATCTCGCTGTCCACGGGTCTCTCCTCAGGGTAGAGAGGCGCGAATCGGGCGTCAATGTCGCCTAATGAAGGTCATGTTGCGCTGATTGATCCCAACGTGCGCCAGGACCGGACCCCAGAGCACGCCCGTCAGCTCGAAGATCGAACCCAGGAGGAGCCCCATGACGAAGGCCCAGAACGTCCAGGCGAAAAAGACCTTCTTGGGCCCCACGTGGAGTGCGCCGAACAGGACCGAGGTGAGAAGCAAGCCCAAGACGGGCTGAAGCGCGCCGCGAAAGAACAGCTCCTCGCTCAGGCCGGAAGCGACGGCGAGCAGGGTGATCTCGGTGGAGGAGAGTGGCGCAATGATCTCTTTGAGCTCTGCATGAAGCTCACGGGCCCAGGTGGTTCTTTTGACCAGCGCGGGGGTCGCAGCGATGACGACGAGCGCCAAAGCAAAGCCGAGCGCAAGAGAAAGCGCCAGGCGAACCGGATACGATTCCGATAGCCAGGAGGCGTCCAGCGACCACGGGAGACGATTGCCGTCGAGCCAGGCCCAGGTCAGCGCAACCAGGCCCAGCGGAATGTAGACGACCAGCGCGAACTTGGTGATCGGAGTTGGCGATGGCAAGGTCGAGCGGGATGTATCAAAGTGCTCTCTACACCGCAATGCAAGCGAGACAGTCAGTTGACAGGAAAATGCGTGGCGGAGTACTAGCCATGGCCATACGCGCATGACCGAGCTGTCTGGCGAAGACGTCGCGAAGGTCCTCGTGGTCGACGACGAGCAAGTGATTCGGGAGATCCTCGCGGACTTCCTGACGATGGAGGGCTTCTACGTTCGCACCGCGGAGGACGGAAGCAGCGCTTTGGTCGAGCTTTCACGGGACCGATTCGACCTGGTCCTGAGCGACTTGAAGATGCCGAACATGGGCGGCCTCGAGCTGCTCGGCGCCATTCGCAAGCACACGCCACACGTCGTGACGATCATCATGACGGGCTTCGGCACCGTCGAAACCGCGATTGAAGCGATGAAGCAGGGCGCCTACGACTACGTCCTCAAGCCGTTCAAGGTCGCGGAGGTCGTCCACACGATACGGCGAGGGCTCGAAAAGCAGCGACTCCAAGCGGAGAACTTTCGACTCAAGGAGGCGCTCTCGCTCTACAAAGTGAGCGAAGCCATCGCGGCGAGCCTTTCACTCGAGCAGGTGGTGCACACGCTGACGCGTGCCGCCATCGACGAAGTGGACTCCGACGTCGTGACCGTGCTTCTCAGCGACGGCGCGGGGAGCTTCTACAGGCGCAATACGGAGCTCAACCCAAACTTCCGCTTACGACGCGAGCCCGACGCTGTGAGCCTCGAGGCGCTGAACGAACACTTCAATCATGCGCCCGCGCTCCTAGAGCACGGCGAGCGGTGCTTGCGGTTCTTCGAAACGCCCGGGGAGGAGCCGTCGCCGCACTCCCTCGCGGTGGCGCAGTTGACCGCGCGCGCGGAGACGATTGGTTTTCTATGCGCGCTCAGCTACACCAAGGGCAAGCGTTTCGACGAGGGCCAACGAAAACTGCTGCACGCCACGGCTGACCGGGCCTCTGCGGCCATCGAGAACGCGCGGCTCTACGAGGATCTTCAAGCCACGTTCAAACAGACGATTCGCGGGCTCGCGAGCGCCATCGACAAAATGGACCGCTACACGGCGGGCCACTCGGCGCGGGTCGCGGCCTACGCGCAGATTCTCGCGATCAAGCTGGGCCTCAGCGACGCCGACATCGAAATCGTCCGCCAGTCGGCTCTGATGCACGACGTCGGAAAGATCGGCTGCGTGATGAACCTCAACAAGCCCGGCAGGCTCTCGCAGCAGGAATACGAGATTTTCAAACAGCACCCTGAGCACGGGCGTGACATCTTGCAGCCCATCGAGTTTCTGCACCCGCTCATCCCCGGCGTCCATCTGCACCACGAGCGCTGGGACGGGCTCGGCTACCCACTCGGGCTACGGGGCAATGATGTGCCGCTGATCGCACGCATCATCGCCGTCGCAGACACCTATGATGCAATGACGAGTGACCGCGCGTATCGAAAGGCGCTCCATCACGACATCGCCATCTCCGAAATTCATCGCTGCGGCGGGACCCAATTCGACCCGGAGCTCGCGCACGGATTTCTGCAATCGCTCGACGACTTTCGCAGCGAGGGAAGGTCACTCGAAGAGTTCCCTGACGTGCGGGAAACCCGCTCTGGGCTCATGGCGCCACGGACGTAACCGCGCCCTGCGGAGGTTCGGGCAAGGCGAATGCGGCGCTCCAGCGGCGCGACGATGCGGGTGCGGACCATCGTCGAATCAGGGGTATGCCGCTGCGCAATCGGAAGGTCGTCACGAGCGCGACGCGAGGGCGGCCGGTCATCCTAAGGCTTTGTGGCACCACGGAGACGAGCGTCAGAGTCTCGGACGGCCCGATCGACGAATCGGCGTAGTCGAACTCGTCGAGGCCCTCAGCTGCGAGCCGCCGAATGGTCTTCTCGTCGCGGAAGGAGCGCGTGCTGGTAACGATACGGCCGTTGCCGTCCGTCCATTCGGTTGGGTCGGTCGCAAACTGCGGCGGATTACCTAGCTGGTCGCAGCCGCCGAGCAGGCACAAGACGCCGATGAGCCAGGCGCCCCTAGGTCGACTCACGGCTTCGCTCTCGCGCCACGTCCCGCTCGGTCGCAATGCCCGGCACGGGGAGCGGCGCTTCGCCATCGTCCTCTTTGTCCTGCCACGGATACTTGATGCGGTTGTGGTAGGCATTGCAGAGCGTGTCGATCAGTGTGCTCTGGATCACGCGAAGGTCTTCCATGGTCAGCCCGCAGACATCGAGCTGCCCCTGCCGTAACTTGACGTTCATCACCCGCTGCACGATCGCCTCGAACTTCTCGCGACTGGGTTCGTCCACGGTTCGCGCGGCGGCCTCGATCGCATCGATCAGCATCAAGATGGCGGTCTCTTTGGTGCGCGGCCGCATGCCGGGGTACCTAAAAGCCGCATCGGAGAGGCCCTTCGCGTTCCCGTTTTCCAGACACTTGTGCCAGAAGTACTCGATCACGCTCGTGCCATGGTGCGTATAGGCGAACTCGACCACGGGTTCAGGAATACCGCCCTCTCGGAGGATGCGCGCGCCTTCCACCACGTGAGCCATGATCGCGTCAGCGCTCACTTCGGGCTCCAAATCACCATGCGGAGAAGGCTCTCCGGCAACCAAGTTCTCGACGTAGTACTTTGGCTGAATCGTCTTACCGAGGTCGTGGTAGTAGGCACCGACCCGGGTCAGCAAGGCATCGGCGCCGATCGCGGCCGCCGCGCCTTCGGCGAGGTTGGCCATCGCTCGGGCATGTTGCCATGACCCTGGAGCCTCGCGCGACATCTTTCGCAGCAGTGGATGGTCCACGTCGGTGAGGTCCTGGAGGCGACTTCGCGTGACGACACCAAGAGCAGCCGTCGCGACCCGCTGAAACGCCGACGCGAGGATGCCGGAGATCATCCCTCCCGCGATCGCCGAGAGCAGCGCCGACTCGTTGAGCTTGGCCAGGTCACCGATGACGTCGATCGGGCTGCCCGCCGCCAGGGCGACGACGATCAAGGCCAGCGCAGCGAAAAGGCCTGCGGCCGCGCCGGCGACGAGCACGTGAGTCGCGTGCTTTCGGTCGTGGAAAAAGACCACGACGCCGAGCGTCGTTGCCAGATAGACCACGACCACCGGCATCGAGAAGTTAACGAACGATGCGCACACGAGCGAGATGACCAGACCTGACGCTGTCGCGGTCGCCCGGTTGAAGTAAAGCGCCGCCCACAGGGGCACCGTCGCTAAGGGCAAGACGAAGGGGGAGAAGCCGCTGAACAAGAGCAGCAACTTGGCGGTCAGGCAGGTGGCTCCCACCAAGACGAGCAAACCGGACTGGGTGCGCAGCAAGCCACCTCGGCCACCGGTGAACAGGCGCAAGTAGGCGAGAAAGATGTACGCGATCAGAAAATAGCTGATCCAAACGCCCAATAGCCGGCTCCGCTCCGGCGGACGGCGTTCTCGTTCGAATGCCCGGACCAGACGCTGAACGCCGGGGTCGCTTACCACCTCGCCCCGACGGATGACGAGCGGCTCGGGCATCCCCCGACGATGCGGGCTCAGCTCCGGCGGCAGATAGCCGCTCGGAATGCGCAGCGTGACGGGCGCAGGGCGAACCGGATCGACGCGGAGCGGCTCGAGGACGACCTCGACTTGGCTTGCCAGCATCATGATCGACGCGAAGACCGCGCTTAGAATCAAGCCCGAAGTGCGACCAGCGATGAGGCGTGTGCGGAGCATCGTGTGGGGTTCATCCCGAGAAGCGGGACCCTAGTGAGCCGCCTCGTGGGGTGTTAGTGTCTGCGAGCGTTCGCGCTTCGGCAAACGATCTCCGTTCCTCTGCAATGTTTTGCTCGTTCCGAACATCTCGTCGGCTGGCCCCTCGAACGCCAGGATACCGAATCGCGATGGCACATGGAAATCGCCAATCCCCAAAGCGGACCATGCGGCGGCCTGCTGCCGCGTTGCGCCAAGGTCCATGACGTAGAGATTTGCCCGCCATTCGTCCCCGATCGCGGGCGGTCGTACCGGTTTGCCATCGAGACTGAACGCATGCCACGGGATCGCAGCCTCGACGGCGTATCCGGCATCGGCACCGCGATCGTCGATCTCTCCGCGGGGCAACACGCCGACGCGGATCCGGCTGTCCCAGTCGAGGTGCCCGAAGGGCTTCGGGACGCGTCGCGCATCGTAGCGGGTGTCGAAGACCACGCCGCGCGGCGAGAGTTGGATCTCGAAGTAATCCTTTCCGTCTCCATCGGGATCGAGCATCAGCTCGACGCAGTCTTGTTTCCACAGATGGGCGTCGTGCTTCCGATCGCTCGCGCGAAGCAATGCGTCGTTCACGTCGACGCCAACGTAGAGGTGCTGCGCATCCCAAAGCAGCTTCGCGAAGGCCCGAATGCCGGCGACGCCTCCTTTTCGAGTTTCGACGAATGGGCCGCTGGCTTTCGCGAGGGCCCAAGCCGGATCGTCGAGCGAACCATCGAGGCGTGGCGGCCGCGTCGTTTGGACGACGGCAAGCCTCGGCACCGCAGCGACCAGTGTTTGCTGAGCGGGCGGCAAGGGCTCTGCGTCGCTCGTGCACGCCGCGATCGAAACGAGGACGACTGAGGCAAGGACTCGGGTCAAGCGCATGAGTCTCGGACTCATCGCCGCGATTTGCGACGCGACTTTCGCTGCATCTTTCGCTTGGACTTCTTCTTGTTCTTGTCGATGGCGCGGCGCGGAGACGGCGGACCTCCGGGGCCGAGGCCGCCTTCCTGGGCGACCGCGGCCTCGAGCAGGGAATCGGCCAAGTTCGCCATCATCGGGTTTCCTTCGAGGCCGCCCGTCTTGACCGCGTCACGAAGTCGATTCGCCGCAGCCATTTGCTTCATGCCGGGGATCTTCGAGAGCATGCCCGCCTGCGAACCAATGCTGCCCATCATCTGTTTCATGAAGGTGAAGCGCTGAAGGATCTCGGCGACCAGTTTCTCGCTCGTGCCCGAGCCCTTGGCGACGCGCACCAGGCGCGTTGGCTGCTTCTGGAAGAGCTCCGCTCCGGCGCGTTCCTGCAGGGTCATCGAGCTGACGATGGCCTTGATCTGACCGATCTCGCGCTCATCGACTTGGAAGCCCTCTGGCATGCTGTCGGCGAAGAAGGGGACCTTGTCTAGAAGATCCTGGAGCGGGCCCATGTTCTGCAAGGTCTGGAGCTGCTCCAGGAAGTCATCGAGGGTGAACTGGCCGCGAAGCATGCGCTTGGCGTCCTGCTCGGCCTTCTTCTCGTCGACGACATCCTCGAAGTCTTTCATCAGGCCGACGACGTCGCCCATGCCGAGAATGCGGCTCGCCATGCCCTCCGCGCGAAACTCCTCCAGCCGATCGAGCGTCTCGCCGGTGCCGGCGAACTTCACGGCGGTCCCGGTGGCATTCTTGATGGAAATCGCCGCACCGCCGCGGGCGTCGCCGTCGAGCTTGGTGAGGATGACCCCGCTCAAACCGAGCAGGTCGTGGAAGGACTTCGCCGTCTTGACCGAATCCTGGCCGATCATCGCATCGACCACGAGAAACACGTTTTGGGGATCGACCGAGGTCCGAATCTCGTCGAGCTCTTTCATCAGCGGCTCATCGATCGCGAGGCGGCCCGCGGTGTCGTAGATGACGAGATCGCACTTGAGCTTCTTGGCGTGGGCCAGGCCGCGCTTGCAGATCTCTAGCGGCAGACCGCCGGGAATCGAAAAGACGGGAACGTTGATTTGCTCGCCAAGCACCTGGAGCTGCTCGATGGCGCCAGGGCGCGCGACGTCCGCCGCCACCAGCAACGGTTTGCGCCCGTTGTTGGTTTCGAGCAGCCGCGCGAGCTTTGCCGAGGTCGTCGTCTTACCAGAGCCCTGAAGGCCCACCATCATGATGCCGGTAGGCTTGGGTTTCTTGGCGAAGTCCACCGCGTCGCCTTCAAAAGCCATCATGGACTCGAGCTCGTCCTGGCAGATCTTCACGAACTGCTCGGCCGGCCCGATTTTGACCTTTCGCTTCCCGGCCTTGGCGGTCGTGTCGACGACGGTCCCGACCGCCTTCTCTTTCACACGCGCGAGGAACGCCTTCGTAACGCCGAACTCGACGTCGGCCTCGAGCAAGGAGAGACGCACGTCGCGGAGCGCCTGATCGATGTTCTCCTCGGTGAGCTCGGTGACTCCCGAAAGCCGATTGCGGGCGTTGCGAAAGCCCTTGGTAAGCGTTTCAAACATGCGTGAATGGTCCCCGAGGCTACGGCTCGGCGCGTAGCATGCGTCAAAGCCGCCGCGCAACCTGCTTCACACCTTGACCTCTGGATTCGGGCGTTGGATGGTGCCGAGCCATGCCCGAGGCGTTGCCCAAGAAGGGGGATCCCAAGACGATCTACGTGATCGACATCAGCTCCTACGTCTTCCGCGCCTACCACGCCCTGCCGCCGCTTTCCAACAGCAAAGGCGAGCCAACCCACGCGGTGGCAGGGGTCGCCAGCATGCTGCTCAAGCTGCTCCGGGAGCGCGAGCCGCAGGGCGTCATCGTCGCGATGGACTCCAAGGGGAAGTCGTTTCGAAAAGAGCTCTATGCCGACTACAAGGCCAATCGACCTCCGGCGCCCCCCGATCTCGAACAGCAGATGGTTCGCGTTCGCGAGATCGCCGAGGCCTGGGGGATGTCGCCCATCGAGGCGCCGGGCTTCGAAGCCGATGACGTGATCGCGACCTTGGTGACGCAGGCGCGCGACAAGGGGCTTCGCGTCGTCATCGTGAGCGCGGACAAGGACCTCCTCCAGCTCGTCGGTCCGGACGTCGTCATGTACGACACCATGCGAGACAAAGTCTTTGGCGCCGAAGAGACCCGAGAGAAGCTCGGGGTAGAACCGCTCCAGGTGCGCGATCTGCTCGCGCTGATGGGTGACAGCTCGGACAACGTGCCGGGGGTTCCCTCGGTGGGACAGAAAACCGCCGCCAAACTCCTGGCAGAATACGGGAGCCTCGACGGCATCTACGAGAACCTCGAGGGCATCACGCGCAAAGCGCTCAAGGCGAAGCTCGGCCAGCACCGGGACAAGGCGCTCACCTCCCGCGAGCTCGTGACCCTGCGCCACGACGTACCGATCGAGAAGGACGCCGTGACGCGCGCGTACGGGGGCGGCAACACCGCCGCGCTGCGAACGCTTTTCAGCGAGCTCGAGCTGACGCGCCTGCTCGCCCAGCTCGACCCGGCGCCCGCGATCGAAGGGCACTACGAAACGATCACCACCGCGGAGGGCCTGGGGCGGATTGCAGCGACGATTCGGGAAGTCGGAAGCTTTGCGATGTATTCGGTCATGGACATCGAGGATCCGATTCGGGCCGAGCTCGTCGGGGTCGCGGTGAGCTGGGTGGAAGGCGTCAGCGCGTACATCCCGCTCGGCCACCGGTACATCGGCGCGCCCGATCAGCTGAGCATAGCCGATGCGAAGGCGGTCTTCGGACCGCTGCTCGAGAACTCGCTGATCCCGAAGCGGACGCTGGCCAAACGCGAGGAGGTGTTCTGGGCACGGCGCGGGGTCACGCTTCGGGGGGTTCGCTTCGACCCTTCCTTGGCGAGCTATTTGCTCGACCCCGGGCGACACGCGCACCGGCTCGAAGACCTTGCGCGCCAGGAGCTAGACGGCGAGCTGAGCTCAGAGGACGCCGTCCGCGGAAAGGGCAAAAAGGCGCTCACCTGGGACGAGGTCGAAGTGGAGGCCGTCGCCCAATACGCCAACGAGCGCGCCGACTATACGTTCCGCCTAAGCGAGCTTCTGACCCCGCGCATGCACGAGGGCGAGTTCAAGCGGCTCTTCTTCGACGTCGAGCTGCCGCTTGCCAGTGTGTTGGCGACCATGGAGCTCACCGGAATCCGGGTCGACACCGGCCTCCTCGACGAGCTGTCGAACTTGGCAGACAGCGAGCTCGAGCGCCTCCACGCCCGGTGCACGGAGCTGGCTGGCCACGATTTCAACGTCTCCTCTCCGCGACAGCTCGAAACCATTCTCTTCGACGAGCTCGAGCTGCCGGTCGTCAAGAAGACCAAGACCGCACGCTCGACCGACCAAGGGGTCCTCGAAGACCTCTCGGTCCTGCACCCGCTGCCCCAGGCGATTCTGGAGTATCGCTCGGTTTCGAAGCTCAAGAGCACGTATTTAGACGCTTTACCACGGGAGGTGAACCCGGAGACCGGACGGATTCATACCCGTTACAACCAGCTGGTTGCCGCCACCGGCCGCCTCTCCTCCAGCGATCCGAACCTCCAGAACATCCCGATCCGCACGGAGATGGGCCGCAAGGTACGCGACGCGTTTGTCCCGAAGGAGGGCTGGTCGATGCTCTCCGCCGACTACTCGCAGATCGAGCTTCGGGTGCTCGCGCACCTCAGCCAAGACCCCGCTTTGGTCGACGCCTTCTCGCGGGGGGACGACGTCCACGTCGAGACCGCGTGCGCGCTTTTTGGCGTGAAGCCCAAGGAAGTCACCAAGCAGATGCGCGGCGAGGCCAAGACGGTGAACTTTGCCGTGATCTATGGCCAGACCCAGTTCGCCCTGGCGCGGAACCTCAAGATCGAGCGGGCGGAGGCGCAGCGCTACATCGACGCGTTCTTCGATCAGTACGCGGGCGTCAAGTCGTTCCTCGACGAAGTGGTCGAACAGGCGCGGGCCAACGGCCTGGTGACGACGCTCCTTGGCCGCCGCCGGTCGCTTCCCGACATCCGAAGCAAGAACCACAACCTACGCGCTGCGGCCGAGCGAATCGCGCGCAACACGCCCATTCAGGGCACGGCTGCCGACATCATGAAGGTCGCGATGGTGCAGATCCAACGCGAGATCGAAACAGGGCGCCTCCAAAGCCGGATGGTCCTGACGGTACACGATGAGCTCGTGTTCGAAGCGCCGGCCGAGGAGCGGAAAGACCTGGAGCGGCTCGTGCTCGACCACATGCAAAACGCGGTGCCCCTCTCCGTGCCGCTACCGGTCGAGGCTGGCTGGGGCGCGAACTGGGGAGCGGCGCACTGAGGGGACAGCGTCAGTGTCAGCGCGCGCCGAAGCAACATGCCGCCCTCCCGAAGACAGCAGGCGGCAGCGCGAGCCGGAACGGCGAAGCCCGGCGCAAAGCGCCGGCAAGGCAGAGCGAAGCGAATGCCGCGCCAGGGAGGATTACGGGTGGGGGTG
>Ga0316198_10001932_pt1 | contig 12425 bp, 9 predicted proteins | sample OudBieAanoxic_MG_FD_204935 | JGI IMG/M metagenome (GOLD analysis project Ga0316198, IMG submission 204935) | Coastal sediment microbial communities from Oude Bieten Haven, Netherlands - site A anoxic | ecosystem: Environmental > Aquatic > Marine > Coastal > Sediment | place: Netherlands... | reverse complement strand
TTGTTTGTCTCGCTCTGAGTCGCTTTCGCTTTCCCTTGCGGACAAGAAGAAGTATACCGTGTTTACAAGTTTTCGTCAAGGATTTTTTTGTTTTTTTATGATTTTTTTTTTGTTTTTTTTTGTTTTTTATATTTTTAAAAGCCACACCTCAACTATCTTTGATTTTATTGGTTTACAGACGAACAACTTATATGTTATCAACGTATAATATTGATAACACATTTTTTAATTAACCATTTATTTTTCTAATAATTTATCTGCACTTAATCTTATTCCAATAGCTCCTATTGGTGCTGTTATGATTACACTCAAGATTGCCATGGCTTGGATCAACTCTCCACCCACAACTCCCATTTGAAGAGGTATACCAGCTTTAGCTGATTGAACTGTCGCTTTGGGTAGATAAGCTATCACACAAAATAGTCTTTCTTTTCGATTTAAATCTGTACCTATCAGAGCTATTAAAACACCCATTGATCTGACTATAAGAGATATAAAAACTATCATACTACCTATATAAAATATATTTCCAACAAGTGAGGGATCTATAGCTGTTCCTACTAATGTAAATAAAAAAACAGCTCCAACAGACCAAGCTTTACCCAATCCATCCATTATATTATTTCCTAACCACTCGTAGTAGTTAGTTATTACATAACCTATTACCATTATTCCTAAAAGAGAATTAAAGTACCTTAGATGATATGTAGTTTCAATTATCCTCATTCCGACAGCCGCTCCTCCTACTAATATAGTTTGAAAGATCTCAGATTTTATTTTTTTAGATATTTCGCCTGCGATTACAGCTACTAAAATTCCTACTGCTATACCAACTACTGTAGATATTGGTATAGTTATTAGATTTTTTAAAATTCCGCCACTGGTACCTAAATACATCCCCATGAAAGACGTAAACATAGCAATAGCTACACTATCATCTGCCGAAGCTCCTGTCAACAGCATCTGAGGTATAGCTTTTTTTTCTCCTAAACCTCTCTTTATTAGGTCTACCATGGCAGGAACTAATACCGCTGGGCTCACTGCCGCTATTATAAATCCTAGTATCCCAGCTTGTATTGTTGGCAGTCCCAAGATTTTTATAGATAAAAACATAACTGCTAATCCCTCTACTGACACAGGTATCAGGCTGAGCAGCACCGCTGGTCTGCCCACTTTTTTTATTTGTTTTTTTCTAATCCCCAGGCCTGCTATAAGTAATACAACTACTAAAGCTAAATTCTTTAATATCCCTCCAAATTCCAAAGCTGCAGGGTCTATTATTTTCAGATATACGTTAGCTAGGCAGCCAAATGCAATCATACCTATTAACTTAGGGAGATATATTTTTTCTACTAATTTCCCAACTATTACTCCACCTACAAATAAAATTAAAAATGAAACTAAAATATTTAACATAACTTTCCTCCTAAAAATATATAATAAAAAAACTCCTACACCAATACAAAAATTGTATCGATGTAGAAGCCATTAACTTTTTTCAAGTAGTTTTAGATACTTAGATCTAAGGAGAGCTTCATCTCCTGAATAAATTATATCATAAAATATATTTTTAAGTAAATATTTTAAAATACAATTCAACTTTATTTTTGTCTGTATACATATTTGTTAATAGATAACACTTAGTATAAAACCTAAAATTTTATTTTAATATTTTCTAAATTTGTAATAAGTATAGCTACATCATTTCCTGTTACACCACTTATTCTTGTAGCTTCTCCAATAGATAGCGGCTTTATCTGTTCTAAACCGTCTCGAGCTATATTAGATAACCCCGGTATAGTTTCAAATTTAAACCCCTCTGGTATTTTCATAGTCTCTAGTTTTCTAAATTTTTCTATTTGTGTTTTTTCCCTCTCAATAAATACATTATATTTAATTATAGTTTCAATTTGATTTTTTACAAATGTCGGTAATTCTTTGATCTCTATAATTAATCCCAAAGAATCATAGGTAACTTCTTTTTGTTTTAATAATTCAGCTAATTTTACCCCTTTACCAAATCTATCCTTAGCATCGACACTTTCTAAGACTTCATTTGCCTGTTTCATAGAGATACTTATTTGGTTTATTCTTTCAACTTCATAGTTTACCATCTCTTTTGCTTCTTCTAAAAATTTAATTTTATCCTCAGAAACAATTCCTATCTCTTTAGCTTTATCAAGTAACCTCATAAATGCATTATCAAATCTCAAAGTCAGTCTGTACTCTGCTCTTGATGGTAAAACCCTGTATGGTTCTGGAGTTTTTTTATGGATTATATCATCCACTAATACCCCTAGGTAACCCTCAGTTCGATCTATTATAACAGGTTCTTTTCCCAATACTTTTCTACCGGCATTTACCCCTGCTAAAAATCCTTGAGCTGCTGCTTCTTCATATCCGGAAGTTCCGTTTATCTGTCCTGCAAAATAAAGATTCTTTATTTTTTTACTCTCCAAACTGGGGTATAGCTGGTAAGACGGTGCATAGTCATATTCCACAGCATAACCATATCTCATTATTTTAGCATCTTCTAATCCTGCTATGGTTCTCATCATCTTTTCTTGAGCAAAAGGCGGCATAGCTGTTGTCAGACCATTTACATAGAGTTCGTTAGTTTCTTTTGATTCTAATTCCAAGAAAATTTGATGATTTGTTTTTTCAGGGAAGTTCAATACTTTTCTATCAAGTGATGGACAATGTCTCGGCCCATGAGTTTCTATTATCCCACTTACTATTGGTGAATACTGCAACAGATCTTGAGCTACCTTTACAGTTTCAGGAGTTGTATATGTCAGCCATGTCGGTGCATTATTATTTTTTTCCTTTTTTGTAAACAATGAAAAATATTTTGGATGATCTTCCCCGTGTAATTCCTTCATCTTACTAAAATCTACAGTTCTCATATCTATCCTTGGAGGAGTAGCTGTTTGATATCTATCCAGTATTATTCCATTTTTAATCAGTGCATCTGATAGTTTTTCAGCAGACTTCTCACCTATTCTCCCGGCAGGATATTTTACATCTCCGATTACTACTCTCCCCTTTAAAAAAGTCCCGGTAGCTAATATTACAGAAGTTGCTCCATATTTTATTCCCAGATCTGATATAACACCTGTTATTTGTCCATCATCAATAATAATGTCATCAATTGTACCTTGGATAATATCTAAATTAGGAGTATTTTCTATTATTTCTTTCATTTTTACCCTGTACCAATATTTATCAGCCTGCCCACGAGTAATTCTGGCAGCAGGTCCCTTACTGGTATTCAAGTGTTTTAATTGTAAATTATATTTATCAGTATGTCTTCCAATCTCTCCTCCTAACATATCTATTTCTGCAACTATATGACTTTTTCCTGGTCCACCTATAGAAGGATTGCACGACATCATAGCTATAGTATCTAAATATATTGTGAACAGAGCTGTTTTTAATCCTGATCTTGCTGAGGCCAGAGCTGCTTCACATCCAGCGTGCCCTCCTCCTACAACGATTACATCATAATTCATTAAATTCTCCTTTTTTTATCTTTATTTTTGTTCGTATACATTTTTTTATCTTTATATACTAAATATTAGATATTAATATTAAAAGAAAAAAATACTGCAGAAATATCTGCAGTATTTCATATTTTTTTTATAACTTATTTTCCTACACAGAAATTACTAAATATATGATCTAAAACATCTTCCGACGAAATCTCTCCAGTTACTTCTGATAAAGCATCCAAAGCTTCCTTTAGATCTACAGCTATTAAATCCATTGGCAGTCCCATATTTATTGTTTCAAATATATTTTCTATGGCTTCCTTAGTTTTAACTAAGGCAGATCTATGTCTGATATTAGTTATCACCAAAGTTTCAGACGAATCTTCAACTTTACCTGATACAATATAAGAATATATCTCTTCTTCCATTTTAGCTATACCAATATTTTCTTTAGCTGAAATTTCAATCCATCTACCGACTTTATCTAATTTAGATAAGTCTACTTTTTGCTCTATATCTATCTTATTTAATATTCCAACAACTTTTTCACTATGAATATTATTATGTACTCTAAGATCCTCTTCACTAAGTTCTCTAGAACCATCTACAACAAATAAGATTAAATCTGCATCATTTAATAACTTCTCAGATTTTTCCACTCCGATACTCTCTATAAGATCATCTGTGTTTCTTATTCCTGCTGTATCAGCTAAGATTAGCGGTATCCCTTTTATATTAATAATCTCCTCTATTACATCCCTTGTTGTCCCTGGAATATGAGTTACTATTGCTCTCTCTTCTTTTAATAAAGAGTTCAACAAACTAGATTTTCCTACATTAGGTTTTCCAACTATTGCTGTTTTTACTCCTTCTTTAATCATTTTTCCTTGATTATAAGAAGCTGATAATCTATCTGAAGTTTCCAAAACTTCCTTTAAATTATCTACTAAACCTTCTGGTAACGGATCGTCGATCCCCTCTTCAGGATAGTCTAAAACTACATTTATATGAGCAACTACATCTAAAAGTAATTTCTTTAAATGCAATATTTGATATTTTAAGTCTCCCCTTAATTGATCTAACGAAAGTGATAAACTCTTCTCTGTTTTACCATGGATCAAATCAATTACAGCTTCTGCCTGGGTAAGATCTAGTCTTCCATTCATAAAAGCTCTTCTTGTAAATTCACCTTGTTCAGCTATTCTAGCTCCATTAGATAAAACTAACTCCAATACTTTCTCAGTCATAAGATAACCACCATGGCAGTTTATCTCGACTATATCTTCCTTAGTATAAGTTTTAGGACCCTTCATTATGCTGACCATTACTTCATCTACTAAACTTTCCCCTGAATATAGGTGTCCATAATTAATAGTGAAATTTTTTAATTCTTCTACTTTTTTTTTAGATATTGGTCTGAATATTTTTGAAAGAATGTTTATAGAGGCTTCCCCAGACATTCTAACTATTCCTATTCCACCTTCTCCTCTAGGAGTAGAAATTGCTGCTATTGTATCAAACATAGTTTTACCCCATTCTTTTTCTTTTAATCACAATATATCTCTTAGGATCTCTACCTTCACTAAAAGTATCAAGTTCCTTATATTTATTTACTATTTCATGAATAATTTTTCTTTCCCTTGGAGGCATTGGATTTAATTTTACTAGTTTATCAGTACTTAATGCTTTTTCAGCCATTTTTCTAGCTAAATCTCTAAGAGTTTCTGCTCTTTTCGCCTTAAATCCTTCTACATCCACTTCCACTTTTACACTTTTACATAGAGAATTTAAAAGGTATTCAAAACTATTTAAAGTTTTTCCTTTTTTCCCTATAATTATTCCATTGTCTTCACCAGACAGATTAATTAAAACATAGTGGTCTCTAGCTTCTAAAACATCTACAGTTAAAACTAATCCCATATTATTTAATAATTCGTTAGCTCTTTCCACTACCGCATCTTCTATTTTTACCTCTATTGTCTCGGCAGCTTTGTCCATCTGAATCTCGTATTCTCCATCTTTTTTAAAAAAACCAAAAAATGAAGTTGATTTAGATATTTCAATAATTTCTACGATTTTGTCTTTATCAATATTATGTTTTTCAACAGCTTTGATTATAGCTTCATCTTTTGATTTAGCTTTGATTTGATAAGTTAAGTTCATTTTACGCCTCATCCCTTCTACTCATTATATAATATTGTTGCGCCACTGAAGCCAAACTAGATACGAACCAATACAATTGTAATCCTGACGGCATCTTGTATGAGATAAATATCATCATTACAGGAAACATATAAGTCATCATTTTCATTTGTGGATTGGAAGAACCTTGACTTGCACTCATTAATTTTTGTTGGAAATAAGATACAGCACCATTTAATAATGGTAATAAGTAAAATGGATCTGGTTGAGATAAAGTTAACCAAAGAAATTTAGATCCGTCAGCTATAACTCCTCCATCTGCTCCTGTTTTTCTTAAAACTCCAAAAAGTGCAAATAATATTGGCATTTGTAATAATATCGGTAAACAACCACTTGCTGGGTTTACCTTATGTATTTTATATAGTTCAATTGTTTTCTGATTTAATGTTTGTGAATCGTTTTTATATTTTTCTTTAAGTGCTTCTAATTCTGGTTGTAATTTTTTCATAGCACCCATCGATTTATCCTGTTTTAACGTAAGGGGTAACAATACTAATTTAATTAAAATTGTTATACCAATTATAGCTAATCCATAATTTCCAAAAATATTGTACATCATTTCTATTGCACTCTCTAAAACTCCTTGAAGTGCTCCGTATACAGCTCCGATCAACTTTGTTCCTCCTCATAATTTAAGGTACTGGGTCGTAACCACCCTTACAAAAAGGATGACATTTTGATAATCTTTTAAGACCTAGATATACACCTTTGATACTTCCATATTTTGTTATTGCTAAAATCATATAACTAGAACAAGTAGGTTGGAATCTACAATTTTTTTTTAAGACTGGTGATATAAACCATTGATATAATTTTACAAAAAATATTAAAATATATTTCATAAAAATATCTTAGCTCTTTTAAATATTTTTAAACTATCTTTTTCAATCATAGATAAACTTAGAGTCTTAAATTGTTCTCCTGCATTTTTTTTAGCTATAAATACTATATCATATCCTTGTTTTAAATTTTCATCTTGTTTTCTAAAATTTTCTCTGAAAAGTCTTTTTAATTTATTCCGACAAACAGCATTGCCAGTTTTTTTACTAGCTACTACACCTAATCTATTTTCTTTTAAATTATTTTTTTTAAAATAGATCAACTGAAAATAACCAAAGTGTTTTTCTCCTTGGTTATATACTTTTAAGAATTCAGATTTTGTTTTTAACTTCAACATAAAATCTCCTTAAAATATTTTTAAAAACCCGGTGATATGAACACCGGGTTTTATGCTGACAATATCGTTCTACCTTTCGCTCTTCTTCTCTTTAAAACAGATCTTCCTGCTTTAGTTGCCATTCTTTTTCTGAATCCGTGTTCCTTTTTTCTTTTTCTATTATTTGGTTGAAACGTTCTCTTACTTGCCATCTTTGATACACCTCCTAATTGCTTTTAAAAAAATTGTCATTTCAGTTTATAATTCTAATATATAAGTTATATTTTGTCAAGATAATTTTTAATAAGTTTTTTATAAAAGTAACCAAAAAGAGTATTTGTTTTTTGTAAGATGTAGTAAAAGTAAAGTCAATATTTGTTATAAAGGAAATCTATATTTTATAAGGGGTAGAAAAGAAATAAGCCTTTATTTTTTATTACTGTAGATATACACACGCTAAAAGCCTTGTAATATAAAGGTTTATCAACTTTATAGATAATGAAACCTCAATAAAAACTTGTTTTGTTAAAGCTTTTAATTATTATTGTGTGTGTACATAAGTTAAATTCGTTACTTTCAAAGGGGTTTCGTTTATAGCCTTAGTTTAGAGCTCAATAAATTCAATAAATTCAGAATAATATAATTATTATTGTGTGTATACATACTTTGAGACTAGTTTTTTCAATGCTAGTTTTTTATAATCCTAATATTACTAAGAGTAGTTGAAGGGTGAGTATTATTAATGTTCGTATACATAATTTTATTAAAGTGTTTTTAAAGTTATTTTTCTATGATTATTATTATTTGAAAAAGAGAAGAAAGAACAGTTAGACGCCTATAATAACAGAACAAAGTATATGTATACTTTCAAAAATAAAGGTTGAATTTATTTTATTTTGATGATACTATGTATGACACTAGGATTATTATTGTGAATGGACAAAAAAATTAATGGAGGGGTTATGTCAAGGGAAGAAAATGTAGATTTAATAGATCAATTTAATTTAAATAAAACTGGATCACTGTTGACTGACTTGACTAAAGTTGATATAAAAATGAGTGAACTTCCTGAAATAGAAGTAAGAGAAGTTGTTATCAAAGAAACTGGTAATTTTTTAGATTTAAAAGAAAATATAATAAATATACCAATAGAAATGATAGTTTTTCCATTTTTTACACCTCAAAAACAAAATAAAAAAATAAACTTTAAATATTCTTTTGAAGATTTAGGGGTAACTATGTATTGTACATTAGTTGCAAAGAATTCAGAGGATAAAATATATCAACCATCTATTTTTGAAGAAAAAATTTATACATACCTTATATCTCTCTATGAGTTAAAAAAGGAAACTAATGATACAGATGAGTATATAAAATTTGAAATTTCAGATTTTATAGTAAATTTTTTAGGTAACAAAATGAATAGAAATTATTATACCAAGGTAGCTCAGGCACTTAAAAATTTAAAGAGTACTGAATATCAATTTGAGGTATCTAACCATAGCAAACTAGGAAACTACCAATTTGAAGATGAAGAGTTTAAACTTCTTACCTACCAAAAACTTAAAGTAGGAACAAAGGTATTTTATAAAATAACTTTGAATAAAAATATCAGAAACAAAATAAAAGATAAAAGATATATAAAATATAATTCTAAAGCTCTTATAGAAATAATGGAAAAGGATCCTATTGCTGCAAGAATCTATAAATATATAAGTAAAATTAGGTATTCTAAGCAAGAAGATTCTATAAATATTAGGACTTTAGCAGCTATAATTCCATTAAAAATGGAACAGGAAACAGAGAGAGTTAATAAAACTGGTGAGAAAAGAATCTATGTATTAAGCAGGGTAAAGCAAGTATTAAAAAGAATTGAGAAAGCTTTTTTACTTCTGCAAGAATTAGGATATATGGATTATTTTAATTCTGAATTTATTGCTGAAGAGGATAGTTATTATATAAATTATAGATTTAATCAAGATAAAGATGGAACTTGTCATATATCTAGTTATTTAAATGGACAAGAAAAACAGGTAGAATACAAAGGAAAATGGGATGCAGTAAATGCTGCCAAGAAAGCTAAGAAGGAAAAATCATTTATAACCAAAGAAATAATAAAGGATAAGATAAAAGAAATAGAAATAAAAGATAACGATGAGATAATGGATGCTGAGATAATTACTGCAAAGGTTGATAAAAATAAAACTAATGAAATTAACTTATCTGAAGATGTAAGAGAAAGATTAAAAGACTTTTCAGAGGAACTGCAAAGTAAGATAATTAAGTGTAAAAGAAATATATTTGTTTCAAGAGCTTGGAATAAAAGAGTAGATAATAAATTTAAAAAGATAATAAGGGAAGATGGAGAAGAGGTTGCTATTGAGATACTAAACCTTCTATATAAACGTCTTAACTCGGAAATAAAATCCACTTTAGTCCAATATATAAATGGAATATTAAGAAATTTGAGAAAGATGGATAGGAATGCTAGAAAATCCAATAAAAACAATCTAACTTTATTTAACCAAGTTACTAGAGAAAAACCTTTAAAGAGTAAAAAACAGTTAAAGAAAGCAAGAAAACACTTGAAAAATCCAGAAATAACAAATATAAAAGATGTTATTGAAGATGCTCCAAAACATGATGCTATGCAAGATTATCATGGGCTGGATGAATTTGAAAAATTAATTATAGAGGAAAAAGCTTTGGGATTATGTTCGCAATATGAAGATATACCAAAAGAATTTTTATATAATTTAAGAAAAGTATCCAAAAGAGTATACTTTATAACATTAAAAAAATACATAGGAATAGCTTTGAAAGATGGTAAATGATAGGCTAAATAAAAAAGGTCACTTCAGTGATCTTTTTTATTTAGCTAAACTTTATTATTGAACGTATACATAATATAGGCTTTACTTTTATAGTCTGGGAAATCATACTTACAAGGGAAAGCGTCAAAAGACTAGTAATTTATTTCGTGAATATAGAATTTTGCCCATCTGCAACATCGTATTGCTTTTTTATTAATGTTTTCAAATGATCAACGAACTATTAAAAAGAAAGTTATATATTAAGTGTGTATGTTTATTTTTGTATGTATACATAACGAAAGTAGAAAAACAAGGATTAAATATGTACACATACAAAAATAAAGATGGATTTTTATTTCTTTATTGTGTGGATTAACATTATTATTGGTCATATACATAAATGATATAATATATAATTATAATTTTTTAAATAGAATTAAATCAAAAAAGTTTATTATGTTTTTCAATTAATACTATGATAAAATCTTTATAGATGAAGTAAGGAAGAGAAAAAAAACATGGTATAAGGAAACTATAGAAAAAAAGAACGTTATAATGTATACAAACAAAAATAAAGGGGTATTTATGAAGTTGAAGTCAGTAATTAATAATGGGAAACTATACAGGGGAGGAGTTCCCTATTTTTTAGAATCTGAGAAGAATCAAGTAATATATATATCCTCTTCTAATAAAAATATAATAGACTACTATTTCACATTAAAGGAAGATATAGACGTTTTGAAGATAGAGAATTATAATTATACAGAGGAGGAGTTTGACTGTATAACCTTTGAGTTGTTAGAAAAATTAAAGTCAGATAATTCAAAAATATTAATATCTATTGAAAGTATCTTTAAAAAATATTTTATAAATTCTGAACTGTTAGAGTTTTGTGTGGAAAAAGAATACAAATTAAAGAAGATAGTCGAGAAGTTGGAAAACAGTGGATTTAAAAAAAATTATTTAGTCGAAAAAAGGGGAGAATACAGCCTGAGAGGGGATATTTTAGATATATTTTCTTTTGACGGGAAACATCCTGTCCGTTTGGAGTTTTTTGATGATATCTTAGAGGAAATTCGTGTATTCCATGCAGAAACCCAGAGATCAATAGAAAAAACAAACAAAATTCAAATGTATATAAACAAAAATAAAGATGATAATTATACTTTTATAGATCTTTTAGATAAGCTAAAAAATGATAAAAGAAAAATATATTTAGAGAATGAGGAGATCTTAAATTATAAGGTAGAAGAATATATTTTGAACAAAAGAGAAGATGAAGATGACATTCGTCTAGAATATTCCAAGATAAAAAAAATATCAGAAAAGATAGAGCTGGAAAGATTTAAAGATGAGGAGATAGAAAATTATAAAAATTATGATTATATAAAAAAACTATCTAAAAAGAAAAATATAACAATTTTGACCGAGGAAAAAAGAAGGTATAGCGAAATATTTCATGGTACACCTATAGAAATTCAGAGAAATCCCCACTATGAAGGATTTAAACATAAAAATGATCTTATCCTTACAGACAGGGAATTGAAGGGAATAAGGGTAAAGAGAAGCGAAAAAAGATCAGATGGAATAAAATTTAAAAAGATAGATCAAATACTGCCCAATGACTATATAATCCATGAAACTTATGGAGTAGGAGTTTACTTGGGAGTAGAAGATATAAATGGTGAAGATTATTTAAAAATAAAATATGCAGATGAAGATAAACTTTTTGTACCTATAGTCAGTCTAAATAAAATAGAAAGGTATATATCTGAACCAGGAATGGTTCCTGATATTTTTAGACTGGGTAGAAGAGGATTTAGAAAAAGACAGGAAAAAATAAAGAAAGAGATAGAAAAATTTGCCATAGAACTTTTGGAAATACAGGCTAAAAGAGCTATGAATGTAGGTTACTCCTTTACAAAAGATACCATTTGGCAGGAGGAGTTTGAAGAAGGCTTTCCATATAATGAAACCAAGGATCAACTAAAGGCAATATTAGATGTCAAAGAGGATATGGAATCAGCCTCTGTTATGGACAGGATAGTCTGCGGGGATGTTGGATATGGAAAAACCGAGGTGGCCATGAGAGCAGCGTTTAAGGCTGTTATGGATGGAAAGCAAGTTGTGATCCTAGCTCCTACAACAGTTTTAGCTGCCCAGCATTTTGAGAGATTTAAAGAAAGGTTTCAAAACTTCCCCTTGGAATTGGAGCTGTTATCACGGTTAAAAACTCCTAAAGAACAAGCCAAAGTAGTAAAAAAACTAAAGGATGGGGTAATAGATCTTATTATAGGAACCCATAGATTATTATCTAAAGATATAAAGTTTAAGGATTTAGGTTTAGTTATAATAGATGAAGAGCAAAAATTTGGAGTGAAGGCAAAGGAGCACTTAAAAACAATGAGGATCAATGTGGATATGCTTACATTGACGGCGACTCCAATTCCAAGAACATTAAATTTGGCTCTTTTGGGGATAAGAGATATATCTATAATCCAGACTCCTCCAACTAATAGAATTCCTATAGAAACTTATATTATAGAAAAAAATAAAGCCGATATAAAAAATGCCATAATGAAAGAGGTAGCCAGGGAGGGACAAGTTTTTTACCTATATAATTCAGTGAAGGGGATGAAGGTTAAATTAAGGGATTTAAAAGAAACAATTCCTGAATATGTTGTGATAGATTTTATCCATGGTCAAATGCCCTCAAGTGAAATAAAATATAAGATAAATTCCTTTGAAAATGGGGAGATAGAT